>Ga0208900_1001859_pt1 | contig 10449 bp, 8 predicted proteins | sample AntAceMetag02UKK_FD_184763 | JGI IMG/M metagenome (GOLD analysis project Ga0208900, IMG submission 184763) | Saline lake microbial communities from Ace Lake, Antarctica - Antarctic Ace Lake Metagenome 02UKK (SPAdes) (version 2) | ecosystem: Environmental > Aquatic > Non-marine Saline and Alkaline... | reverse complement strand
GTTTTTTGAGCGTGGATTTTACAGCACACTCAGGATTGGCAAGCTCATTCCTTTGTCAAAATCAAATCCTAACTCAGGGCTGGTAATTATGGCCGGTGGCGGATACATGCAACACAAGATCAACATTGCAGTAAAAAACAAAGCCGCCTCCGCGTTGAAAGGTGATTACAAAAAAGGTTACGACAGGTTTACTGATGGTTTTTCGACAGCACAATTTATTGGCTACATGCATATCGGGAAAACCCGCCTTGCCAATTTTTTTGGGGGAATAGAATTTGTGCAGGCCTGGACCCAAAACCGCCGTTCGATGAATTTCGACACCATGCAAGTGGATCGTAAACAAAGATTCGATTCACTTTTTGGGATCAAGGTAGGGTGGATAATTCCATTCAGCAGAAGAGAACCGGAGGCATTTTATTATTATTAATCTTATGACAAAAATAACCATCAATGTTTTTTTTAACCACATAAGAGCACATAAAATCACATAAGTTATTGATAACTACAAATGCCGAAAAAACATCCCGAAGGTTCGGGATATGATTTCATATTTTTTCGGGATGACGGCGCAGCCAAATGGCCATCAATGATTTTCTTGAACCTCAAAAGTACACATAAGAGCACATAAGTTATTGATAACTACAAATGCCGAAAAAACATCCCGAAGGTTCGGGATATGATTTCATATTTTTTCGGGATGACGGCACTGCCAAATGGCCATAAATGATTTTTTTAACCACATAAGTACACATAAGATCACATAAGTATTTAATGACAACAAATGACGGCGTAGCCTAATAACCATCAATGATTTTTTAACCACCTAAGTACACATAAGAACACAGAAGTAATTAATGACAAAATGACAGCGCAGCCAAATGACCAGAAATGACGCGAAGCAAATGACTATTAATGACGTGAAGTTAATGACTAAAAATGACACGAAGTTAATGACTACCAATGATGTCCGCCAGCTGGCGGACAAATCACAATAAATGACACGAAGCAAATGATGCCCATTTTTTACAACATCCTAATCCATATCTATCATTTCCTAATCAGGGTGAGCAGCCTTTTTAATGCGAAAGCTAAACAATGGGTAGAAGGGCGAAAGTCGATTTTCGAGAGGATGAGCCTGGAGGTAAAAACCGACAGGCCCCTGGCGTGGTTTCATTGTGCATCGCTTGGTGAGTTTGAACAGGGCAGACCGCTGATTGAAGCTTTTAAAACTGAACTCCCACAATACAGGATACTACTTACTTTTTTTTCGCCATCAGGATTTGAGGTGCGCAAAAACTATGATGGCGCTGATTACATCTACTACCTCCCCGCTGATACCATCGGCAATGCAAAGAAATTTTTGCAAATCACCCGGCCAAAAATTGCCGTTTTCGTTAAGTACGAATATTGGTTCAACTACATCGGGCAACTAAAAAAAATGAATATTCCTATCATCGGGGTTTCTTCTATTTTCAGACCGGGGCAAAGATTTTTTACCTGGTATGGTGGCTGGCAACTTTCATTACTCAGGAGCTTTAATCATTTTTTTGTCCAAAACGAAACCTCCGCCCAATTGCTCAAAAATGCCGGAATAAATCAGGTAACTGTAAGTGGCGACACACGTTTCGACCGGGTTTTTGAAATCGCCGGTAAGGCCTTACCATTCCCTTTGATTAAAGGTTTTAAAGGTGATTCGATGACTTTTATTGCCGGAAGTACCTGGCCGCCGGATGAGGAGTTGGTGTTGGAATTGATAGGTAAAAATTTTGAAGGATTAAGATTTATCATCGCGCCCCATGAGGTTCACAAAGATCGGGTTGATGCTTTAATGAAGAAACTTCCCGGGAACAGCCTGCGCTTTTCTGAAATTACACAATCAAATATTCACAATACGGATGTGATTGTTGTGGATAATATCGGGATACTTTCCCATCTTTATCAATATGCGGATATTTCATTTATTGGTGGCGGTTTTGGGGTTGGAATACACAATATACTCGAAGCAGCAACTTTTGGGCAACCCGTAATTTTCGGGCCGAATTACCAAAAATTTCAAGAGGCACGGGAGCTTTTCGAAGATAAAGGTGCTTTTCCGGTTAAAACAAAATCTGAGTTTCTTGAGATTACCACCAAGCTTTTAAATGACCATGATTTCCGAATTCAATGCTCCCAAGCCTCTCGCGAATATGTGCGTTCAAATAAGGGAGCTACGAAAATGATCGTTGATTATATTCAAAAAAATATCATCTAAACAAAAATGAACTGCCAGCTTACCATAGAAACTGTTTTTGGAATTATTCAAAAACAGGTAAACCAGGGAAAGGTTGCATCCTACATCCCCGAACTGGCCACCATAAACCCGGAGAGCTTTGGCATTTGCCTTACAACCATCGACAACCGGCAATTCAAATTTGGGGATTTCAACACTAAATTCTCAATTCAAAGTATTGCAAAAGTGCTTTCGCTGGCACTGGCCTACAAAATGCTTGGGGGAGAAATATGGGAGCGGCTTGGTGTTGAACCTTCGGGATCGGCGTTCAACTCTCTGGTTCAACTGGAAACTGACCATGGCATTCCGAGAAATCCGTTTATCAATGCAGGAGCGCTTGTGATTTGCGATATCCTGATTAGTCATCTCAAAAACCCACAGGAAGATTTTTTAGGTTTCGTAAGAGATATCGCGGATAAACCCGATTTAAACTTTTCGATTAAAATTGCCGAGTCAGAAAAATCGGTGGGCTTTCGCAATATGGCGCTTTGCTATTTTATAAAATCTTTTGGCAATATTGTTAATGACCCTCAGGATGTGCTGGATTTTTATTTTAAACTTTGCTCCATTGAAATGAGCTGCGAGGAACTCTCGAAAACTTTCCTTTTTCTGGCAAACCAGGGAAGTAAAACTACCGACCACAATGAAATCTTAACATCGAGCCAAACCAAAAGAATTAATGCCCTTATGCAGACCTGTGGCTTTTATGATGAATCGGGAGAATTTGCTTATGAGGTAGGCCTGCCAGGCAAAAGCGGTGTTGGTGGCGGAATAATTGCCATTCATCCCAACAAATACAGCATTGCCGTTTGGAGCCCGAGGCTCAACGATAAAGGAAATTCGTACCGGGGAATGAAATTTTTGGAGCAATTCACTACGCATACTGCCTCATCAATTTTCTAATAACTTTTTTTAACCACGAAAGTACACATAAGATCACAAAAGTAATTAATCACAACTAATGACGGCATAGCCAAATGACTATTAATGACTTTCTGAAACCACAGAAGTACACATAAGAACACAGAAGTAATCAATGAAAACTAATGACTATCAATGACTTTTTTCAACCACAGAAGTACACATAAGAGCACATAAGTATTTTAATACCATCGATGAGCTTATAAGGATTTAAAACAAAACGAGCCTGGCGATATGCCAACCCTCAACGTATCCATAGACAAGCCTGTGGCCGAAAAACGGTAAACCACACCCCGCTGCAAATGATCGATGGCATCGGCCACGTAAATTCCTGAAGTATTGGGGTCAACACCCAGGCCGTAAAAACCCCCGATAGTTCCCGGATAAGGGCTTTCTATGAACATTTCCGGTGAAGAATTGGAATTTATGGCCAGCCTGTAAATATTCCTGTCGATAAAATACAAGGTATCGCCCGTCCCGTTAATTGTTAGTTCGGTTGGATTATTTTCAAGGTTAAAATGAATTGTTTGTTCCACCTCCCTGGTTTGGGCATCAATCTTTGTTAAGCCCGGAACTTCGTGGCCAAACGGGTTACCTTCGAGGCCACCATCGGAAAGCACCCAGATTTTATTATACTTGTCCAAAACTATCGAATTGGGTTGCCGGATCACTTCGATGGAATCTACCACCCGGTCGCTTTCGGTATCAATAATTAGGATTTTATTGTCGTAGCTCCAACAGTTCGTAAACACATATTTTTCAAACTGCACCATCTGCTCGGTAGGGTGCCGGTAAAATTGGGATGCCGTGTTGTTAACATCGATGCTCCCTGTAATTTCAAAAGTTTGAGGGTTTACAATTGAAATGGATTTGGCGTAGATATCCGAAACATAAGCTTTGCTATCAGCAATAAAATGGATATGTCGGGGTGAAGTGAGCCCGGTGATTTTCCCAAGCACTTTAAACGAATTGGTGTTTATTACATAGATTTTGCCGCTGTTATTCACGACAATATAACCGATGCTATCGCGGATTTCCATCGAAAAGGCCACATCACCGAGGCGGAGGGCATTGTGCGCAAAAAATACCTCGTTTTCAATTGCCCCGGTTTTAATATTGTAAAAGGATAGTGATGCATTCTCGTACATGAAATTCCCTTCGTTAACGATGAACACCCCGGCGTTTTTCACCGGTTTGGAAGTTTGGTTTAAATCCCAAATCTCATCATCCTTCATACACGAAGTAAGCGCGAAAATTAAAAACAACAATATGTTAAACTTTTTCAACCCCAATATTTTAATATTTAACCATAATCATAAATAGATAATTTCGTCCGGGCATGGGCCGATAAAGCATGGAATGGTAGGTTTCATCAAACAGGTTATAAACCTTAAATTCGGCAGAGATAGTCAGCTTGTTCAAGGCGAATTGTTTCCCAATAATCAGATCGTTCATAAAATAAGGATAAAATCTGTTTCGCTCAGAAAGATCGTTGCCAGAGGTGGTGAAGCGTTCGCTGTACGTATTATGCTGCCACGAAATATGAAACTTTTTCCAGCTTAGATTTACCATTAAATTCCCGGAATGTACCGGAATATAGGCAAGTTGTTTTCCATAGGATTCATCGCCCCAAACCAAAGGGTCGCCGTAGTTTATTGATTTTGTATAGGCATAATTCCCAGACAGCACATAAGCCACAGCACCGGATTTCCCACTTAAAGTCAGGTTCATTTCCAATCCACTCGCCACAACATTTTTTACATTTTGAGGCCCCCAGTAGCCCTTGTAGCTTGGTATCCAGATTATCCAGTTATCGATATCAGAATAAAAAGCAGTGAGTTCGGATTTAATTTTGATGCTTTTAATATCAAAATGATAATCCAACCCCAACTCGTAACTCATCCCATCTTCAGGCTTTAAATCAGGATTTCCACCGGGCTGCCAATACAGATCGTTCAAGGAAGGCTGGTGGTAATTTCGGGCAACATTTCCACGGATGTAAAGCTTGCTTTGATCCATTAATTTATAATCGAAACCAAAAAATGGAATTAGGGGAACACGCTCAAAATCCACCCAATCCTGCCTTAAAATTAGATTCAGATTGAGCCGTGTGCCAATGCTTTTCCGAAGGGCAAGGGCATACGATAGCTCAGCGCGATTTTTCTGGTATCCGGTTTTTGTTACCGAATCAGATGAAATTACATCATGGTAATTGTAATCGACGGAAGTTTCTACGGAAAGGCTTTCGTTAATATCAAAATTTATGGATGCCTTATTCAGGAAACTCTTTTGTGTACTCTCCGAATAAATGGCAGGAATTTCCCCAATACCGGAAATCGTGTTTATGAGTATATAATCCAATTGCTTGGATGAAAATCCGGACCTAAATAATAACTTGTAATTACGGCCATAGTGTTTCCAGTCGGCTACTATCCTGTTGTCGATATCGGTCTGGGTATTGAGATTTGAATTTTCGGGACCTTCGTAGCTTGTGGCTTGCGGGATGGTTCTTTCGGCATGTTGCCACCACCAGCGTAGCGAGAAAATATTTTTTTGGTCGGGCTTAAAATACAATTCCTGCAAAAAACCATAGCGCGAATAATCTGCATTTTTATTGGTGTCCAAAGGATGGGTAATGGTTCCTGTTTCGGGATCAATTTCGGCAATTCCTTTATTAACAAAGGTGTAATCATTTTTGGAATAATTGTAATAAGCCCGCGTTTTCGATTGGATTTTATTGTTCCCGATGCTCACTTTCAAAAAATCATCCCAGGTATTAAAACTCCCCACGCCTTGCATAAAAGTTACGCCCAATTTGTTGTTCCAGTCCACGGCGTTGCTTATATTGATGGAGCCACCGAGGCCACCACTTTGCCCGGCGATGGAGGCGTTGCCGTATTGTAGCTTCACATCATCGATAATATAAACCGGAATTAGCGAAAAATCGACCATCCCCGCCATGGGCGAATTGATGTTGATGCCGTTCCAGTTAACTTGCGTGTGCGATTCAGCGCTGCCGCGAAACGATGCCGTAGCCAGCGCCCCCCGACCATAGCTCCTGATAAATACAGGTGTATTTTCGGAAAGCACATCCGAAAGCGAGAGGTTAATTTTTTGGAGCAGGATTAAAGTATCAACGGTGGTTTCTTTCATTCCTGCTGTTTCTTTGTCGAACAGCCTGCCCGAAGATATTTCGAAAGGGGAAAGCACATAAACCGAATCAGCCATGTCCTGCGCAAAAAGTTGCAGGCACAAAAGCATCATCATATTTATCCCCAAAAATCTTAGCATTCTATTCTTTTATCAATTTGAGCGTTGTCGAAATATCTTCATTTATAACCCTTACAAGGTACACCCCGGATTTTAGTGTTGAAATTCCAATGGTATTTCCCTTGTAAAATGCGATATCTCTCTGGAAAATCTTTCCATCAAATCCAAATATTGCAATCTCAGCTTTTTCTATTCCTGAAATTTTAAAGTAGTCTTTGGCAGGATTGGGATAAAGGCTGATCTCATAATCATGATTTCCCTCGTTTACTGAAGCCGAAGACAGGTCAACCAAAGTTGTGGCTGTTGCCGATATTTCAGGATTGCTTTGCAGCGAGGCTGTAATTTGCAGTTCCCCCGAAGATGTTAAGCTCAATAAATTATTTTGATCAATCGTTGCATCAGGCATGTTTGTTTGCCAGATTATTTGGGCATCCGGCATAAGCCTGCCTTGATAAAAAGCGAAACCATGCAATTGATAGTTTTGAGTTTTGATAATAGCCGGCAAATCCTGAATCACCACTAAATGCATATTTCCTGCAATGGAATTATCGGGTGAAACAGCCACGGCACCGGTGATTTCAGTTGAAATTTCACCAAGCCAGCCAGCCTCATCCTGAACACCATTATGAACTTTCACAAAATCAACCTCATCCAAATCAACATAAATTCCTGCATCATCCACAGCCCAGGAAATATCAAAAGCATCACCACCCGAATTTTCTTTTTCGGCGGTGTAAGGGTTGTCGGGAACAGTGTAAGGAGTGCTACCCCTCGGATAATTGTCGGCACACCCAAAAGCCCGCTGTGGCGATTGCACAAACCCATGGTTTGAAGTATCCAGCACAGGCCTGATCAAAGTTCCTGAAAGGGCATAATTATCTTCTGCAATTGAAGGGAAGGAATCGGTTAGCGGATAATAGGCTTGCGGATGAATGGCGTTGGCATAAATAAAACCGTTGTTGCCCAAATTGTCGTTCCAGGGAACATCCGCAGCGGTTTGGCCACCGGGGTTGGTGTAGGTAACTTCGTAATTTTTTATGCTTGACGAAAACCAATAATCGCTTCCTGCCAGCTCATACCAATTATCGTCAGGCTGGCCATTGTCGTTTTCATCCTTCATTACCGAAACTATTCCGGGCTCGGCCCAGTTTTGTGTTGGATTACCAAAAATGGTAAAGTCGATACCAAAGGGATTTTGAGGATCATTTTCGACAGGATTTTCAAATTTAAAAACCACATAGCCTCCAAAAGCGCCCAGGCAAAGTGAGCCATTAATACCTCCAACAATAGAATTTGTACTCCCTGGATTGCCCCAGGTTTGGGTATTTATCAACTGTCCTGGCGCAGGTTTGTATTCTAAAACCTCGGCGATGTACTGGCCATAAGACAAGGTGATGAAGGCGAAACTCAAAGATAATATGTTGAATAAACTTTTCATTGAACTATTTTCAAATATTAAAAAATCGTAATTATTTAGGTGGCATTATTGAGTTTCAAATCATCATGACCCCATCCTGCCGAGCTTTGCTCGCGCATGCACGAGACTTTGTCTCGGCACCTACCCCTTCTCCGCCAGCTGGCGGGAAGGGGGACCAGCCGCACGGGCCACAGCAGCGGCCAGAGCGCAGGAATCCTCCCCCTTGAGATAAAGCCATTTGGCTATGTAACCATTTTAATCAGAGTTTAATAAAATAGCTAAACTGTTACCAAAAATTAAAGCTTAACAATGCTGCGTGTTGTAGTCGAATTTCCATTCTGAACCCTCACCAAATAACATCCCTGTGTCAAATCCCTTAAATCGATAGAATCTCCCGAAACATAGTTTTGGGTTTCAAAAACTCTATTACCCGAAAAATCAAAAATCGAAATTACTGACGGCTGACCTGTTTTTGAATCAACAATCAAAAAATCTGAAGTAGGATTTGGGAAAATATTTACAGCCAAAAAGTCATTTGCCCCGGATTCTGATATTGAAATAGTTTCCGGTGAAACATACACCTGGTCGATGCAAAAATACCCGGGCGTATTCATACCATAAGCGCCAACATCAGAAGATGCAAGGGTAAATTTCAAACTATCCACTTCACCAAGCGAACTCAATTCGACCCATTGCCAGGTTTTAATGATGTAATCTTGCGCGTTATCTTCAAATCGATAATCAGCGAGATAAAAATCCACCGGGGTGCTTGCTGTTCCATTGGCATATCCTGAAACAGAAAGCATGAAATAATCAGGGTCGTTGCCCGATTCTCCACCAAATTTTTCGGTAAAGTCATCGCCGTACTCCATGGTCAACGCCGCGTAGGTGCTGTTGCTTACATAAAACCCTTCAACTTCGTGTGGTTCACCATCATCAAAATAAACAGGAATCGGAATATTTTCGTTGCTCGTAAAATCAATCGGGACGTAGCCTACACCATAATTTGTTCCTCCCGAAGCAGCGACATTAAACCCTTGAGCGGTAATTGCACTGTATTGATTGATGTATCCGACAGTTGAATCATCAGCCATATTTGAATAAGCCCAGCCACTCCACGAAGCCCAACTTGCGTTGTAATTGTTGGGGAAATTTAGTGGCCCCGACTGAAATCCGCCGGAAAGATCGGAACCATTCCAATAAGTGTTTGGAGCAAGCGTAAGGTCTTCAAAACTTGCCTCCTGAAAATCACCTTCGATAATGGGATAAACACCAAGCACAAATGTTGTGTTAACAGATTGTCCTGCGCTGAATGCCTGCAAAATAATATTGCATTGCCCCGGGGCGATAAAATCTATAATCAAATTATTTTCGTTGATTGATACTTGGGCAACGGTAGCATTTGAATTCCCGGCAACCTCAAAGATAAAATCCTCATTATCGTCGGGATCGATAAAATGCGGGCTTAGGTCGTAAATAAAATCTCCATCTAAAGTCGATCCGCTGAAATTGGGCAAACGTGTAGTAACGATCGGTAGATAATCCACGTGAAGCTCAGCCACAGGCCGCCCAAAAGACCCGACAAATAAGTGATTCCCAAAATTATTATTTAAAAAATTCCCTTTTGATTTTATCATGGTCAGCCAGTCGGCAGGATCCGTAGCTACGGCAATGGTATCAAAATTATATCCCGCCCCAGCGTTCCCATTCCATTTTGCCAATACTTTTTCGGCGCTATAATTATTAAAGTTAAAAGCAACATTCCCCGCCTCATCGGCTTCACAATCATAGCAAGCCTCGGGTAAATCTGTAAGTTTATTGGCATTTTCTGTTGTCAGGAAGTCAGCATTTATATTTCCTAAAGCATTTTCCAGATCATCACTATTCCAACGATAAAGCGCATTGGCCTGCGAAAAGAATGAGGTTCCATAATACAAATTCCCATTATTGCTCACAGAAAAACCTGCCGGGCTGCCACCGGTTTCGATTATTTTACGATGATTGTTGTTGCCGCTGATGTCGAGTTGGAAAATACAATTTGGATCGCCCCAATTGCCGCTGTTCAAGCCCGAGACCAAAATATAATCGTTAAAAAACTCCAGGTCGAAATTGGCAGGGAGGAGGGCTTTCATCTCCCACTCGCCGCTGGCAATATTCAAAGTGTAAATGCGGTCATCGGTGTTTCCTGAAGTTGTAAAACCAATCCATGCTTCCGAGCCATCAGGCGAAATTGTGATAAAAGTTTCATAAGCATCATAGTTTGAAGGTCTGGCAAAACTTTGGATAAGCTCACCAGTTTCAAGATCAAAACTATAAACAGCATCAAAATCCACGGCATAAACAATGTTACCATGCACATCGAAAACTGAAAAATTGTAGGTATCAAAAAGGTCGCTGGCTTTGAAATTTCCAAACGGATTCAAATAAGTGCTTTGCGCGTTGAGCAAAGAAAGGCCAAACAAAAATGCCAAAATAAAAACGTAAAATCTTTTCATATCCCGTGTTGGATTAAATTATTTTACGGCAGGCAGTGTGGGGAAAATGGGCAGGATCGTGCAAGGCATGATCTGCA
>Ga0208900_1001858_pt1 | contig 10453 bp, 9 predicted proteins | sample AntAceMetag02UKK_FD_184763 | JGI IMG/M metagenome (GOLD analysis project Ga0208900, IMG submission 184763) | Saline lake microbial communities from Ace Lake, Antarctica - Antarctic Ace Lake Metagenome 02UKK (SPAdes) (version 2) | ecosystem: Environmental > Aquatic > Non-marine Saline and Alkaline... | reverse complement strand
CTTCGAGTTGTCTGAAGTAATGAAGATTGACAACCCATTTGTTGTAAGAACTCTTCAGCAGGTCTCCATAGTCAAACTTGAACGTGTCATGGAGATGCTCTTCCAGCTCTTTTTTGTACTTAAAATCACTGAAATAGAGCTTCTTATCATCGGTACCTTCCATTTCTCCCAGATAAATGCTGTACTCTTTATCCTCACCTGGATGATGGTAAAAAATGAAACCAAATCCTGCTTTAAGAGCATAGGTCGCAGCATCAGCGGAATATGGTTTATGGTTAAAAAGCATTTTACGATTAAGATTGCCAAACATATGCAGTTTCAAATCAGGATATTTATCCTTGATTTTTGACCAGGTATCATCGGTCAGTTTTTTATTTGAACCAATAGCAATATAGTCATGACCTTGATCAACATAGATCCCAATCTCTTCAAGAGGATCTTTAAGATCATGTATTACCGGAATTGGCCTTTTAAAACCTTCAGGCATCCCTTCTTCCAAAAGCGCCTGATTATTGAAGTTATGATCTGTATTAGTAAAATCATCATCAAGATTAAAGCAATGATCAAAATTCTGCCCAAACATCTGCAGATACTTCATATATTCAGAAATTGAGAGGGTTATATTACCTTTCCAGGCAGAATATGCTCCAGAGTCAAGATACAAATCTTCAATCATTTCCTCCCTGTATTCATGCACAAGTTTGTAAATAAGGGCGTGACCATAAAAATAGGAAACCAAGACCCTCATTTTTTTTCCTGTGACATTGAAGTAATGGGGTATGATCTTCGCATCTGCAATTGCATTAAGTATTTTAGTCATTGGTGCCTCCTTCGCTTTTATCGTTGTTATTATTATCTTGATCATCTTCTTCAAGATTTATGCTGAATTTTTCTGCCAGATTCACAATGGCGCCATGAATCTTAACCAGCATGTCTTTATCAATACGATCCTTATAGGAAAGGACCCAGACTTCATCCTCAACATCCACTCTTTCATAAAAATCAAGAATTTTACCCATCACCCTGTTAAGGCTTGTTTGGGGTTCATTGATTGGGCCGTCCTCTTTAGTTCCATACGGGAACGCCAGTTTGTTTAATAGAAAATGATCAAAAGCTTCTTGTTTTTTCTCTTGGCTTTCGAACTGAGCAAGCCATGTATTAATTCCCTTTGCATCTTTAACAGGGATCGCCTTATGCAGAATCGCTGCAATTAAGCTTGCTTGGGCAAAGGTGATAAAATCAATACCGGCTTCTATCATCCTATAAAAAGTAATGATGGAATCCACATGTTCTGAAAAGAGCAAACCATCAATGTCTTCAGTGATATCCTGGAACGGATGCTTGGTCAAAAGATCATTCCCATCTGTCTCAAGCTTTGTTTTCAGCCTGGCAAATTCGAGAAGTCTGTTTTTACCGAATGCAGCGTATTTACGAGCGAACTCGCCCATTTTAGCCAGCTGCTTAGCGTGTTGGAAATACCTCAGATGCTTATGCCCAAAATTTTCACGAAGCCATTTCATATACTTGGATTTTTTCCCCCAATATGCTTCAACATCATCAAGGGTTAGCCCAATCGCGATGAGCAGACTCACAGTGAAAAGGGAGGTATGAGTTATCAGGGCCTCCATGCAGGAGTACAATTCCACGACCTGCTCTTTTGCTTTCTCCAGGTATTTCTTAGGTTTTTCTTTCTTGAGCGTTTTCAGCTTCGATGGATTAAAAGCTTTTTTTGCTCTTGTCATTATCTGATTGGAATACTCATGATTCTGGTTATGGCTGATCTCTATCACCGATGTAGAATCCATTGTAGGACCAGTCTGGTTTGCATTATCACCGGATACTCTGGGCTGAAAGATATCTCTGCTCAAAGCCGGTTCCACCATTGCCAATTTCTCAAAGTCCTTCTCCTTCTTTGTTTTTGAAGGCTTTGATTCCGTTTTTGCTACAGTCATATTTTTTCTCCTATTTTGACTGATTTAAATAAAAAAGGCCTGCTCCCCCGATGGGAACAAGCCTTTCTATGATAAAAGATGTTTGGTTTTCGTTGTTAGACAGCCATAGATATCACCTCCTAAAGTTATTTAACCGTAGTTGTGGTTGTTTCTCTATTGCTCCAGCCGTTTTTAGCAACCTCATGCACTGAGAAAATATAAAAATTACAAATTGTCAATTGAAATAATATAGATATTTTAAAAATTATCAAATGATATTAGTTACTTAACAACTTGTAGTTGTGAGGTGTGGTCTCTTGTCGTTGCTATGTGGTTTTTTTGAAAAATGGAAAATGATTTTTTGAATTGAAAATTTAATTTTCGGGATAAATATATGGTTCGCCTATTTAAAAACAATCTAATGATTGGCAATCCCACATGATTTTTTTAGAAGGGCAGGGAGGGACAAAAGTGACAGATAAGTGACACTCTATTTTTGGAGTCTTTATTGGCGGGGTTTTCAGGAGATGGTAGCGGGTTCAACTCCCGCCGCCTCCACCATTAAATCTGTAATAATTACAGATACTTAGTCTTTAGGGCCTTGCAACTTTCACCAGACTTTCACCAGAGGGTTAAGTGAAAGACAAGGCCTTTTTACTTTGTAATGGGTTAAAATCATTACCAAAATACTCCATAATCTTTCCCGCGTCTGTTTCAAGGTCATTCACATAGCGACCATACACCTCATAGACCATTTTTTTCGATCCATGCCCCATTAAACTTACCAGTTTATTAGAGTCCATCTTCAGAGTTAGAGCCCAGGCTGCAAATGTATGCCGTGTTGTATATGGCACACGATAGTCAACACCTGCTTTTTTTAGAGCCGTTGTCCAAGCATTTTTCCGAAAAGAATCAGCGTCAAAAAACCTTCCACTTTTCATTGTAAATACATAATTACAATTTGAGCGGTTAGAAACAGAATCAAGTAATCCCTTAAGAGCCTTGGTCATTGGTATATTCCGTTTTCTATATTTAGTTTTTAGTTGTGGTTTTTCATGACCACGAACTATTGAATTATCGATACAAATATGATCATCTTTGATTGCACTTTTTTTTAAACCTGCAATTTCAGAAGGTATCATACCAGTCATCAACATCACTTCAGCAACCGTCTGGAAATAGGGGTCAATATTTTCAATTACCCGGTTCCATTCGTCAAAACGAAATACCTTTGGATCATCCTTTTTAGGTTGTTCTTTTAAATTTCTTTTTAGAAACCTTTTTGCAAAATTGAATGGATCAGGACGTTCCCATTGATGCTCTTCAACTGCATCATTCCAAATAGCTCGAAGTACCATCAGAATATTGGATACCCTTGAGGCAGATAATGGTTGTCCTTTTTTCTTACCCTCCTTCCAATTTAAAGTGCGTATGAAATCTTTCACCACCACACCATTGATTTGATCAAATGTTTTGTTATTGAAAAATGGGAGAATACCTCCTCGCAGTTTGAGTATTTTGTCTTCGGTTCAATTACAATTTCTGGAGACATCCTATATCAGGAGAATTCGAATGTTATTGCAAAGTCGGTGAAACTGCCTTTTAAAAAAGGATCCAGTTATAAAAAAACGGCGACACAGCAATAAACACGCCTTTCTTCTGTCTGTTTTGTATTTACGTTTAGGAATGGCCATTGGGGGAAAATCACCAAGACTAAGGAGTAGAAATAGTTTTTCATAAAGCGATGTGGTCAAGGCCTGATAGACAATGATAAAATTGGCTAAACTTGAAACCCAGGGATGTATGGTTGATGGTGCCAATGTCTTGGCGTTATCCAAATATTCCGGAGTACCATTATCGGTCATAACGGCACTTTCGTATGTCTTTTGGTCATCCTCAACATAGGCACTGCTGAAATATTCAATCGTCTGACGGGTGTAATGTTTGTACGGCATTGCAAAATCCGGATAACTTGTGAAGGTCTTTCCACACTTGGGGCGATACTTTTTCAAACGAAAGCGGGATATTTTATTAAAATAAAAGGGCGGGGTCTGCAGGGTAATGACGGGGTAGCTACGTAGCTGCTGTTACAGTATTATGCAAACGGATGTGAGGGCGGGTTACACTATTCACTAGCGCATAAACGCCTCAAAATACGGCCTCATTCTGAGCGATTATAGACAATATAATCGCCCCAGATGTATCAACTTTATAAATGATCATCCCCCGATATTGTAAACACTCAGTTAAGCCACTCTTAAGATAAAATTATGGGGAGGGGGTAGTTTATTATGCGGGTGCAAAAATTTCGTTTATCTCCAGACGGCGAAGTTTGTCCGAGCCTTTTTCAATTTTTTTAATGGTATCCCTCACGCCTTCCGCTGTTTTGCGAAGCTGGGGGCTAAGTGCCTTGTTTAAGTTTTTTTCAGCATCGGTCAGCTGATTAACAAAAAAAAGAAAATCTCCCTGGTGATTTTTATAGGCAGACCTGACAAGTGCCCCATAGGTATCGCCCTTGGCATTCAGCAAAAGAGTATAATGTTTGGCCATCACCTTGAGCAAACCCTCATATTTGTCAGTCACTTTGACTTTCAGGTTTGCCTGGCCGGCAAGGGTTTTAGTATCAGGCTTTCTTCCTTGGTCAATTGCTTCTTCTGCTTCATTCAAGGCCTTTTTCCTGGAAAGAAGCCAATTGGAAAGAAACTCTTTTCTCTGTTTTTTATAGGCAGAAAAATCCTGAAAATAAAAGATAAAGATAAAAGGGATAAAAATCATCCATGCGCTCAGTTTCGGCTTCACCAGCGCCTCATTGGCAAGGAGTGCCGCAAACTTTTTTTCATATGCCAATACCAGTTCTTTGTTATCCATAGTCATAATACTTTCTTTTAATGCCATTGGTTTATTCCAAAATGAATCGCCAGCCAAACCCGAGAATCAGAAAGCAGGAGATGATACCGGCAAAAAAAGCTTTGGTCATTCCGTAATCATCCCGGTTGGAATGTTTAAAGGAATCTGTCAGATAATATTCACCGTCATAGGAGCCCACCGTATCCATATACATATAGGCCGCGGAATCAATATCCCTTTCTTCCACAACCTGCGTAATTTGATTGTAGATGGGAATATTCTTTTCTATATAGGGTCCCACGACCCAGCCGAAAACCCAAATGAGAAAAGAAAAAAAAACAAGTTTTCCCCAGGATTTTGCCCTTGGGTTATTTATCATAGCAGTGGACATTACAATTCTCCTTTACGGACATTAACAGGTTCCTGCACCCAGGACAAGGTCAAAGGCCCGGATGCAGGAGTGTGCAATTAGATGGTTGCTGTCAGTTCAGGGAATATCACGTAAAACATGATATATGCCATGACCAGGGTCAGAACCAGGTTTAATGACTGACCGAACGCATAAAGGATAAGCGGTTTGCCGCCTTTGAAATGTTCTTTCAGTTCACGGAAGTTGGTTGCAAGCCCTATGCTGACAAAGGAGAGGGTAAAGAACCAGCCCCTGAAAAGATCGGAGCCGCCCTTGATGGTGCCCTTGTCGATCATGGCACGTCCAAGGCCGTCCACCTCTGCATTAAACCCTGAATAGATCATGGAAAATATAACGGAAGCCGCCATGAACCCGATGACAAATTTTGGGAACCTGAACCATATTTCTCCCAATCCAACCTTTGCGCCCGTCTCTTCCACTTCCACCCGTGTGGTGAAATACAGGGCAATAAAAAAAGCAATCACACCGATGAGAACATTCTGGATCATTTTTATGGTGGCTGCCACATACAGGGCTTTTTCACCCAAAAAGGCACCGGCGGCAGCAACTGCACCCGAAGCATCAATGGTACCCCCCATCCAGGCACCGCCAAGGACCATCTGTTTGTCAACGGGGAAGGTTCCCTTAATCACGGCCGGCATCACAATCATCATGATAGCGGTAAATACCAGGGAAAGCCCCACGGCAAGTGTCAGCTCCTCTTTTTTGGCCCGGCAGGCCGAGGCCGCTGCAATGGCTGCAGAAACACCGCAAACAGACATATCGGAACAGATAACCGCATTAAGCCGTTTGGAGGGCATGTTAATTATTTTCTGGCCAAACCAATAGGTGACCATCCATACTGTCGGGGTAACCACCCAGGCAACAAAAATACCGGCTGTACCAATGGTAATGATTTTTTCAAAGAGGATTTTGGCTCCCAAAAGCACCAGGCCGGTCTTAATATAATATTCAGTCTGGACCGCGGGCATTGCCCATTTAGGAGTTCCAACGGTATTTGAGATCAGCATACCGAGGAAAATGGCCCAGGCGGCATACCCGATTCCATAATGTTTCATTGTGGACTGGTAACTGAAGAACCATGCAAGGACAGCCACGGCATAGACAAAGGCAAAGCCCATGGCAAATTTCTTAAAGGGCACGCCCATGACAGACATGGGGATACCAAAAAGAATACAGAAAAACACACCCAGGCCTATCAATTTACCGATCTGGTTATAGGGTTTTACCTTGGTCTTCTTTTTAGCAGCATCGGCTGCAAGCTTTGCATCACGCCATTTGTCAATGGATGCACTGGCTGCAGAATTGAGGGCCGTATCTGAAAAACCCGCTGCTTCAGCCAGTTTTTCAGCGGCAAGGGCCAGGGCAAAGGTTGAATCTTCTGTACTCTTTTTCACTGCATACTTAACCTTGGCTTTTTCTGCCTTGGCATCCGCTTTTTCCTTGCTCATAAAAAAAGCGTTCAGAGGATTATCCGTCCATTTATGTGTTTTGGCGGTAAAGCTTGACAGCCAATTGCCTGCTGAAATTTTTCTGGCCTCTGCTTTTTTCTTGGCATCGGATAACTTATGCCAGGCGATGGTTTTGATAACAGTGGTCCGCTGGGCATCCTGCCCATATTTTGCGTCTGCCTTGTTAATAATTTCCTTCATTTCTCCCGAATGGGGGAAATAAACGACCATGGCAGCAATCAGGAGAAAAAACCCGATCCAGATCGCCCACCAATCTTCTTTTTTCCACATTTCCGACCATGCCCACCTACCCTGGTCAACAACAATTCCGCTACCTTCTGCCATACGAGCCCCTCTTTTTTATTATGGGTTATAAAAAAACAACATTATCCTGGTGACTTGATTGATCTTGATTTACTAAGGGTTACTAATATATAAAAATAATAGCAACAATTCAATTTCAATGAATAATCTCTGCTTTTTCTTGAAGTAAAAGTGTTGAATGATGGTATTATCAAACAGGAGTCAAATTTGACAAATTACCGAGCGATTCTTTTGCCAGTCCAAGTTTTTCAAGATTTGCCCTGATACAAAATCTGGTATGGATGGATTTTTCAGATTCAGATTTGAAAATCAAATATATAGGACCGAGAACAATCAAATTTAAAAAGGCTCCATTACTGTATATTGGCTACACTGTAACGGGGATGTCCAGATAATCGGATGAATCAATTCTTTCGCCTGGCCGTCTCTTCTTCACCTTTCTATTGGGTTGTTCTGTTATGCGTGGGCTGCGCCTTGCCGGTATTTCAAAGTTACGGTCATTCTATCCCCTCTTCTGCGGTAGAATATTTTAATTCGATTTTTTCTGATACATACCCCTTAGGACAGGGGCATTGATTTCTTATGCGGCAGATCCCTTTGACAAGCTGTAATACATATGATATCGAAATTACCAGGCACTGATCAGGAATATTCAATTAATTATCTTTTTAAGGAAAAAAAATGAATAAATTACTGTTACTTATTGTCACATTGATAATAATATCTACTTCTGCCTATGCTGCAGATTGGAATTTTTATGGTTCTGCCCGAATTCAAACTTTTGTAACCAAGATCGACGACGGCTTTTTCGGTAATTCATATACAGAGTATGATCAATATCTCCAGGCCAATTCCCGTATTGGAGCCAGGATTAAAGTCAATGACCAACTGACTGCCCGTTTTGAATATGGCACCGGTGTTGATCTTCGTATCCTTTATGGTGAGTGGAATTTCGGTACTGGTTCTTTTCTTGTTGGTCAAACTTATTCTCCTTTAAACATGTTTTACTCTAACCAAGTTTGGTTGCAAGATTTGAATTTGGATGGCGTCGGTGGTTTGTACAGCTGGCGTAACCCCATGCTGAGATTGAAATTCGGTGAGTTCCAGATTGCCCTCATACAGCCCTCTAAAACAAGCATTTTCGGAAGTTCAGCAGAAGTGAAAATTCCCAAGATTGAAGCCAAATACAAATTTTCCAAGGAGAATTGGCATCTGCAGATAGCCGGTGGTTACAATTCCTTTGAAACTTTTTCCGGGGGGGTTACTTATCGTATTGATTCCTACGTTGTTGCCCTGGGTGGCGGTCTGACCTTTGGAAAAGCTTACATTCAAGGCAGTATCTGGTTTGGTCAGAATGTCGGAGAGTACGGACTTTTAGACACGACCTTTAGTTACTCATTATTTGGACAGGATACTGATTCCTATGCGTATCAATTGGTTGCCGGTTACAAAATCAATGATATGTTCTCCATTGAAGCTGGTTTGGGATATGTAGAAGCAGATGTTGAATATCTATCTCTCGGCAAAGATTCTAGTGCTGCTTACTACCTTCAGTCTGTTATAGTCCTGGCGCCTGGTGTTTCTATTATTCCTGAAATCGGTCTTATTGATTTGCAAACATTCTTTGGTGACGATGAAGGCGACATCGTTTATTATGGCATGAAATGGCAAATTGATTTCTAAATTTTAATGCAGCGTCGAAATCCTGACCCCCTGGGCCAGGCAAAGCAAAAGGAATCCCAAGTCTGATCTTGAAACCAAGCCTGACCTTGAAACCAATAAGAATCTTAAAACTAAAACATCAAAGTCCCCAAAGCCTAAAAAACGCACAAAGACCAAGCCACATAAATCAGTGAGCGGTACTATTTTCAAGACTATCAAAAAAAACAAAGACGGTATTAACACCAAAGATTTGCAGCAACAAACTGGTTTTACCGGCAAACAGATATCAGATACTATGTTTCATTTGAAGAAAAAGAAAAAAGTAGAGAGAACAAAAGAAGGTTTGTTTATAGCCCTTTAGTTTTTTTTTGCTTCTTAATAGAATAAATTTTATCACGCGTACGGCTCTACCATTGATATGTTTTTGGAGAGGAGAAGCAGCTTTTATTCCCATGAGAATGTTAATGGAGATGATACTCATTGAACCTTATGATTTTTTTAATCAACTGAAAACAGCAAAATTTAAAAAGATCATCTTAATTCAAATGGGAGATTGTTATGGAGATAAAAATTAAATTAAGCTGTTCAGGAGTAAATTGGAAACTTGTGGCAGATAACCGGACAAGTTAATTGTCGTCAACCGGACAAGATAATTGTCGCACAATAATTGATCATTTTTTGTCTTAACGGTGTCATGATGGTTCTCCTCATTATGAATTAATAAAACATAGAGGGGATATCAAAATTTATGGTGCTCTACGAGATTAAAAGGATAATTTTGATTTGGTTAAATATGTTGAAAATGCTTGAAATGTTGGGGAGGGACAACCACCGCGCAGCGGTTTAGTTCAATATATAAAGAACATACAACCCCGCATTTTAAATATGCACATCACCGACCCACAAAAAAACAGTCCTGTTTTGTGGATCGACGATAAAACGCAATTTTTTCTATAAATGAAATCTGTCTGAATATTGGATAAACTTTTTTTAAAAAACATTGTATATTATCTTCAATTGTGGGAAGGCATAACATATCTCATGATCTGTTTTTGCTAAATTCTAATGGCAATATTTTGGGGTCTAAATTCTGTTGAGATAACTGAGAAGAGGAAAATAAAATGGATAAAATCTGTCCCGAATGCATTGATGAGTATATCACTGAAAAAGAAAAATGTGATAGCTGTGATTCCAAACTTATATCTGTAAATAAATTTAAAATTAAAGCTGTGTGGCCACATTGTAAAAAATGCCAAAGCGCTATTTCTGAATCAGCTGTTAAATGTGAACACTGCAGGCAATCATTATACCTTATACCCTTATTTCCTAAGATTTCAGCACTTATAATGGGTCTTATAGGTATCGCATGCACAGGCTTTTTGTTGGACCGAATTGGAGCTTCTCAGAGTGTCATGAATTGGGGTACATTCCTTGTGGGAGCAATTACATGGGGAATTTTTAATAAACAATATCATGTGACTAAAAAAGAAGGCGATATTGCTTGGAACAAAATTTCTCAAAAATCGAAGTTTAATTTTCGAAATCAAAGAAAGAATGCAGTGAACTAAAGATGCTCTACCGATAAATTCGAGTAGTATATCGTGGATGGAATTTTTTTGTTTTCATTCATTTAGCCCCGGGATGTTTCTTCATGGTTAGGTTTTTCTTTGCGTTTTGTCATAATTCCTTACTCTTTAACCGTAATTGGTGCATCTTTAATTCCGGCATAAAAGACTATGATATCTGCTGGTTCGATTCCTTCATTCTTTCCATAGTGCCAGGTGTTGACAACTTCCACAATGGGATCA
>Ga0208900_1001857_pt1 | contig 10454 bp, 11 predicted proteins | sample AntAceMetag02UKK_FD_184763 | JGI IMG/M metagenome (GOLD analysis project Ga0208900, IMG submission 184763) | Saline lake microbial communities from Ace Lake, Antarctica - Antarctic Ace Lake Metagenome 02UKK (SPAdes) (version 2) | ecosystem: Environmental > Aquatic > Non-marine Saline and... | reverse complement strand
AGTGAAATTACAAAGGCTGCTGACCGGTTTTGATTGGAATGTGCGATGCGGTTAATCTTCTTCAAATATTGAGCTGGGAACTTGTAAATCTCCAATAGGGTTGTTATTGTTTCCTAGGTGCTGATACAATTGTAAAAAAAAATAGGAGGCAACAATGCCTGTAATAATAAGTGGTCTTCTCCTTTTAAGTGGCCTGATTGGGATATTCATCGGTCAAAGAATGGTCAAGAACCGCTACAATTTTTTCTTTCGACAAGTTCAACCGGAAGATATGGTGGCGTTTCAAACCGTTTTTGTTTGTGGGGATGATGGTTCCTACCACAAAAAGATGGTCTCTAATATTTTGACATTTGGCAATGATTGGAAAGCATTTGAAACCGATGACGGGTGTCAATATGTCCTGGGAGAATGTTTTGTAAAAGAAGAGGGTCAAAGATCTTCCTGCACTGACACAAAAGAGAAATGGGTCAGCAGGGAAGAATTGAATCAATACGAAAAAACGTTTGGAAAGCCAATTAAACTATTGGAAAATAACACTGAGAAAGAATAAGAGGTAACATAATGAAAAAAATATTTTGGACGATTACCGTTGTCCTGCTGTTAATTATGCCGGCATGGGCACAAGAGATTCAGCCTCATGTAACCGCTTACGGAACAGCAATTCTGGAAGTCACACCAGATGAAATGATCTGGTCCCTCAAGGTTACCAATAGGGGGCCCGATATTGGTACCCTTGCAAAACAACACAGCAATATTGTTTTGTCTGTTCTTTCATTCATTGGTAAATTCGGTGTTGCAAAAGAGGAGACTCAAACTTCCATGATGCAATTTGGCGAGAACTGGGAGCATCAAAACGGGCGCAGAATACAAGATGGATATTTTGCTTCGTCCCAGGTTACCTTCAAATTAACTGATTTTATGAAATATCAGCAGTTATGGACAGGACTGTCAAAAATCAAGGATATGAGCATCCAGAATATTGGATATGGCTATTCAAAACGCATTGAGGCCCGGGATAAAGCAAGGATTGATGCGTTGCTGGTTGCCCAAAAAAAAGCATATATCATGGCAAAAACCTTGAATGTGGCTTTGGGAGACCCAATGGTGATTGAGGATACCCCATCATTTGTTGAACCCCGAAGATCTAATATGCTTATGGCAAGTGAAGCTGGTTACAGATCTGAATCACAAGATGCCGGAGGATTTGCCCTTGGAAAAATTTTGATCAAAAGTAATATCAAAATAGTATATCAGCTGATTCATCAAAAAGAAAATGATGATTGATGCCATGGAAAATCAGCCAATAGACATTGAAACCAGATGGGCAGCACAACTTTTTCTGGAACACGAAACAATTGTTTGGGAATACGGAGTTGCGCTTGCAACCCCGACAATTAACATTTCTTACGGGGAATCAACCCTGGGATGGTGGAATCCTACAACAAACACAATTTCCATATCAAGCCATCTTATCAAAACAGAAGCCTGGGATATTGTTTTAGAGGTTTTAAAACATGAAATGGCCCATCAATATGTTTCCACTTTCCATGACAACGCAGACATTCATGGACACTATTTCAAGCTGGCCTGTAAAAAATTAGGGGTCCATAGGGCTTTTGTGACAGGTACAAAAGAGTATAACCAACAATTACAAGAATTTAAAGGTGAGCTGCCAGCTGATGCCCAAAAAATGTTAAGGAAAGTAGAGAAATTGATGGCACTTGGGCAATCTAATAACCAAGCAGAGGCACAAGCCGCATCCAGGAAAGCCAATTATTTGCTTAACAAATATAATCTCCAGAGAATCAATGCGGGGGATGCTGATCCAAATATCAGATACCTTACAATCTGTCACAAGAAAAAACGCATTGAAACAATCCAAAAATCCCTTTTGGCTGTCTTAAGAGATTATTATTATGTAAATTGTGTGACATCCCGGACCTACCACGCTTACGATGATACCGTTTATAGAAGCATTGTTTTGGTTGGAAGAAAAGAGGCTTTAATTGTGGCAGAATATGTTTATCATTTTTTGCTGGATACCGGCCGAACCCTTTGGCAGGATTTTAAAAAGAAACAGGGTGCCAAGAGAAACGAAAAGGTTTCCTTTGACATGGGTTTCACCGCCGGGATTAAGGATAACCATGAATTGATGTTTGCCGATTCCAAGATAAAACTAAATGGCGATCCTTCCCTTCCGGTAACCTTGACCCGGGCATTGATGGCACAAAACCATGAAGAAAACAGGCAAGAAGAATCCAGACTTTTTCCGAGATTAAGATCAGGGAGATACGGACGACACCAGAGCTCATCCGGCGCCTTTAAAGAAGGGTTTAAAAATGGAAAAAATACCCACGTAAACAAAGGGGTTACCAGTCGTGGTGCCGGTATTACCGGACTTCTGGTGGGTTCCGGGTGATGGTTAATCATTGATATTTTTTCGTATCATATCTGCTTGCTCTTTTTTCTCTAAAATGAGGTGAAACCAATATGCAGGACCAGAATAATCAAAGATTTTGCGCCACCAATATTTGCAAGGTTCTTATTGCCACAAAATTAATTTCAACAGAACAGGCAAAGGGATTGCTGACCAGGGAAAAAAAGATCAAGGAGCTTCTCTGGGCCCAGGGAAAGGACAATTCCCTGACAGGTGCAGCCAAAAAGAGAGCAATCTTCCAGATATCTTTTATCGATGTTGTATTGTATTTAAAAATTGAGCGGTTGGATCAGCCTGGCAAAATTATTGATGAAGATTTGATCTATAAGGCAATGGCGGCGGCCTTTCGTTTGGAATATATCAAAATAGACCCCTTGAAACTGGAATTGAATTTAGTAACGGGAACCATTTCAAAATCCTTTGCCCTAAGGCACCTTTTGCTGCCGTTAAAAGTGGAAGAGGGCAAGTTGGTGGTGGCTACCCCCGATCCCTTTAATTACGAGGCCATCAAGGACGTTGAAATGGTCTCAAAATTGAAAGTTAAACCCATTGTCAGTTCCAAGTCGGATGTCAAACGATTGATCAATGAGTTTTTTGGATTCCATTATTCCATATCAGCAGCAGAAGATCTGTTTTCCCAAAAAGGGGTTGACCTGGGGAATCTTGAACAATTTGTCAGCTTGACCTCTTTGGATGATCTGCCCGCCACGGATCATCATATTATCAATGCCGTTAATCATTTATTCACCTATTCCTTTGATCAAAGAGCCAGTGATATCCATATTGAACCTAAACGCGACATTTGTTTGGTGAGAATGCGAATTGACGGTGCCCTCCATACGGTATACAAGCTGCCGAAAAAACTTCACAATGCGGTGGTCAGCCGGATTAAAACTCTTTCCGGACTGGATATGGCCGAGAAAAGAAGGCCCCAGGATGGCCGGATCAAAATGGGTAAGGAGGATACAGAGGTCGAAATCAGGGTATCCACCATCCCCGTGGCCTTTGGGGAAAAAGTGGTCATGCGGATAATGGATCCGGATATTTTGTTCCAGGACCTTGAGATGCTGGGTTTTTTAAAGGACGATTTTGAGCGGTACAAACGGTTGATCGGTATGCCCTTTGGTATTGTTCTGGTGACAGGCCCCACAGGTTCCGGAAAATCAACCACCCTCTATTCCAGCCTGCGCATGCTCTCTTCTCCCGAGGTGAATATCACCACCATTGAAGACCCCATTGAAATGGTCCATGAAGAGTTTAATCAGATTTCAGTTCAGCCTGTTATTAATGTCACCTTCGGCTCGGTTTTGCGAAACATTCTCCGCCAGGACCCGGATATCATCATGGTGGGGGAGATCAGGGATCTTGAGACTGCCCAGGCCGCAGTCCAGGCCGCCTTGACCGGCCACCTGGTCCTGTCCACCCTTCATACCAATGATGCGGTTTCAACTGTTTTCAGGCTGCTGGACCTTGGCATTCCACCCTATCTTATTCATTCCTCCCTGAACGGCATTGTGGCCCAGCGTCTGGTCAGAAAAATATGTCCTGATTGTGCCCAGACCTTTGAAATGGATGCACGGGAATTGGCAGACCTGGGGATTAGGGTGCCCCAAAAAGGTCCGATTTTGCTGACCCATGGGAAAGGATGTGTGAAATGTCGGAATACCGGTTATAAGGGACGGACCGGTATTTATGAAGTCCTTCCCTATTCCGAGGCCCTCAAACGGTTGACCTCGGATAATGCCAGTCTGGAAGCGTTAAGGGCCAAAGCTGTGGAAGAAGGATTGACCCTGCTGCGTCAGAATGGGATTCAAAAAATGCTGGAAGGTCAGACCACCTACCAGGAAATTTTGCGGGTTACCTGGGATCAGTTGACCCTATCCCCCGGATAAAGATCCCGCTTGGACGACAGAATCATGACTGTGGCGGCAATATCTTCTGCGTGGAGCACGATTAATTTGCCTGAATTCAAAGGATCCAGGAGGGGGGTGTTTTTGGCTGATCCGTCAAAGGCAGATTTGTTCTCTTGGAGAATCCTATAGATTTGGCCGGGTTGAACATTGTCCTGTCTGCCTTTGTTGATAAAGGCAATGTTATAATCATTGATCATGACCGTATTTTCTTCTGAACAAACGAGACTGGCGTCAATGGGATCCGGATTTTCCTGGACCGATAATACTGTGTTGCGTTCATAGTAGGCCATGATTCTGTCATCCACATTGGCATCCCTGTATGAATTGACGATGATGGCAGTTGCATAGTCACCCTTGTGTTCAAGGATTTTGATTTCTGCCTTAATCAGGTGTTTGATGCCTGTGAATTTCTGGCCATTGAGCGTTTCTTTTATTTTTTGAGTATCAAAAATTTGATACATTTCTCCCGGCATCAGGCCGCCGATTCCGGTTGGATTGATATAAATAATGTCATTGGCCGACATCATCAGATTCCCGTCTCGTTCCCGAATAATGTTTCCAAGGGAGGGTTCAACATTTTTTTTGATAAATCCGATGTGGCTCATTTCCGTGTAGGTAAAGGAGGGGGTTATTTTCGGTTGTTCAGTTTTTATGGGTTCAGCAGGGGGCAGGACCACGGGTGTTTTGGGCGGTAGCTCTGATTTTAAGAAAACTTTTATTTTTTTTCCAGGGATTATCCAGTGGGGATTTTTGATTTCCTTGTTCATTTCCCAGAGTCCGGGCCATTCCCAATCGGAATCATAGAAGCGTTGGGACAGATCCCAGAGGGTATCCCCTTTTTGTATGGTATAGTAAAAACCTGAATCCTCGGCAGGTTCTAATTCACTGGATTCCTGGGCCCATGCCGTGGGGAAAAAGATAAGGATTAGAAATAGTGTGATGCCCGTGATCATTGCGATCCATTTTATTTTATACATGGTACCTCCCTTGATCTGCATTGATCCCTTTGAATATCTTGACTTTATTTAAACGGTTGTTCTATAAAAAGTCAAGAATTGTTACTCTTATACCTTAAAATTGGAACCAAAAGATGAAACCCATTGCCAATCTGTTGTTTGAAATGAGGATGCTAAAGGATATTGTTCGGTCGGGGTATGCTTTTTTAGGATCGGGTCGTGAAAGCATTGCAGAACATAGTTTTACCATGGCTTTTATCTGTTTTGTCATGTCAAAAATGGATGGGGATATTGATGGAGCAAAACTCATGGCAATGGCGCTGCTGCACGATATCCCCGAAGCCAGGACCGGTGATCTTAACTATGTCCAGAAAAAATATACAAAGGTGGATGAAGCCAAAGCTATTTCCCATTTGATAAAGCCCCTTGCTTTTGGTAAGGATATCAAATCCCTTATTGAGGAGTTTAACCTGGGTGAAACCAAGGAGGCAAAACTTGCAAAGGATGCGGATCAGCTTTCTTTTGTCCTTGAATTGAAAAAACTTGAGGACACAGGGGCCTGTTCCCCTGAACGCTGGTTGCCCTTGGTCATCGGGCGTTTACAAACCCAAACAGGCCAGCAGATGGCCCAAAGCATCATGGAAACCCAATGGGATGAGTGGTGGACAAATGACTATTCTGAATAAATCAGGGAAAATTACCCAGGGAGAATCCAAGAAGACCATGGACAAAGATCTCATCTCATTCCTTTTTAGGGTTGCTGTTTACAAACAAAGATTGATCCAGTCGTTGGGATTCCTTGGTAACAATTTGCTTGAGGGTGTCATGGGGGATATCTTTTTTTATACCCGGGCATGCACTTGCCATTGCATTCCAGTTTTCAGGATTTTTTATGATGGTTTTAATATAGGGCCAGGCCTTGCACATATAAGGTTTTACAGGATGAATCGTGCATTGTTTTTCTGTGTCAAAAAACACACAGGCGCCTTTGGCTCCAAGGGTTAATACAAGTCTTGATCCGGAATAATCGCAATAGGTTTCAACAAATGTCGTGGGGTCGGCATTGATAAAAGAGGCGATTTTGAGAATGTCCTGGTCTGTCACATAGGTGCCGCCAAAGCCATTGCAGCACTCCCCGCAAAGCTGGCATTCGAATATATCTTCGGCGGTCTTGTATTTAGAATCCATATCGTTTTTCCATTGCCTTTTGCAGTGTTAAGGGATCGACATATTGCAGATCTCCCCCCATGGGAACCCCGGATGCAATCCGTGTGATGGTGATGTCTCTTGATTTAAGCCGGTCCAGGATATAAGCAGCGGTGGCTTCCCCTTCAACATCGGTTTTTGTTGCAAGAATAATTTCCGTCACTCGTTTGGGGTCGGCCCGGTTGAATAATTCAGCCAACCGGATATCATCGGGGCCAATACCGTCAATGGGAGACAGGGCGCCTCCCAGGATATGATAGGTCCCGGAAAAGACATGGGCCTTTTCAATGGCTGCCATATCTTTTGGATTTTCAACCACACAAATCAAGGAGGGGTCCCGTGTCGGATCTGTGCAGATGCGGCATTGTGGCTGGTCGCTGAGGGCAAAACAGGAGGAACAAAGCCTGACACTGCTTTTGAGCTCAATAATATCCCCTGCAAGTGCGGCCGCCTCATGATCCGGGGCATGGAGAATATGAAGTGCAAGCCGTTCTGCTGTTTTTTTCCCAATACCAGGAAGGGTGGACAGGGAATTGATCAGTTTTATAATCGCCTCTGGATAATGATTCACAGGTCTACATGCCGGGGATGTTGAGTCCGCCGGTGAGCTTGCCCATTTCAGCGGAAACCATATCCTGGGATTTTTTCAGGGCATCATTGACAGCGGCCATGACAAGGTCCTGGAGCATTTCAATGTCTTCGGGGTCCACCACTTCTCGTTCAAGTACAATGGATTCGATCGTTTGTCCCCCATTGGCGATTACTTTTACCATGCCGCCACCGGCAGAGGCTTCAACTGTTTTTATCTTTAGGTCTTCCTGGGTTTTGAGCATTTTTTTCTGAAGTTTCTGTGCCTGTTTCATCATGGAATTCATATTTTGCATGTGGTTAATCTCCTGTGGTATTTTTTTTATTTAATAGTTGATGATCTCGCCATCAAAGATGCGCTGGGCATCAAGAACCAGCGGGTGATTGCGTGCTGCCACCTTTATGCTGGCCTTTTGTTTGTCGGGTTTAGCAATGGATTGGGTTTCGGACATAATGGCAATGTCGAGGTTTCTCCCCAAAAAATTTTTACAAAGGGTCTGTAACTCTCCTTTTTTTGCCTTGAGCCTGGAGGTGTCAAAGGCGGAATAATTATATAATTTTACCTGGACACTCCCGGGGCTTGATTCATCCACCACGGCTTTTGAGAGCAGGGCAAACATAAAGGGGAATTTTTGTTCAATTTTTTTTAAAAAATTGGGCCAGGTTTTTGGATTTTGTTCCATGGGGGCATAGGTGGCCTGGCTTTCTTCAGTTTGTAAAGCAGTGACCCTTGCCGCCATTGGCATGGAAGGTGTCTTGGGTGCAATCTCTCCGGGTGCAATTTTTCTGAGTGATGCTTCTTTTCGGGAAGGTTGTTCCAACGACATGGGGGTAGTTTCCGGCGGGGTAGCTGGGTGGGTGTTTCCGGCGGGGCTTTTCAATTGTTCCGTCAGTTTAAACTCTATCTGTTTGGCCAGAAGATCCAGTTTGCCGATGATCTGGTCCAGTTGTGCCCCGGGGTTGATTTGGATCAGTTTGAGCAGAACCATTTCCACTGCTGTTTTTGTATGGGAAGAAAATTTTACCAAGGATTCTTCATTTAAGAGCAATTGCAGCAGCATCCCTAGGTAGTTAGGGTGCAATTCACTTACTGCCTGGGATAGGGTCTTTTTTTCAAGATCTGTGAGATTAATGGCTGAGTTATCCCTGCCGCAAAGCTTGATGACATTTAAATTTCGAAAATGAAGAATGATGTCTGAAAAGAATTTTTTTAAGTCAAGGCCTGAATCATTTACCATTTCAACGATGTGGATCAATTTTGCTCCGTCTTTTAGAAACACAGCCGATGAAATATCGTGCATCACTCGTCTGTCCATCACCCCAAGGTTGTCCACGACCTTGTGATGATCAATCACTCGATCCGGACAAGCGGACATTATCCTGTCAAGAAGGCTTAAAGAATCCCTGATGGACCCGTCGGCCTCCAGGGATATCAGGTCCAGGCTCTCCTTTCCGATGGTAAACCCTTCCTTTTCACACAGGATTTTAAGGTGATCGGAAATTTCTTCCAGAAGAATTCTGCCAAGGTCATGGCGTTGGCACCGGGATAAAATGGTGGCGGGTATCTTGTGCACTTCAGTGGTGGCAAAGATGAACATCACATGGTCCGGGGGTTCTTCCAGGGTTTTCAACAATGCGTTAAAGGCCGCCGTGGACAGCATGTGAACTTCATCAATAATATATATCTTGTAGGCGGCTGTGGCCGGCATGTAAGTGACATTTTCCCGAAGATCCCTGATCTGGTCCACACTGTTATTGGAGGCACCGTCAATTTCAAAAACATCGGAACAATGTCCTTTAACGATGTCCCTGCAAATTTTACAGGTGTTGCAGGGGGTTGGGGTGGGGCCAGTGCGACAATTCATGGCTTTTGCCAAAATTCTGGCAATGGTGGTCTTGCCGGTACCCCTGGGGCCGGTAAATAAAATGGCGTGGGCAACACGATCCGCTGTGATGGCATTTTTAAGGGTGCGGGTTACATGGGACTGACCCACAACTTCATCAAATGTTTGGGGCCGATATTTTAATGCTAATACTTGATATGACATGGATGTCCGCTAATTGCTGTGTGGCGGAGAGGGGGGGATTCGAACCCCCGGTACCCGTTAAGATACACACGCTTTCCAGGCGTGCACCTTCAGCCGCTCGGTCACCTCTCCGCAGTCAATTAATTCAAGGAAAAATAGACTCTTTTTTGCCTTGTGTCAAGGTTTAAACATGGCCGCATATTCATTTGTTGGATTGTTTTGGTTGTCATATATGACCAAAGGCGGGCGGACAATGCAGCTCCCGCGGCCTTCTTTAATGCCTGAGACCAGTATCAGTTTGGCGGGTTTGTTTTTTTTTGTGTGAACAAATTGAATCCAGTCCAGTTGAAAATTTTGGGACATAAGGCCTGGGACAATATCCGGCAACCGGCCCGCCGGAAATATAAAAAGGATCTGCCCCCGGGGTTTCAAAAGCCTTCGGGCGCTTGAAAAAAATTGTGACAGTTCAAGCATTATCTCATGCCTGGCAATTGCTCGCTGGATATTCGGGTTCAGTCGCCCGGTATCCTTTTTTTTATAGGGGGGGTTGGAAACGATAATATCGGCAAGCCCTTGGTTATCATAAGATTGGTTATCATAAGATTGGATGTCAAAAGAAGTAGTGGAACGAACATCTTTCGTCAAAATTTGGATTCGGTCCGACATCTGGTTCTCAGCGATGTTTTTTGTTGCCAGTTCGGCCAACTGGGACTGAATTTCAATACCGATGATGTGGACATTCCTGTATCGAAACCCGAGAATTAAAGGAATAATACCGCATCCGCATCCAATATCAATTATTTTACATCCCGGGCGAGGCATCACCTGGGCGGCAAGGATAACAGGGTCCATGGAATACCGGTACCCTTCTGCTGGCTGGTGAATTTTTATCTGGTTTTCAAAAAAAGTGTCAACTGTGGATTTTACCAATTTTAAACCGAATCTGTCGGACAATATCTTTGTCCATCTGTTTATTGAGCGTCGCAATTATCTCTCGTTCGAGAAATTTGAGCTGATGAATCCAGGCGGAACTTGAGACATTGACCGTAAGCTGACCATCCTTAAAGGCGTCTGGCTTGGCATTCATGGCAACGGGCCTGCCCACGGCGCAATCCCATATATCCCATATCCGGGCCATGTCCATATCCCTGGCAGGTCTGTATCTTCCCAGAGCCGAGCCTAGGATGTCGCTGATATGAATGAGCTTGCTGTCTTTTCTTTTTGTCATTTGCGTTTTTTGTTTAACCTGATATATTTGACCCAATATATTTGACCTAATATTTTTGATCTGGATACCTGTCGGGTTGATTCTTCTCTTCTTGTAGTT
>Ga0208900_1001856_pt1 | contig 10456 bp, 11 predicted proteins | sample AntAceMetag02UKK_FD_184763 | JGI IMG/M metagenome (GOLD analysis project Ga0208900, IMG submission 184763) | Saline lake microbial communities from Ace Lake, Antarctica - Antarctic Ace Lake Metagenome 02UKK (SPAdes) (version 2) | ecosystem: Environmental > Aquatic > Non-marine Saline and... | reverse complement strand
GGTAAGATTCATAAGAACCCTCCAGTACACTGAAGGAACCTTGGTAAGATTCATAAGAACCCTCCAGTACACTGAAGGAACCTTGGTAAGATTCATAAGAACCCTCCAGTACACTGAAGGAACCTTGGTAAGATTCATAAGAACCCTCCAGTACACTGAAGGAACCTTGCAAAATTCATGAAATTAACTAAAGAACAAATTATTATACCTTTTTCTTTTGTCGTAATTCTAACGGGATTAGTTTTCGGTATTTTTAGTGCGAGCAAAAGCCCAAAAGAACAAATTGCAAATAAAAAAATTATCTATTTAGATGATAGTCAGAACACTCAAGCAGATGAAAGTGTTAAATTGGCTTCTCTGATAAGTGAAATGACTGGCTTTAAGAAAGAAATGAGTTATCTTATATTGTTCCAGAACAGTCTAGAGCTCAGACCAACTGGTGGTTTCATTTCAAGTTTTGCGACAGCTAGAGTTAAAGATGCACGCCCGCAAGAATTTCATTTTTACGATACTGCTGTTTTCGACATTCAATTATCAACACCCACACAAATCGAACCTCCTGCCCCTATTAAGGACTATCTTTGGGTAAAAAATTGGCAATTTAGAGACGGCAATTGGTATCCTGACTTTCCTACTTCGGCTCGAAAAATGATAGAATTTTACAATCTTCAAGGAGGACAAGAAAATTTTGATGGAGTAATTGCTATTACTCCAGAAGTTTTACGCTCTCTTCTTGAAATCTACGGGCCAATTGAAATGACGGACTATGGTCTTACTATCAGTGCTGATAACTTTTTGCTTACCCTGGAACAACAAGTAGAGATTGACTTTCACGAACAGGGAATCGTTAGATCAGATAGGAAAAATATTATGAAAGATATGGCTCAAATACTTATGCAGAAACTGCTTTCTTCAAACCCTCTCAAATCGCTTAAGCTCATATCTCTTGCTCAAGATCATTTAGACAATAAAGATATATTACTATATTTTAATGACAAAACTATCCAAAAAGACATAACAAAGCTTAATTGGGGTGGAGAAATTATACAAACGGACTCTGACTATATTTTCATTGTCGATTCAAATATTAATTCTTTCAAGGCAGATTATTTCATCAACAGAAACTTTAAATACGAGATTGACCTATCTCAATCTCCTGCAAAAGCCAAGCTTACAATTAATTATGAACATACTGCTCAAGAGAAATCATGGCTTGTTCGTGATTATACTAATTGGATAAGAGTTTATGTCCCAGAAAATTCATGGTTTACCAATATTGAAAATTTTGGAACTAACCCTCAATACAATAAAGAGTATGGAAAGACTTTTGTAGCCGGACTTGTTAGGGTGCCAATTAATTCTTCAAAAAACATTGTTTTAGAATACAATCTTCCAGAAGATTTTGATATTAATAGTTACGAATTGTATATTCAAAAACAACCAGGTATTGGCGATCTTCCCATAGAGATTCAAATCACTCACCTTGACGGCCATAAAGAAGTTATTGAAAAGAAGATAGAAACTGACGAAATAATTTAATAAATATATTAAAAAGAGAGGCCCAAGCCTCTCTTTTTTTTGCTAATTACTAACTACAAATTACTATTTACTATATCGAAGTATATTTCCTCTTGGCAAATAAATTATTTCGAGTTCTGTTTCAGATATAGTAATAATCTCGTATTTCATCGACTCATCTCCTTCTCCAACGATTAAATCATTCCCATTAATAACATAGCTATCTTCCATTAAGTCTTCTCCATCATAGATGTCTTTTTTTGTTCCATCTTTAAATTCAACTATTGATTTCTCATCATCTTCTGAAGTCCACTTTCCTTCGATAAATGCACTGTAATCCTTCGTTTCGGAAAATTGAATAGTGCTTACGATCTTGTCAAATTTATCAAACCAAGCTTGCGTTTCTATCTCTCCTTCTTTCTTCTCGAGCTGCTCAAAGAAATCAACCTGTTTATCAAAAATCCAGATCAAATTGTCTTCACAATTTTCTTCATTCAACTCAAAATAATCAGGATTATTTACAACTAACATTTCATTATCTCCCTTAAGTACAACATCTATCTGTTTGTTATCTTTTATGATTCTTAGATTTCTTTCAAAAGTAACGTCACACACCTCAAATCTTCCCAATGTCATAAATATATTTCCTTCAACATATTTAAACCCGACATTTTTTTCTGATCCTTCTACGGGAAAATCAGAATTTGGACCGTCCGGATCAGCAATTGCACCAATACTTATATATAAACCAGCACCACGGTTTTCAGGATTGACCTCAATGTCTCCAGGATATTTAATAGAAAATCCAGTATCAGAATTTTCATAAATCATCCATAAATCTTTTTCGTCTTCTATCGCTTTTGCTCTACCACTATCATTAAATTCTTGTTCTTCCATACTTGGTTTATCCAAAATTTCTTCTGTTTTATTCTTATTTGTAATTTGCCAAATAAGCACTGATGCTACAATTAATACGCCTAACAATATAATATATTTTTTCATAATTTTTTTATTACTTATTCTTCCGTCAAGGTTCCTCCGATATCTCGGAGGGTTCTTATTAATTCCTTCGCCACTATTTATTTTCTAAGTAGACTTAAGGGTAGAAAAAGGTGGTGTCTCGACCAAAGTCGAGGGGGTTTAATTTAATTTATCAGATATACATTATTTATACAAGCCATATTCAATATTCGTCAAATCCTAGATTCATTCACAAATATATTATATAATATATGATATGAATACACTTACTTTGGTTTTAATAATTGTTCCCTCATTCGCCCTTTTCGCTTGGTTAATGGTCTTTTTGGTTAAGCGATTTTTTAAATCTAGTACAGGCGATCTTTCGAACCTCTCAGAAAAAATGCTTACTCAATTAAATGAAGTTACCAATCAAGTTAATTCAAGACTCAGAGAAAACTCAGAGATGACACATCGACAAGGCCAAGACTTGAATATTCGTCTCGATGGCAATCAAAAAGCTATAAGAGAGGTGACTAATAAGCTTTCGGTTCTCGAGGAATCATCAAAACGCATTTTTGAAGTTGGCAAAGATATTTCTTCGTTACAGGATATTTTAAAGGCCCCAAAGCTTCGTGGCGGATTAGGAGAATATCTTTTGGGCGATATTCTAGAACAGATTTTGCCTAGAAATAATTTCGTACTTCAATATGCTTTCAAAAGTGGAGAGAAAGTTGACGCAGTCATTAAGCTGAAAAATATGATTATCCCTGTTGACTCAAAATTTCCTCTTGAAAATTTTACGCTTATTCTCTCTGCCAAAAATCAGGAAGCAAAAATGAAAGCAAAGAAACAATTCGTAAGAGATGTAAAAAAACATATCGATGCTATTGCTCAAAAATATATTCTTCCCCAAGAAGGAACTTCAGATTTCGCCCTAATGTACATCACTGCTGAAAATGTTTATTATGAAATAATTTTAAACGAAAAAGACATAGACAGCATAACCAATTACGCCTTATCTAAAAAGATCATCCCAGTATCTCCCAATAGTTTTTACGCATACTTACAAGCAATCCTAATAGGGCTCAAGGGGCTTCAGGTAGAAAAGGGCGCTAAAGATATTCTGGCTGGTCTTTCTCGCCTTAAAATAGAATTTGAAAAATTTGGTGGAGATTTTTCTCTATTAGGTAAGCACTTAAATAATTCTCGATCAGCTTACGAATCATCACAAAAGAAATTAGACAAGCTAGGTGAAGGACTTGAGTCGATTGAATCACCGATAAAAACTAAAAAACTAAAATAAGAAATCAAAACATAATAATAAATGCTCGTTGATTCACAAATATGAATTGCGGCTTTGTGCAGGATATTGATTTCTGATTCGCTCAATTTAACATACTAAAATTAAAAAAGGCCCGAGATTCTTTCTCGGGCCTTTGCGTTTCTAGCTAAAATCCTCAGCAAGATATCGCTCTGTGCATCCGCTTCGGAAAGCCTCATGTTTTTTAAGGTGGCGATCTTTCTTTTCCTTTTCTCTACGAGCATTGATGAGATCCTTGGGAGACATATTTAAAATCTTGTCCCAAGGAAATTCTTCTTGCCAATCCCAAAGCCCAAAGTGCCCGAGCAATCCTTCACGATCGCTTGGATGAAAAGCTTGATCTACATCTGCACCTTCATGCCACCTCGCGCCCTTTTTCTGGGTCTTGCTCCAACCCTTTCCTTCGTTCCACTCGAGAGCACAGGTATTGTTCCCGTCTAACCCTTCTGGGCACTTCACATACACTAAATAATTCCCTGGACTATCTTTCATCTCACCCTCCTCTTAATTTTTCTTCTCAGGTAACCCTGAGTTAGAAAGATTTAGACCTAGCCTCTCTGAAACTAGAAACATTTCTCTCTCCTTCTCAAGTAATCTTGAATTAGAAAGACTTAGATCTAGCTTCTTTGAAGCTAGAAACTTTACTGAATTCTAAACTATCAATACCTTATCACATCCAACACAAACTGTCAATCTTTTATCATCTAATACCTGCTACCTATAATACAATTTCGATATATCACCATGTCAAAATATTTACACATCTCGAATTTCCATCATGGTTCTCTCCGATGTTACGCCGGAGACTTTCTTTTACATATCCACATATTACTACACTCTCCATATACACAGAAATAAAAAATCTCCCATTAAGGGAGACGTATTCATTATTGATTACTCTATTTCTTCAATTGCATGTATTTTTCGTAAATCTTTAGTATCTTAACTCGATCGTAGTGAGAGAATCAAGATCCCGCACAAAACTAGTTAGCTCGCTTATTGAGAGTAGACATATATTCGTCATGGATCTTTAGTATCTTAACTCGATCGTAGTGAGAGAATCAAGGTCCCGCACAAAACTAGTTAGCTCGCTTATTGAGAGTAGACATATATTCGTCATGGATCTTTAGTATCTTATTCTTAATTTCTTGAGGATTTGGGACGGTTTTAAAAAGAAAAATTCTATCTGACCCTGCCGTTTGAATTTGAACATTCCCATAACCAAAAAGTGTTTGAATAACCCCACTGACATCAACTGATACGTCTTGAATTTTATCGAGCTTAAACTCCGACACTTCCCTTTTAAACAATCCCTTTTGTTCAACGTCAATTATTCTTTCATTGGTAATCACCCACGTGTCCAACCAATAATCAGCAAGTTTTACAAAGAAAGCGATCCAAAGTCCATGATAGAGTAAAAGGATGAACCAAATTGTCAATGAAAGATAAAGAGAAGAAAAAGCTACTGGAAAAAACTGTTTAATCATAACTGCCGAAAATGCTATTCCTAGTGCCATTAAGAAAATATAGAAAATATCACCGAAGAGCATTAACCAATGCCTGCGATACGAAGCTAAAATATTTTCATTTGTATTAATACGAAACATACTCTTGGGTTATTGTAAAAACTATTAAAATCCTCCCAATCCCCTTATACTGGTCGAGAGAGTTTCTGAAATTTCTTTCCAAGGGATCCTGCTAAAAAATACTAAATTAGAAATAAATAAAGCCAAAGAAGCAATAGAAAAGATACCTAAGAAAGTGCGTCTTCGTGCTGGTGAAGTCGAGTATTTTTTAAAGTGATAAAAAATAGAAGCCGTAAATACAAAATAGACTATTAATATCAAGAACCAAAGAATTAAAGCAAAATATCCAAGCATATTAAACAATCTAACACAATTATCTTATAGTAATATTTTAACAAATTAAAATAAATTTGCAAAAAAAGTCCCGGCTTGCCGGGACCGTGCTCTAATCTATGAATCGCCCAGTATAAGTAGAGTTAAGAAAAATTATCATAACTGCTTCTTCTGAATAAGAGCAATCAGTCAACTTACCAATCTCACGCATCGCGTCTTCAGCTAGAAGGTAGTAGCTATTATTAACGAGATGAGGGCTGATGATAAGACAAATCGCTTCTCCCTGTTCTCCCATTGAAACTTCACAAAGTTTTTCACCTCTATTCTTAGAAAAAGCTTGCTCAAGACTATCTTTTGTAACAATAATCTCATTTTCTGAGATAGACAAAATTATCCAATCAAGATCATATATTGTTTCACAACAAAGAACTGTTTTAATAACAACCTTGTCATTCACCGTCAAAGACTCTAACCATTCTCCTCTTTCCATCTTCCCTCCTTGTTAATCTTTCTTCTTAGGCCTGCCTACGGTAAGCAGGTAACCCTGAGTTAGAAAGATTTAGATCTAGCTTCTTTGAAGCTAGAAACATTTTCTTACTATAGAACTGTTTAGAAATGTATAATTGATTCCAAACTATCAATACCCTATCACATTAATGCTAACTGTCAACTTTTATCACGTAACACCAGTGTCCACGTGATACTCAACTTTTAAACATTTCACCATATGCATATATCAAAAAAGGCAAACACTTGGTGTCTGCTTTTTTTGATTGTTGTTAATTTATAATTTACCTCGCTACCCAAATTTCGTCAGAATTTTCTGATTCACAAGACCTAATTGTAATTATACCCGTAGAATCTCTTTGAATTGTGTATCCTGTTTTACTAGCATTCCAAGATCCACCTCCATTTGAGCTGACTGGTACTGCACCCATATAACCTTCTGTTACAAGGGCATTTAAGCTCACACATGAAGTATCTGCAGTTACTCCAGTATCACAATAGACATTCTCATCATCACAACCAGTCGTTGCTGTACCAATCATATAAACTGATCCAGCTGACAAAGCAGCGATATCGCTTTCATAAGTACCCCCGTTATCAACTTGATCAAGCTTAATAGCACTTAACGTTGCCGTAACGTCTGTCCATCGTCTTGAATCTCTGGCGTCTCTAAAACGTGTCAGAGGGTCCAACGCCACAAAAACAACAGAAGCAATAATAGCAATTATGGCAATGACTATCAAAAGCTCTATTAATGTAAAGCCTATGTTTCTTTTCATTATTTTTTTCATTTTATATGTAAAATTAACACATTATTTTAATTTAGTAGCATAAGTAGAAAAGATCCAACCATCTATATCGTCTACATCTATATTATACCATTCTCCATCTTCACTGATAAGTGGATAAATATCTCCAGGATTAACCTTAACTAAAACCTCAAAACTTGTTCCAGGGCCGGATCTAACATTTAACCAACCTGTTTCTGTCTCATTAATCATTACTTCATTTTTATTGAGCACACCTAAGGCACCATCATCAATATCCATTATCTGTTCTTTAATTAAGCGATTAAGCGATAAGTTCGCTGACACTTTTAAGGCATAAACTCCTTCTTGACTTGTTCTTTCTAGTAATAATTGATTTACTGTGTTTAGCTCGTATTCTGACACTCCATTGTTAATTTTTTCTATTTCTAGAATGCTCAAATTCCTTAAATCTTCTTTATCATAGAGTAGCCATTCTACTGTTATAGGAAAATCTTCTGATTTTTGAGTAAGTGGAACTTCCCATAAAATTTCTCCTTCTTTTAACTCTTTCGAAACTAAGGTTCTTGATCTATTTAATGCTTCTTCATAATCTTCGGCTGAGTCAATCTTTATATCAACAATCCTTCCAACTATTTTATCATCACCGATAGCATCGTCCCCAACCCCAACTAGCAAATCAAGTCCAATCATTTGCGTTTGAGTAAATTGAACAACATCTAGATCAGTTTCTTTTCTTTGCTCTCTTTGTGATCCTCTATACCAAAACGCTAAAACAATAGCCAAGAATCCAATCAAGAGAATGATCAAAAATAATGACTTCTTTTTTGAGGTTCCATCACTAGAAGAAGACCCACTTAGCTTTCTCATTGTATCTTCTCCAAAAATACCTTTCCTTCCTTCTTTGCTAGCTAATCCTCCCACTAAAGAAGAGAGTCCCTTTATTGGTCTTTTTTCGCTTGTTTTTGTTGGTTTCATTGTTGGTTCATTAAAATATTTTTTATCTAAAGGTCGAAGAGCTAGCCCAAGAGCTCCCAAATGTTCGAGAGGAGCCTTCATGAACATAGAAGACGCAACTTCTACTTCTATGTTTAATTTTTCAGAAAGCCACACATTTAATCCCATCATCTTTGATGATCCTCCAGCTATAATTACTTTATTTATTTTTTCATTAAATCTTTTCTTATAATAGTCAGTATATTGCTCTATTTGTAGAACAATCTTGTTAAGCTCTTCTTCAACTGCTTCACTAGCATTATTTTTTTTATTTAAATCAATTTGTTTTTTAATATTTTCCGCTTCTTCTGTTTTAAGATTCAATCTTTCTTTAATGACATTTGTAAAGTCATCACCTGCTATTTTTATTAAATATGAAAAACGAAGTCCCTTGTCATCAAAAAAGATCATATTAGTTGTAATTTTCCCAATATCTATTACTAGGGAGGCATTATTAACCTGAGTAACTGACTTCACTGATCGTCTCACTGCCAAAGATTCAAAATCAAAAATAACTCTAAGATCTAAAGATCTAAAAAACTTATCCCATTTTTTTAAATATTTTTTACTACTTACAAACACGACTATCTCTTCCTTATTTCCACGTAAAGTTTTTTGATAACTGTAAGTAGAGTCTTCTGAGTCTATGGGAACGCTTAATTCAATTTCTTGCTCTATTAAATGTTCTATATCTTCTTTATTTTCTATTTTCTCACCTAAAACAAAAGTGTGAATATAGACAGCGTTTTCAGGAATTCCAAAAACAATAAGATTGGTTTCAATTGGTTTTGGTGTCGCTTTTTTGAATCCTGCTCTAATAGCACTTTTTAGTTTTTCTTCATCAACGATATTCCCTGCCTTAACAATTCCAGGTGGCAGAAGAACTCTGCTCAATGCAGAAATTTTAATCCCGTTAGGCCCTTTTTCTAAATCAGCGATTTCAATAGTTCGATCCGCAATATCAATGCCAACTGCTTTGTTGATTGTTTTTTTAAATAATTTCATTGAGTATCTACTTCTTTCCAGCTATTAATAATAATTTCACTTCCATTCAAAAGTATATCAGCTTCCACCTTTTTATAATAGTTACCAACATTTCCAAGAGAACTAATTGTCCTAACAGTTCCTGCGCCCGTTACGCCAATTATACAAGATCCATTCAAGGCTGTAAAACTCATGTCTCCCATCCCAATTCCATAATCTTGATTAATGTGAATTTGATAGAAAGCTTCTTCAATGCATCCCTCAGCAACACTAAGCGCCTCTCCTCCCTTTTGTCCTACATATCCCATATCAAGCTCACCGATACCCAAAAGAGCTGACCCATAAGCCATAATTAGGGTAGCTGAAGCAATGATAACAATCACAAGCAAAGCTGCAATTCCTCTGTTATCTACGAAGACTGATTGTCGTTTCAAAACTCTGAACATATTCATATTCTTTACTATCATGATTTCTATACTCAATAGTCACTTCTACTTTTATACTATCTCTTTGGCCTGCTTGAGAGACATTTTTAAAACTCTTTTAAACAAATCATACAAACCCATTTCTTTTACTCCCGGAAATACCTCTGTCACCTTTTTACCAATCAAATCTTCTCTTTTTTACACCATCTATCTTTTCCGCTGCCTTATTAAATTCTATAAAAATAAAATCTTCACCATTCTTATATGGCTCATAAATAACAAAACCACTGAGCATATTATCAATTAGCTCTTTGTATTCTTTTTCTATATTTTTCTTGATTTTCTTTTCAACCATTATTTCGTTTTAAGCCACTTGAGCGCCTCTTCTTTGTCAGTAAAATTCTTAGTATCTTTCCTTCCTGAGGCTTTTGCAACAAAGTTCACGATCACTCCTTGAGTTATACTAGTGCTGTAGAATGCGATTCTACCCATCTTCGATATTTTTAGTGTTTTAGCCAATATTTTCCTTACCTCCGAACCAGAAGGCTTGCTCTTGCCCAAATCTATTAAAATATTAAGTTTTTTTTCTGGTCGTGATTCTAAAAAAGAAACAGCATCGTCATGAATTTGCTTAGCCAAGCCTTCCTCTACTTCGACAACATTAGTCCCCATTTCAAACTGGACTATATTTTCTTTATCGTTTAGCCAAATTTTAATTTTGTCCTGAGTTTTGTCGAAGGATTTTTTTGTTTGATTTTGATTGTCCATATTTTTATTCAAGGTTCTCAAGTGATCCTGAGGTTCTTCTAAAAATGCTAGCTACATTTATATAATTATATCAAATTTATACCCATTCCGCTTGTGTTTAAGTATTCCCTGCCTTCGTTTTCACACTAAAATTACGGATGTAATATTTTGTTGTTAATGTATAAGCAAAGCTTGGGATTCCTCTCTGCGTTCAGAATTTAAGCAAAGCTTAACGGGGGAATAAAAAAAGACCGAGGACTGCTTAATCCTCGGCCGTAAGCATACTAGAGATAGGCTTGATAAGTTGGTTCGTGTAAAACAGGTCTGAACCCAAAGGAGGAACTAGCTAGCATCTACCGTACGAAGACA
>Ga0208900_1001853_pt1 | contig 10461 bp, 11 predicted proteins | sample AntAceMetag02UKK_FD_184763 | JGI IMG/M metagenome (GOLD analysis project Ga0208900, IMG submission 184763) | Saline lake microbial communities from Ace Lake, Antarctica - Antarctic Ace Lake Metagenome 02UKK (SPAdes) (version 2) | ecosystem: Environmental > Aquatic > Non-marine Saline and... | reverse complement strand
CAAGGCTTAAACTCCTTAAACCCCACTTTTTGACCCCAAAAAGTGCACTCTAAGCGCAAAAATACCCCTTTTTTGAGCAAATAACACATTAATACCAACCACTTAACGGGGTCAGACCCTGAATAATCAGACCCTGAATAATATTGAATAATAAAAGTGTTGACATATTCGCCTGTATCAAATATAAGGTTCGAATCTTGAACTGGTTGCAGGCAAAAGCCCTTGTGTAATCCAGGCGGCGGAGCTATATCACCTGTCAGGATACAATGGTTCCGAAATGGCACCCTACTCGTTGCAACAAAAAACAAACCCCCTCGAAAAAATAGGGCTTGGGACCGCTTGATAGCTGTTTAATGATTTTTTTGTCACACTAACGCCGTGTCGGGATGTATTAATCATCTATGTGACTTCCCCTCATTTTGATCCTTACAAAGCCAGAGGTACTCTCCATGTCAAACCAAGACAGCAACGGACTCCAACTCCTCCGCCTCCTGGCCGAGAATCCCCGGCGGTCCCAGCGGGAACTCAGCCGACGCATGGGTGTGGCCCTGGGCAGCGTCAATTATTGTCTGACCGGCCTCATTGACAAGGGCTACATCAAGCTGGAGAACTTCCGGCACGCCGACAACCGCCTGGCCTACGCCTACCATCTCACCCCCGCCGGCATAGAGGCAAAGCTGAACCTGACCTACCGGTTCCTCAAACTCCGCCTGAAAGAATACACAGAGATCAAGGCCCAGATTGAGACCCTGAGCACCGAGCTGGCCGACCAGGACCCCGAACTGCTGAGGGATCTGGACTTCAAGGATATACTGATTCCATCCCCAACAAGCCAAACCTGACACCAGGCGTGATTGACCCGGGTTTGTATTTACGGCGGCGCAGCCGCAGTAAAAACAACCCAAACCCCAGTTCAAAAAGTCGAGAAGCCAACACCCAATACCAGCACCCGTAACAAGGCTCAAAATCCTTAAACCCCACTTTTTACCCCCAAAAAGTGCACTCTAAGCGCAAAAAAGCCCCTTTTTTGAAAACATAACTCATTAATAACAAGCACTTAACGGGGTCAGACCCCCATGTGTCCCCATGTGTCCCATGGAAAGCTATGAATGAAGCAAAAGAGAAAGAGTTTATATATGTTCCTGTTCCCCAGATGGATCAGATGAATATGGAAGAGGATGAGATTGATCTGCTGGAGCTGTGGAACATCATATGGAAGGGTAAGTGGTTTATTGCCGGATTTACCCTAACAGCAACCCTTGTGGCAGTTTATGTCTCTTTGTTTGTTCTTCCGGTTACCTATAAATCTGATATTGTTCTGCAACCCATGGAGACTTCCCAGAAATCAGGCCTTGAAGCACTTGCTGGCAGTCTTCCCTTTAGTATCCCTATGGGAGGCGGTGGGGGTGATAAAAGTGCGAATATTATCGCTTTTTTAAATAGCCGGAGCATTAAATATCGTCTCATTGAAAAATACGAACTGCTTCCAAAATTTTATCCTGATATTTGGGATGAAAAAAACAGGCAGTGGCTGGTTGATGATCCCGAAGAGCGCCCGACTGCTCAGGGTGCACTTAAGGTTTTTGACGGAGCGTTTAAAGTCAATGCAGACACAAAAACCAGCTTAATTACCGTTTCATGGATTGATGAAGATCCTGAATTTACAAAAATTATGCTGGAGAGGGTGGTTCAGGAAATCCGTCATTACCTGGAAAATGAGTATGAAAGTGATGCCAAGCGTGAACGTGAGTTTGTGGAATCCCGATTGGTAAAAGCGGAAACGGAGCTTGATTATTGGGAAAAACAGGTGCCTTCTGCAACCTTAACGCTCTCAAAAATCCAGAGGGAACGGGCTGTTGTTTAGTCTGTGTATGAAGAGCTTCGTAAGCAGCTTGAACTTGCCAAAATCAGTGAGGTCAAGGAAGTAATTCGTTTTAAAGTTCTTGACGAGGCATATATACCTGAATTGAGGTTTAAGCCAAAACGTTCCATGATCTGTGCGCTTACTATTGTTGCTTCCGGCTTTTTTTCTGTTTTTCTGGTGTTTTTAAGGAATTTTGTTGTTAATATCAGGAAAAATACGTCAGTTTGATATTTGTGGAAATAATCATTATACCAAACACTTAACTGGGCCAGACCCCATGAAAATAACACATCTTGGAGCAAAAGCGTGCGTCACCGGTTCCTGCCATCTGGTGCAGACCCAGCCGGATTCCAAAGAGGGCGTAAACATCCTGGTGGACTGCGGCATGGCCCAGGGCCACGACCCGGAGCTTCCCTTTGATCAATTCCCGGTTCAGCCCAAAGATGTTGATTACCTGTTTTTGACCCATGCCCACATTGATCACATCGGCCGGGTACCGGATCTCATAGATGCCGGGTTCCAGGGCGAGATCCTCTGCACCCATGCCACAAAGGCACTGCTGATTCCCATGCTCCACGACGGCATGTCTTTTAGCAACAGGAACCATAAACAGATCCGGCGCATGGAACTGGCCATTGATGACCTTGCCTGGGGCTTTGAGCTGCATGAAACATTTTCCCTTAAAAAGGGAATTACATTTAAGCTTGGCAATGCCGGGCATATTTTAGGCTCGTGCTTTATCCGATTGTGCTTTCCCCGGCCCCAGGGCACCCTCCCGGCACAGCCAACAACCGAGCAACACCCAAATTGCGATACTTTACCCCCCAACAACAGCAATAAGCGAAGCCTGACCCCCGAATATTCGGTGATTTTTTCCGGGGATCTGGGGTGTACAGATACCCCCATATTGCCGGACCCGGATCCACCGGAATCCTGTGACCTGCTGATACTGGAATCCACCTACGGGGATCGGAACCATACCGGCAGAAAAGAGCGCATTGAACGGTTGAAGGTTCTTCTGGACAAAGCCCTGGCTGACAACGGTATTGTCTACATCCCTGCATTTTCATTGGGCCGCACCCAGGAGCTAATCTACGAGCTGGACCGCATCAAAACCAAGGTGCCTGTGTTCATTGATTCCCCCCTGGGCCTTAAAATTACAAAGATCTATGCGGATCTGGAAAGCTTCTGGGATCGGGAGGCAAAGGCCCTTAAATCCGCCGGGGATCATCCCCTGGATTTTAAGAACCTCTATTCCGTGGAAAAATATCGGGACCATAAACAGCTCATGGAGATGAAGGGGCCGGCCATCATCATTGCCGGGTCGGGCATGTGCACCGGTGGCCGGATTGTTGATCACCTGGAACAGGGGCTGAACGATGCGAAAAACGACCTCTTTTTTGTGGGATACCAGGCCAAGGGCACCCCGGGCCGCCGCATGATGGAAAAAAAGATACCGGTGAAGGCTGCCATCCATACCCTGTCCGGTTACTCTGCCCATGCCGATCAAAATATGCTTGTTAACTGGGTGAAATCCATGCCCAAGCCCCCGGGAAAAATAGCCCTGGTACACGGAGAACCCCATGCCCAAAAAGCCCTGGCCCAACGCCTGGGTTTAAAATAATGCCAGAACCCAAGCCCGACTCCACAGCAGTTTTGTATTCACGGCGGCGCAGCCGCAGTAAAAACAACCCAGACTCAGTTCAAAAAGCAGACAACCAGGATCCAAACCCAAACCCAGTACCCAACACCCTTAAACCCCACTTTTGACCCCCAAAAAGTGCACTCTAAGAGCAAAAAACACTCTTTTTTGAACACATAACGCATTAAAATCAGCCACTTAAGTGGGTCAGACCCCCATAAAGACCCCCATAAAGGAAACATGAAAATAGAACACATGCCGGTTTTAAGGCCATGGCCCGTAGATACCAAGGGGTGTGGTGTGCCAAAGCGAATCTGGCGATGGGTCACCACGGTGCGGCAGTGGGAAGTGATGGAAAACTGGGAATACTCCCTGCCCAACGGCGGCCCGCGTATCATTATTCCCAAGGGGTTTATGTTTGACGGGGCCTCCATCCCCAGACCTTTGTGGGGTGTGCTGTCCCCCATTGGACTGCTTCTCATTCCCGGATTGATACACGATTTTGGCTACCGATACGATTATCTCTGGGCAAAGGAAGCAGACGGCACCATTTACAAATATGGCAAGGGCCGAGGCCAGCACTTCTGGGACACCATTTTCAAGGACGTGGGCAAAGCGGTAAACGGCATGGCCGTCATTGATACCCTGGGATGGGCCACCCTGCCCGTGGCTGGATGGTGGGCCTGGCGGGGCAACCGCAAACGAAATGCCCCGGAACTTGTCCCCTGACCCCAAAGGAGGAAGGCATGAGCATTGATAAAGATTTTCATGGGAAGCTGGCGGAGCAACTTACAAAGCACGAAGGCCTGAGGCTGAAACCCTACCATTGCCCGGCGGGTAAGCTGACCATTGGGATTGGCAGAAACCTTGAGGACAAAGGCATCACGGAAAAAGAAGCCCTGGTGCTGCTGGATAATGATATCCGGGAATGTATTGAAGATTTGAAAACCGTTTTCCAGGCCTTTGACGGATTGCCGGAACCTGTGCGGCGGGTGATGGTGGATATGCGCCTTAACCTTGGCCCCAATCGTTTCCGAAAGTTCAGGAAAATGATCAAGGCTGTTGAAAACCGGGATTTTATCAAGGCTGCAGCAGAGATGAAAGACTCCCGTTGGTACAATCAGGTGGGGCATCGGGCACAAACCCTTGTAAATATGATGACCGAAGTCTGATTCTGATGCTTAGAATGCTGTTTTTGACCCCCAAAAGTGGAGTTTAAGAGCCAAAACAGCCTCTATTTAAGTTAATTTCTATTTAATAACAACCACTTAGCTGGGAGCAACTTAGCGGGGTCAGACCCCGCTTTAGATATAGCTGATTTAGATAACAACTTGATTGGGTCAGACCCCGCATGCAACATCCTCCGCCTCCTGTCCGAGAACCCCCGGCGGTCCCAGCGAGAACTCAGTAGAAAAATGGGTGTGGCCCTGGGAAGTGTCAATTATTGTCTCACCGGTCTCATTGATAAGGGCTACATCAAGCTGGAGAACTTCCGGCACGCGGACAACCGTCTGGCCTACACCTACAATCTTACACCCGCCGGCATAGAGGCAAAGCTCCACCTGACCTACCGCTTCCTGAAGCGCCGCTTGAAAGAGTACACCGAGATCAAGGCCCAGATCCAGACCCTGAGTACCGAGCTGGCCGACCAGAACCCCGAACTGCTGAGCGACCTGGACTTCAAAGATATACTGTCTCCACACCCAACAAGCCAAACCTGACCCCAGGTGTGATTGGCACAGGCTTGTATTGACGGCGGCGAAGCCGCAGTAAATACAAACCAGACCCCAGTCCAAAAAGCAGACAACTCAACACCAGTATCCAGAATTTCAGAATTTGACCACAGGCGAAATCTACACAGCCCGCCTGGCCATCACAGGCAATGGCCAGCTATATCTGCCTGTCGTAATCCAGAAGATGCTCCAGGACGCAGGCCGCATCCGCATCCAGCTGATTTAAATAATAGCTTGATTGGGGGCAGATCCCGCATATAGCATCCAATTTCCCTTAGAAGGCCCATTTAGGTATCAAAACAAGGCCGCTAAGAGCAGTTTTTGATAGTTTTGAAACAAATTTCTGTTTAATAACAGCGGTTTGTATTGTTTTGCTTGGTTCGACCCTCTTTTAAGAAGAAACCTTCTTGAAAGGTTGATGAACTATGAAACGGAAACCCTCCGCTTCATGGATGACGAGCAGGTCCCGTTCACCAACAACAAGGGTGAAAATAATATCAGGATGACAAAGGTTCAGCAAAAAATATCTGGTTGCTTTCGATCGAAACAAGGTGCCGCTATTTTCTGCCGTATCCGTGGCTATCTTTCAACATGCAAAAAGCATGGAATGAGAGCAACCGAAGTCTTACGCATTCTATTCAAAGGTAGCTTACCGAATTTTATGAATGAGTGATTCTGTTATTGTCAAAACAGGGAAAGATTTATATACATCCAAGTAGGCTTGTTATTTATTGAGCTGAATAGTTACGTTTTACCTTCATTTTCCCCCAAAATATAAATTGACAACGTGATTTAACGAAATGCCCAACCAACTCCCCACTCTTGACGAACTCAGACCCAGATTACAGATTCAGCCGATTAATACCGGTCAAGTTTTTAATTATAGAGGGATTGTTTCCAATAACGATGAAGGGCTACACGGCATTACTAACCGTCAGGGTAAGCTGGAAATTTCTTCAGGAATTGAAATGCCTTTTTATATGTACCGTGGACAAACCGAAGAATTCAAGCCCTGTCTGCCCACATTGGGTCGAATCAAAAAAAGTTCCCTGATACTGCTGTCATTGTGTCGCACCGTGGCATTTGAAGATGTGCTTGGAGAACATCCTTTTGTAAAGAAAGCTGAAAACACAAAATTTTTAAACTGCCCTTTAAATGTGGACAGAAATGGACTGGCGCAGCATTATGGGCTTCTTACAGACTTAATTGATGTTACCAGCAATTTTGATATCGCCTCTTTTTTTGCAGTCTGCAGACGGGACAATCAATTCCAGACATATTTGCCAATCCGATCGGCATCAAAACCCGGAGTTATTTACCGCATATCACCATTTCACCTTATGACCAGTCCTTCTTTCGATGAAAAAGAAGACGTGTTTAAGTTTATGGGATGGCAGCCCCTACACCGGCCCGAACAGCAGCGAGCCTGCGGGATTCGTCTAAGAAAAGGGCAAGATTTTGCTCACTTACATTCGGTGCAAATGATACACTTCAAGCACAGCCCTGAAATCTCAGAGCGAATTTGGAACTCATTTGATCAAGGTCGCATGCTTTTTCCGCCAGACCCTGCGGCTGACCTGGCAAATCAGGCCCTTGTTTTAAAAGAATTTACCCGAAAGCAAATTGACATGGCATTGATCCGGCTTGAAAATTGGAAAGAGCGGACATACAACTCAAAAAAACGCAGACAGATGGAAAAACAGGAAAAGATTCAAGTGGTGACCAAACCTGTACTGAGCTGGGATGGTCTTAACGTTGAAAAAGATGAACAAGAGCTTCAGCAAGACCTGAAACATATTCTCGAAAAGGTAAGGATCAGAAGGGTGATGTATCCCAATACGAAAACCTTGGGGTCGGAAACAGTGCTGGACCTGGGAACCGGCAAGCTGCTTCAAACCCATAAGACGGAGATAGGTACGGTGTGTGGGGTTTTGCAAGAAGGTGGGGGTGTTTAGCGGCAGGGGTGGCAACGCAGGCTGACCCTCGGGCACCGGTACCTGAAATTCAAATTCCATCACAACAAATTCTTGTGTTAAAGAACGAATCATTTTACACTGAAAAACTAATGCCGATACTGTCTGAGACTATTTTCAACAGTAAAACCCAGTACCCAAAAATGCAATTGGCTATTAACATGAAACAGCAATCAACCGAGGCAAACATGTCGACCTTTTCAACACGATTGCAAGGTAAGATTATTTCTGTCAGTATTCACGGGTTTCGAAGCCTTGACCGGATCGATGAGCTGGTGTTGCCGCAACTGACTGTACTGATAGGTGCAAATGGCTCCGGAAAATCCAATTTCATCCGGTTTTTTGAGATGCTGGGCTGGATGTTTCGCAGCCAGAAACTTCAGGAATATATAGCACGCAGTGGCGGTGGTGATGATCAGCTGTTTATGGGGGCAAAACGCACCCCGCGGCTGGAAGCGCAGATTACCATAGAAACAGAAGCCGGTAAAAACGAGTATCGCTTTTCTCTTACACATATCCCTCCGGACAGCCTGTTGCTGGTGGATGAAGCATATCGATATTCCAGCAACGCATTTCCCACAACCAACAAAAACTGGACAATACTGCCCATGCCCTCACATGAGGCAGTGATGGTACAGCAGGTAGCTGAAGACAAAACCGCCAGGATCATTGTAAACCTGCTGAAAAACTGCACTACCTATCAATTTCATGACACGTCAGCAGCAGCCAACATCAAACAGAAATGGGACATTTCCGATAACGCCTATTTGCGCAGTGATGGCGCAAACCTGGCTCCCGTGCTTTATCGCCTGCAGCAAAACGAGGTACAAAGGTATAAACTGATAACCCGTCAAATTGCCAGAGTGCTTCCGGGATTCAGCGACTTTGAGCTTCAGCCGGATTACGGCAAAATCGGACTGCGCTGGAACGGCAAACATGGCACAAAGTCCTTTGGCGCTCATCTTACCTCAGATGGCTCGTTACGTCTTTTTTGCCTGATTACCCTGCTGAACCTGGCAGATCACATGCTGCCTGACATACTCTTTCTGGATGAACCCGAACTTGGCCTCCATCCCCACGCCATTGGCCTTGTTGCACAGATGATCCAGAAAATGGCCATTGCACGACAGGTGTTTATCGCTACACAGTCCCCCATAATGGTTGACTGTTTTCAGCTGGACAACATTATTGTAGCCGATACCAAAGAGGGTGCCACACAACTGCGCACCCTTGATCAGGACACCTACCGCCATTGGCTGGAGGATGATTACCAGCTATCCGACCTGTGGCTCAAAGAACCCATCGGGAGTCCACGCTGATGCGGCTTTGTGTAATCTGCGAAGGCCATACCGAAGCAGAATTTGTAAAAACCTGTCTCGAACCCCATCTGCGCGAATATGGCATTACCACCTATCCGTCTTTGCTGAAAACCAAACCAGGCAGACGAGGTGGAGGAGATGTGAACGTTACCAGAATCATAAAACACCTGTATCATGAATTCCCGAATACCGATGCCATAACCACACTGGTCGACTACTATGGATTCAGCCACAGAGGCGGGATGAGCGCAGAAGAACTTGAAGCGCAAATACTGGAAAAGTCCCTTGAACGTTTCCCGAAAACCAATCAAAAACGTATTGTGCCTTACATTCAAATGTATGAATTCGAAGCATTACTCTTTGCCGATGTCCGCAAGTTTGAATGGGTGCTTGACGGCTGGAACTCAGCCACAGAAAAGACCTTGCGTGAGATAAATAATCGTTTTCCTGACCCAGAATCCATTAATGACAACCCGAAAACAGCGCCTTCAAAAAGGCTTGAATCAATTTTTGGTGGTTTTTACAGTAAAACGGAACACGGTCCCATAATAGCCGAAGAGATCGGACTTCCCGCAATACGCCAAGCCTGCCCCCGATTTCACCAATGGTTAATCAAACTGGAGGCTATGCGTGAAGAAATAAATCCTCAGCATTGATGGCGACGGCATCCGGGGAGCTGATCCGGCCCAGACTAATAGGGTCGGACCAAGTAACTTAGTGTAAGTAACTGTTAATGAAAGGAAATTTTTATAGAAGCCCTCAAAAATAGCTCTTAGCGGCCTCATTTTGATACCATAATGGGTCTTCTAAGGCTTGATTTAATCATCAGAAGCGGTAGAGGCCATCAAAATGGCTCGTGCAAATCGACATTTTCTATCTGGATATGTATGGCACATAACACATCGGTGTCATAAAAAAGAATTTTTGCTTAAGCTTGTTAAAGATCGTGAGCGATTTTTATATTGGCTCTTTCAGGCAAAGAAGAGATATGGTCTGTGTATTATAGACTACATTGTCACTTCAAATCATATTCATCTTCTTGTTTATGACAAAGGCTGTAATCCTGATCACATCCCAAAATCAATACAGCTGATAGCAGGTAGAACAGGCCAGGAATATAACCAAAGAAAAAATCGGAAAGGTGCTTTCTGGGAAGACCGGTATCATGCCACGGCTGTGCAGAATGAATCTCATTTATTCCAGTGCATCAACTACATTGATATGAATATGGTTCGTGCCGGTGTTGTCAAGCATCCTGAAGAATGGAAACAATCCGGATATAACGAAATCCAGACCCCCCGCAAACGATATGGTTTGATAAATTATGATTACTTGATGAGACTGTTAGATTTTTCCGATTACGAATCTTTAAAAGTTGCCCACAATAAATGGGTTGAAACCGCCTTAACCGAAATAAACGAAAAAGATCTGATATGGACAAGAAGCATTGCCGTTGGGGATGAACAATTCATAGAAACGGCCAAAACACTCCTTGGAGACAGGGCAAAAGGCCGGAAGAGAATTAAATCAGAAACCGGTTGTGAACTCAGAGAAGATCAAGCGGCTTATGAAGATTTTGATTTTGACAATAAATTTTATTGGGATATATAGCATTTTCTTAGAAGGGTGATTTTTCTATCAAAATGGACCTTCTAAGAGACAGAAAATGCAAACTAAATAAAAAAATATCTATAGAATCAAGCAATTATGCTTCTTTGCTTGGTCCGACCCCAAATCCCTCATCAGGACTGGAACTCAATGAAGAAATGCTGGAACTGCTTGAGGAAGTATCTGATTTCAATCTTGAAGCAAGATATCCGGATCAAAAATTTTCTTTTCATAAAAAATGCACCATGCTTTTTACAAAAAAGAAACTCTATGAAATTGAGAGGGTTAAAAAATGGTTGATTCAAAGGCTTCCGTCGTCAAT
>Ga0208900_1001852_pt1 | contig 10461 bp, 11 predicted proteins | sample AntAceMetag02UKK_FD_184763 | JGI IMG/M metagenome (GOLD analysis project Ga0208900, IMG submission 184763) | Saline lake microbial communities from Ace Lake, Antarctica - Antarctic Ace Lake Metagenome 02UKK (SPAdes) (version 2) | ecosystem: Environmental > Aquatic > Non-marine Saline and... | reverse complement strand
AGGTGGGGTGTTAAAAATCAGGCATTCACCTTTTTTTTTCTTCCCCCCTTTTTTAATACCATTTGTCTTTTCTTTGTCAAAGACTCGCCCAGATTGGTTTTGCCCCAAAGTTTAATATCCTGTGTTTTAACGCCCTCCAAAGCTTTAGTAATTTCTTCATTTTTATGTTTGCCCAAAAATGCAGGGATTGTTAATGATAAATCCGTTATTCCAACGGACTTATTATTGCTGATGTAGTTTTTGTATTTCCCAAAAGAAGATTCGAGAATATCAGAACTACAAAGGATCTTATCAGTATTCTTTACTGATTCTATTGTGGTGGTAAAAAACACGTCGATCATATCCCTAAGTTGTAATGTTTTGCTATCAACGGCTTTATCGAAAAGGGCCATACAGTCTTTCTTTGTGGTTTCAGTCAAGCCATTATTTTTTATCATCTCCTGTGTCTTATTGGCCAGCAGTATTAATTCTGTCATTTGTCGTATTATCTCTTTGTGTTCTTTAATATTGTCCAATTTTTCTTTTTCCAATGGGCCTAACCCCTTATTTTCGATTAGTTCTACTATTGATTCCCCCCAGTCAAAAATTGGCTTTAAATTCATAAACCTTGAATGGGCCCTTTGTTGTGGCGGAAGGATGTACGATACCTTGCTTAATGGCATACTGCCCCGTAAACGCGCAAGCTTTTTAGTATAGGCATGGAAATCAGCATCATCTTTGACCAGTTCCTTTATAAACCAGGAAAGTTTATGGTTAATATCGTGAACATGGGGGACCGATGCCAGGCGTAATGCTTTTTTTATTGCATTGCCCATATCGGCTACGGCATATTTTATATTCCCTATTTCAAATTTGAGTTCATGGATAACCTCATTTATTTGTTCACCTGTCCATGAACTTGAAGCTATTAATTTCAAACAGGTCATATCCTGATAATTTAAAGGTCTTGAAAAATCAATGTGAGCTTCTCTTATGCCAAGTATTACCAGTAATTTATCATTTCCAAATTCAACACTCTCATCAATCAAAATAATCCAATCTTCAGCTTTTTCCTTTTGAATATTAAGAAAATAAATGCCTGTTTTTTTTGCCCATATCAATATGGTTACATGACTTGGGGCCTTGAGGTTAAGGTCTAAATAAATGTTGAGTAAGACAATAGTTTTGCCAATAGCCCTGAAACTCGCTGAAGTATTGAACTTCATGGTCAAGGCAAAACAAATAAGGGCTTGCGAAAACGAATGGTTTAGGGGACGTTTTTCTTTGGTTCTATCTAATTTACTATCTCGTTCAGTTTTTTTTTCAACTTCATTAGTTTGCCCTTCCAGGTAGCACTCTCCTTTTTGCTTTGCATAAACTTACCTTTCCAGTTATCCCTACTCAGTGTTATCTCCCTGATTCTTTTGTTTAATGCTTTAACCTGCTTTGCCCGTTCAATAGACTTAGCTTTCCAATCTACTGTCTTTGGAAAAGAGGGCGAATTATTTGTTGCATTTTTCATATTTATTAACTTTCCACAAAAGTAAATAAAAATATTTATGGAACGATAAAAAAATACAAAAAATATGCAGATTTAACACCCCACCTGGAAGGTCTCCACTAATAAAGTTAACCACAAAACTAAAACACTTGGGTTTTGTCTTTTCACTTTGAGGCCTCTTTTTCCGGGGCTTGTAGCTCGGAATGACAGGGCATGATAGTGTTGATTATGGGAGTGGAAGGGCGGGTGTGTAGCACCCGCCCTTCCACTCCCATCCCACCCTCCGAGCCATTGTCACCTCGAAGGAGCGTAGCGACTGAGAGGCCTATTGTTCAATATATCCTTCAAAACTCAACAAATAATTAGCATAGAAAGCACAATGTAGATTCCTAAAATATTTAGATTCTTAGAACTAATTTCCCTTGGCATCAATAGTTATCTCCACGAAAATCACCCTTATTCCCAAACACTTTCTATATTTGTCAGTTCAAAATAAAAATATCACTTTTACCAAAATTTTAATCCTACAAATATGAAAGGAATTATCCTCGCCGGCGGAGCCGGAACAAGGTTGCACCCTATTACACTTGCACTCAGCAAGCAACTCATGCCCATTTACGACAAACCCATGATTTATTACCCTTTATCGGTATTGATGATGGCCGGGATTAATGATATCCTCATCATTTCTACACCCGAGGACACCCCAAATTTTGAAAGACTATTGGGCGATGGTTCAAAGCTTGGATGTAAATTCAGTTACAAATTACAGCACGTTCCTAATGGCCTGGCACAAGCGTTTGTCCTTGGTGAAGAATTTATCGGTGACGATAATGTGGCCTTAATCCTTGGCGATAATATTTTTTACGGGACAGGCCTTCAAGGACTCTTACAGGAAAACATCAGTCCAGAAGGTGGAGTGGTGTTTGCCTACCATGTCTCCGATCCCGAAAGATATGGCGTTGTTGAATTCGACGACCATCAAAAAGCCATTTCCATCGAGGAAAAGCCAGAGCAACCCAAATCGAATTTTGCTGTACCGGGATTGTATTTCTATGACAATTCAGTGGTTGAAGTGGCCAAAAATATCAAACCCAGCGCAAGGGGAGAATACGAAATCACTGATGTGAACAGATATTATCTTGAACAGGAAAAATTGAAAGTTGGCATCCTGAGCCGCGGAACAGCCTGGCTTGACACCGGAACCTTTGAATCGCTGCTGCAAGCCTCACAATTTGTTGAGGTTATAGAGCACAGGCAGGGCCTGAAGATTGGCTGCATCGAAGAAATTGCCTATCGCATGAAATATATTGATGCCGCCCAGCTCGAAAAAGTTGCGGAACCTCTACTTAAGAGTGGCTACGGTGATTATTTGATGAAGTTGATTAAGAAGTAAGGTTTCTGGTTGCTGGTTGCTGGTTGCTGGTTGCTGGTTGCTGGTTGCTGGTTGCTGGTGTGCAAGGGTTTAAATCCCCGACCGAAGGAAAGGGGATGGAAACCCTTTTCGGTTGCAGGTTTCAAGTTACAGGTTTCAAGTTGCTGCATTGTCAAACTTGCAACTTGTAACCTGCAACGTCCTCAAGGTAGTTGATAATCCCTCAGGATAAGATTAATATTGAACTATGGATAAACTGGAAGCTTATAAACACAAGATAAACGAATTCCTATCAAAGGAGAGTTTCAAAAAATACCCGGCCAATCTTTACGACCCCATCGACTATACGCTTAAGCTTGGAGGAAAAAGATTGCGCCCCATACTTGCCCTTGCTGCCTGCGATTTGTTCGGAGGAAATATTGACGATGCCATGAAACCAGCCATCGGCATAGAAATTTTTCACAATTTCACACTGCTCCACGACGACATAATGGATGATGCCCCGCAAAGGAGAGGCAAAGCAACCGTTTACAAAAAATGGAACTCCAATATCGCCATCTTATCCGGAGATACCATGTTTGCCTTGGCCTACAAATACGTTGGCATGGCTGACAAGAATCTTAGCAAGATCCTTGAAACCTTTACACAAACTGCCATTGAGGTGTGTGAGGGTCAGCAATACGATATGGATTTCGAAAGCCGCGAAGATGTAAGCATCAATGAATACCTGGAGATGATCAGGCTAAAAACAGCGGTACTCCTGGGAGCCAGTCTAAAAATTGGTGCGCTGGTTGCAGATGCACCAGAGAATCAGGCAAAATTAATCTATGATTTTGGACTAAATGCCGGCCTGGCATTCCAATTGAAAGATGACTGGCTGGATGCTTTTGGCAATGAAGCAAAATTTGGTAAAAGCATTGGAGGCGATATTCTGGCAAACAAAAAAACCTACCTCTACCTGAAGTGCCTTGAAAATGCATCTCCATCGGACAGAAAAAAACTTACTGAACTATTTTCCACCAAACCAAGCAATCATCAATTAAAAATTGAGCAAGTGCTGAAATTGTACAATAAATATAAGGTGAACGAAGCATCAACCCTGGAAATGGAATGCTTTTTCAACCTCGCCCTGGAGTCAATACAAAACACCACAGTTTCAGAAAACAAAAAATCTGACCTAACTGGCTTTGCAGAATGGCTCTATAAACGCGACCATTAAAAAAGCCACCAGGTCTATAATCCATCCAGATGGCTTCAATTTGAATTATATCTATTTTTGGATTAAATTTACCTTCCGGTGCATTAAAATATCAAAATTCAAATCCCAAAAGTCAAATAAATTCCAATATCGAAATTCCAATTTTCAAAACTGATTCAAATCTACATCAGTACGATTTTTGAGATTTGAATTTTGTTCATTGGAATTTGAATTTTTTGTTACTAACTATTCGCCCAAAGCTTTTGCAATTTCTTCGAAATTAATTTTGTTTATAACAGCCATAAAAGCATCACTTGAACTAAAGCCATAACCTTCAATCGAAATAAGTGAACTATTAAGCGGAAGCTGGAACTGGTAATTCCCATCACCTTCATCGGTCATCATTCCTTTGCGTGTACCCACTTTAATGATTTTTCCACCTGCGCTGCTCAGATACATCGAATTTGAAAGCATCATATTTACTGATGCCAACATTGGTGAATTGCCAACCACTGCAAGTTTGAAATAATTGTCCCAATCATTTTCAGCTTTGAAATAGTTTCGCTCAACTGACAGGCCTCCGCCAAACATACCCATGGCAACTGTCCCCGAGCTATCATCATCTGACAAATCAGCCTCATATCCCATTACTTCGATGGGTAGAATATCACGGATTTGGGCAATCATTAACTTTTCGAGCTCACCAATTGCCATTTGCAAGGAATTGATGGCCTCCTTATAATCCTCAGTTTTAATGCTGGCGTTTGCTTCGTCCAGAAAATCCTGATAGTTCATCTCCTGTGCCGTAATAGCTGGCGATACCAGCAATGCAAGAAATAGTGCAATAATTGTAAATCTTGTTTTCATAGAAATAAATTTTTTAGGTTAAATTTACGGAGACAAAAAAACGAAATAAAACGCTAATTTACTTCAACTGAAGTGAATTATTTCTGTTGACTGAAAATAAAAGCACAAAAATGTAAACACACTCAAATTGAAAATCCCAAAAACGAACCTGTCCGCCAAAGCTCACAGCACACATAAATTCAATATTTTATACCACAATTCAACATCACTCAAATATCTTTTTGAGGTTTTAAAAAATTGCTACTACAGCTTAAACATTTAACATCAAGATTCTTTCATGCAAATTGGCATTTGCGTTATAAAACATATTCGAAAGTATGGTTTCCTCTTTTTTAGTCTTTTTAAGCATATAATAAAATATATTAGTTGCTGTATCACTTAGCTCATTTTCACGAGATAATATGTTATAAAGTTTAATAAGACAATTATCAAAATACATTTCTATCCTTATTATTTCGTCCATCGTCAGGTCATGTTCCGTATTTATATCTTTAAAACATTCAGATATCTGATCTGATAGTTTATCACAAGAAAAATTTAACCAACTATTCATTGCTGTCGCAACTTTTTTATGCTTTTCAAGGTATTTTTCCCGGGAAATTTCATGGTCATACAGATCATGAATTATTGACTTCATTTTTTCGTCTTCAATTCTTTCATAGAGTCCCTTGTATAATTCTGCTACTTGATTATGGTAGGATTGAATTTGCTCTATTATTGCACTTTTTTGTTTATACATGGATGACCTCCTTTTTGATTTAACGTTATTTATTTATCAATTTAATTACAATCATTTCAATGCACAAAGTTACCGCACTATATCGTTAATTACTCTAATGTTAGAGGCTACCTAAACAAGCATAATATTGAGTCTTATCAAATATTTTTTTGAGGATGCGTAAACTTTTAAATTGTTAGTGGTAGGCATTGACTGGATAAGGAAGCTAATTAACTGGTATCGGAAGCGAAAAAATGCTAATCAATAGCCTTCATAATTAGCCTTTTAGGCTTAGACAGGAATCGTATTAAAACCTTCGGGAAGGTTCATGAAATGCTTTAGTTGGTACAATAGCGGCTGGTAATTTAGTATGCAAACTATCCTTTTCGATTTATTTCTTTTAGCTGTTCAAGGTTCTTGATCTCAATTCTTTTTCCTTTTATTTCAATTATTTTTTCGTGCTTAAATTCAGATAGGATCCTCACAACACTTTCCATTGACATTCCGGATAATTCCGCCAAATCGTTTCTGCTTATGTAGGAAAAAACATCAATTCCTTCAAATTCATCGCTGTTAAGATACAATAAAGTGTTTGCCAGTTTGCCATTTAATTGTCGAAGGCCTAAATTCAAACATTTGGAAAGCATCAGGTTGTAACTTTTACAATACCAGGCAGCCAGCTCACGCGAGAAATCACAACACTCAGTAACCAAACCCTTAAAGCTTTCACAATCAATTGAACATACACGGGTTTCCTTTAAGGCTGCAACTGAGAAGTAATATGTGTCATCACCAAATAATGATGTTAATCCAATAAAATTACCGGGTTTAAGAAGACTGATGATAATATTTTTTTCGGGGCTCTCAATGTAAATTTTAACCAAACCATCCAAAACATACATTATATTTGAAACCTGGGTCCCTTCTTTAATAATTGTTTCTCTCTTTTTATAGTTGATATGGTGTTTTTGTAAACCATAAAACTCTTCTGTATTTTTTACCCTTTGAATAAAACACTCAGGCTTTGCATAACATTCGTTACAATTTATTTTTGTTAAATATCTATCCATAACAGAAGTTTTGTTAATAATACAAACCCGAGTTTTTATAACATTTAGAGATTAAAGTAAATATGTTATTCCCATAGTAAAGCTCACTTCTCATATTTCAAAAATACAATTAATCGAGAAGAAATCATTAAATGATTTTCTGAGATTTTAGATATTTGTATCCATCATAAGATTTGAAAAACCTCTCTCTTCTCACGGCTTCAGACCTTGTGTTAAATTCTTCTTTATAATGCAAGACCCATGGCCGCCTTCCCTTGGTGTATTTTTCTTTACCTGCGTTATGTCCCAGAAGCCTTTTCTCAGGAAATTCAGAATGGCCATAGTAAAAGTTATTATGGGAAAGGCTTTTCAATATGTATGTGTAGTAAGCCATGAGGTAAAGAAAAAGTGCGGAGAGTAAGGGATTCGAACCCTTGTTCCAGTGCAAACCGGAAAACGGTTTTCGAGACCGCCGCATTCGACCACTCTGCCAACTCTCCAAATTATACGAATGCAAAAATAATAACAATTAATACAAAAGCCCACTATCATTTTATAATATTTGACTTTGGCGGGGAAGCGAGAGTAAGGGATTCTCCCAAAGGGATGCCAATGGCAGAACCCTTGTTCCAGTGCAAACCGGAAAACGGTTTTCGAGACCGCCGCATTCGACCACTCTGCCAACTCTCCTAAAAATGCGAATGCAAAAATAATAACATTTCAAATAAAAAGCCCACCGTGGTCTCACTGCGTAAGACTTTGGCGGGCGGATATCGCTTTCGCAACCTTGGCGGACCTGTCCGCCGTAGCTCGCTTCAGCGAGCGGAGGCGGAGAGAGAGGGATTCGAACCCCCGGACCCTTGCAGGTCAACGGTTTTCAAGACCGCCGCATTCGACCGCTCTGCCATCTCTCCAAATCGGCTGCGAAAATACACTTTTTTTGATTTGAACAAATTTTTATCTCGGAAATATCAATCACTTTCTTTCCAAAGGTCAATTCATTTTTTCATTTATCTTTGATGAAATTTAATTTGCGGATGGAACGAGAAATTCTTAGCACCAATAGAAAAGCACTAAGGATAAACCTTGACACAAAGATTTATGGTTCCTTTGCCGAAATAGGTGGCGGACAAGAAGTCTCACGGCATTTCTTTCAAGCTGGTGGTGCTTCAGGAACTGTGGCAAGAACCATCTCGGCTTACGACAAATCATTCAGCGACGCCATGTACAGCCCAAATAAACCAGGGCGCTACGTTTCGGAGCATCGGCTTCAAAAAATGCTGAATACTGAATTTCTAGAAATTACCAATTTATTGGAAGACAAATGCAGCATTGATACTCGTTTCTTTGCCTTCGCCAATACCGTTGAAACACTTAACTACCGAAAAACAAACCAGGGACATGGATGGATTGGCCTGAAGTTTATTCTGGAACCCAGCTCAAAACCAAACCAAGTAGTTGTGCATGTTAATCTCCTTGAAAACGATCCCATAATCCAGCAACAAACCATTGGCGTTCTTGGCGTAAACCTCATTTTCGCATGTTTTTATTATTATAAGCATCCAAACCAATTCCTGCAATCACTTCTGGATAACCTGGCTACTGATAGAATAGAAATAAGCATGATAAGGATGAGTGGGCCGGAACTGGATTATGTTGACAATAGGTTGCTGGGTGTGCAACTTGTTAAAAACAAAATGGCTGAAGCCATCATGTTTGACCGGAATGGCGATGTACAGCAGCCCACCGACATGTTATACAAAAAAAATGTGCTTGCATTCAGGGGCAGTTTCAGGCCAATTACGTATGTAGGTTTCGACATGCTAAAGTCAAGTTACAGCATTTTCAAACGCGATAAAAACTATAGCAAACTGAACACCATAGCACTTTGTGAAATGACCCTGAACAGCCTGATGGAAACCGGAAACCTGGATGAAAGGGACTTTCTCGACCGGGTTAATATCCTGAATGGAATGGGGCAAAATGTGATGGTTTCCAATTTCAGGGAATATTACCGCCTTGTTGGCTATTTCAACCAATTTAAAATCAATAGGCTCCGCATCGTCATCGGTGTGCCAACCTTCCTCCATGTAATGGACAAAAAGTATTATAGCCACCTGAAGGGAGGTCTTTTGGAAGCCCTCGGCAAGTTGTTTGTTGATAATATGAAATTATATGTTTATCCGGCTTACGCTGCCGTTTCACTCAAGGACCATAAAAAAGGTGTAAACCTTATTACCACCAAGAATCTTCGGCTTGAGGATGATGTAAATGATGTTTTTAATTACCTCTGTAAAAACCGAAAAATCATTGATATTGAGGATGTAAAAGAAGACAGGCTTTACATCAATTCACGAAACGTCCTGAAAATGATTAGGAATAACGTGCAAGGCTGGGAAGAAATGGTCCCTAAGTACATCGAAGACCAGATCAAAACCAAGAAGCTATTTGGGTATCATGGTGAAGAAATAGCAAAACAGGATGCTTCCACAATTAAATCCCAAAACTAATTCCAATACCCCGTGCAGTTTTCATTAAGGCAGTGTCGGGTTCAACCAGATTGGGTTTTTGCAATGCTTCTTCGAGGGATACAGAAGTGATTTCGGGGTGACGGTACGAAACCATCCGGCCATACTCACCCTTTAGCACCAACTCCATCGCCTTAACGCCAAACTGTGTGGCCAAAACCCTGTCGTAGGCAGTAGGAATTCCCCCACGTTGCAGGTGGCCAAGTACAGTTGTTCGGATGCTGTGCTTGCAACCGGCCTCTTTTAGTTGACTCATCAGTACGTTGGCAACACCACCTAATCTGCGATTTTCATAACCAATTTCCTTGTTACTTAATGTGGCATAATCCAAACCTTCGGCGCGGGCACCTTCCGAAATTACGATGTTCACAAAACCATGGTCCCGCTTAAACCGATCGTTTACTTTTTCGAGCACTTCATCAATGTGGTAGGGAAATTCAGGAAGCAGGCAAATTTCGGCACCACCGGCAACAGCAGCATTCAGCGCAATCCATCCGGCATAGCGGCCCATCACTTCCAAGATCAGCACACGGTTGTGGCTGGCCGCGGTAGTAACCAATTTATCCACGGCCTCGGTTGCAATTTGTACGGCGGTTTGAAATCCAAAAGTTGAATCAGTCGCCGTGAGGTCGTTGTCGATGGTTTTGGGTACACCAATAATATTTAGCCCTTTGTCGTGCAGAAGTTTTGAAATGCGTTGCGAGCCATCGCCACCAATGTTTATTACAGCTTCAACACCAAGGTACTGGAGTTTGCGGAGCATCTCGTCCGAGCGGTCAACTGTACTCCATGTACCATCATTGTTTTTAACCGGCCAGGCAAAAGGGCCTCCTTTATTGGTTGTTTGTAGAATAGTGCCTCCGAGGTAATGTATCCCTGCCACCTTCTCTTCGTCCAATATTACTATTTCAGTCGGTTCACGTAATATTCCGTTGAAGGCTTCTATGCTTCCCACAATTTCCCAATCCTGTTCCTGTGCGGCGCGTTTTACAATAGCCCTCATCACAGCGTTCAATCCGGGGCAATCACCACCACCAGTCAATACCAAGCATCTCTTCATTATTTATCAATTTTAAAATTAAGTGCGCAAAAATAGGTATTTTGAAATTTAAAGCATTTCTGCAATGTTAAGTCAATATTAAAAAAAAATACTATTTTTATTTTTTAACTGATTTTTGCAGAATGAAAGATAAGATACAACTAACTGATCCTGACGTAAGGGCAGTATATGAACTTTTCAATACCG
>Ga0208900_1001851_pt1 | contig 10464 bp, 11 predicted proteins | sample AntAceMetag02UKK_FD_184763 | JGI IMG/M metagenome (GOLD analysis project Ga0208900, IMG submission 184763) | Saline lake microbial communities from Ace Lake, Antarctica - Antarctic Ace Lake Metagenome 02UKK (SPAdes) (version 2) | ecosystem: Environmental > Aquatic > Non-marine Saline and... | reverse complement strand
CTGATTCAGGACAAAGGCATCACTTTTGAAATCATATATTTTTCCTGCGGTCTTAAATTTTACACCGGCTACTTTAATCATATATATAGGTTCCTATACCATTGATAATTTCAGGAAAAAGCGATCCAGGGTCAACCGGATTGAACTGTTTGACGCCAGTCGTCGTTCGGTTTCATGAAGATCTTTTACCCATCCAAGAAATGTATTGTAAACATGCATTTGACTAATATCTTTAAATGCGTCAAAAAAATCAAGATTAACTATTCTTTCAGGGCTGTATTTAAAGATGCAAAGATCCCTGAGAACCGTATTAATGATGGTCATGGCTTCTAAAACACTGTCGGGATCCATACTTAATTTTTGTGCGAGCATAAGTCCCCTGTGAATTGTGGATTCATTTTGGGAGGTAACAAGGCCAATGATTTCTTCAATAATCCAGGTGCGCTGTTTTTGCCAGTCTCTTCCGGTTATTTCCTTTCCATCCGCGTCCAGGTTCAAAAACATAAGGGTTTTTTTCAGGTCTGACCCTGCTGTCTGGGAGAAAATGTAGGCTTTTTTCGGGTCAATCCCATACTGGTGGACGAGTGTCTCCTGGATTTCATGGCAGGAAGGGGGACAGAATCGAAATTGTCGGCATCTTGAAAGAATGGTGGGTAAAAGAGGGGGGGTATGGGTTGCCGTCAGGATAAAAAAAGTATTTTCCGGTGGTTCTTCCAACATTTTGAGCAATGCGTTTTGGGCCTGAACATTCATTTTGTCTGCATCTTGGATCAGGACCATGCGCTTTCGTGTTTCATTTGGCTTTGCAGTCAATAACAGCCCGATTTCCCGGATTTGGGAAATTGAGATTGCTTTTTTCTTTTCGGACAGGGAAACCTGGAGGATGTCCGGGTGCATGCCTGCATTTATCTTTTTGCAGGGCAGGCAATTGTTGCAGGGTCTCTTGGTATCAGCTATACAATTACAGGTTTTTGCAAATTCAAATGCCTTTTTAATTTTTCCAGTATTTTTTTTTCCGGAGAAGAGAAGGGCATTGGGAATTTTGTCTGCCTGAATGATATACGCTAATTCAGAACCTATCTGGGAGATATCGGTTTTTTGATCAAACGCCGACATCACTTGATCAATGAACATCGGTTAGTAATCTACCCGCTCCTTCAACTCTTTCCCGCACTTGAAAAAGGGCAGTCGTTTGGGAGGGATTTGTACCTTTTGTCCGGTTTTGGGATTCCTACCGGTATAGCTTTTGTATTCCTTGATATGAAAGCTGCACAAGCCTCTTATCTCAACCCTCTCCCCTTTGACAAACGCGTCTGCCAGGGAATCAAAAAAAAGTTTAATCACTTCTGCGGCTTCAGCCTTGGTCAGGTTCGCCCTTTCCTTTAACGTGGAAATCAATTCAAGTTTATTCATAGATCCTCAATATACAATTAAAAAGCACGGTTCATTTTGTCTAATTTTTATTGAATATTTAATAAAAAGTCAAGGGGTTATGATAGGAAGTCGGGAATTTTTTCAACATTTTCTCCATCCATCTCCACACCGGCAAATTGACCGAGAAGATCAATTTTAAGGACGACACGTCCCTTTCCCTTGTGCCGGGCAAACTCTCCCTTAACGCCTGCCATGGGACCCTCTAAAATCATCACAGGATCCCCTTTTTGAAGTAACATTGAGCTTCCTGTAATGAGATCCACATTGGCAGCGGTCATAAGCTGTAAGGAGGTTATCTGGGAATCGGGAATGGGCAGCGGTCCCTGGGTATTTCCCAATAGTCTGACAGCACCTAGTGTCTTAAGAATATTGAGCTGGGCCGATGGCTCTATGGTGGATCTGACAAACAAATAACCAGGGAATAACGGGACTTCAATCATTAGTTTCCGGTCTTTTCTTTTGCTTTTTTTTCTTGTTCTGGGTAAAAAAGCATCTATTTTTTTCCCGGTAATACTATCGTAGACGGTCTGCTCAAAATTGCTTCGGGTCAAAAGGGCAAACCAGTTTAAGCATTTATTCATTGGGTACCAAATCCTCCAATTCCGTTAAGGGTAATCATAAAGGAGATACTGGTGTCTGCAGAGGTATCTTTAAATTGCACACCTATTCCCCAGCAGGCTCGTTTAATGGTGAACCCCACAATGCTTTCAACGTTTTCGTTTGTTTTTAAATTGGTTTCATAGGAGCAATAGGCGGCCAGGGAATCGGTAAGCGTCACATTGAGCCGGGTGTACCAGGTTTCCAGAGATTCATCGGCAGACGTTTCCAGAGAATCTTCGGTATACTGGTAGCTGGTGCGGAGAGAATCTCCCTGATTGTCGCTTATCCTTGCCCCCACCTCGGTGTCAGTGAAATGATTGTCGTAGGGAGACCAGTCAATGTCTGCGGTCATGGAAAAATATTGACACGGGTTGAATTCACTTTCAAGGGAGAGGTCAGACCAGGGACTTGCGTCTCGCTCCGTCAGGTTATAGCTTTGGTATAATTTTATCCAGACAATTTCCTTATACTTACTTGACTGGGTTCCATTTTTATCCTCAACAGAGTTTCGGGTGATAAAGCTGTTGGTCAGGGAACAGGTAACAAGATTTTCCTCATCAAGGCTGTCAATGGTGTCAAAATAGGGCAAATCGTCCTGATCTACATTGGGTTGATAGGCATATTCAAGCTTTGGCATCAGGGAATGCTTGATCTTTTCTGCAAACCCATTGTTCAGGGTGAAAATTTTGTTGATGCTTGTGGACAGCTGGGCCCCCACGTCATAGATGGCCCGGGTCCTGAAGGTATCGTCGTTGCCATCGTCATCGGTATAGTCGTCCGTGGTATAGGCAGTTCCCCGGGTGCCGATATAGGGCTCAAAGAAAAAGGATTTTCCCAGCTGGGTGGGGAGGTAGAACTTGGGGTATACGTCAAGTCGCTGGCCGTTTACAAGGCTATCAGTGGTGTCCTGTCGGTAAAAGGATCGAAATTCTGAGTCCAGTTTATAGTAGACTCTGGATTTTCCGATTTGTTGCTTGGCCGCATCAAATTCAAAGCTGGGAAGGGTCTGCAGGGTGGTGTCATCGGTGTCGTCCTGGCGAGCCTCAACGTCATCATACCAAAGCGCCTGGGCATTAAAACTATATTTGGACCAGTTTTTACTGATGACCAGGCTATTTTCCCGGGTGGTGTCATCATATTCATCCAGGCTTCTGCCAAAGGCGGTTTCAAAATACTCATTGGTTTCATCATACCCGGTAAACCCGCTCTGAAATTCCTGAAGATAATCGGCATCGCTGACAACATCCAGGTCCAGTTTAGCAGTATATCCATTGGTTAAATCCTGGTCGTGTTTCATTCGAAACCAGTACCGGTCAGTGTTGGTCCGCGAGGCCGTGGTGCCATAGCTGTAGTCTTCGTTTGCGTTTGTGCCGTCACCTATTTTTGAATCCTTAAGATAGTCCATAAACACGGCGCCCTCGGAGGTGCTGTCCATAACATACCTGAATTCACCGGCAACTTTTGTGCCCCGGTCTGACATATAATTGGCATAAATGCTGGCATCCATATTTTTTGAAATGGCAATATATAAGGGTTGCTCGTATTCATACCCTTTTCTGTCTGAACTGGTTATCCTCGGGATTAAAAGTCCTGTCTGGCGTTTGACTTTTACGGGAAAGGAAAGATAGGGAGAATAGAGGGTGGGGATTTTTTTTGCCCAAAGGACTGTATGGCTGGCGCTTCCATATCCTTCAATCGTCACCTTGATGTTTTTACCGGTGATTTTCCAGTCAGGCGTTTCTCCTGCGCAGGAGGTGATGGACCCCTTGTCTGCACTATAGGAAAATTGCCCTGTTTTTTTGATGTTCTCGCCGCTGATATAAAAATTATTTTCCTGGATAAAGATGGTTCCCTTGTTGATGGTGCCTTTTTCTGTCAGAAGATTGATCTGCATGGCATTGCAGGTGATGGAATCCTGGCCGGAAATAAGCAGGACATTGCCCTGGGCAAAGGCATCCTTTGTCTGGTTTGAAAATTCCACATAATCTGCTTCCAGCCGTGTTGCACCACCGGTGATAACCACATCATCTTCGGCAATATAGAGCTTGCGTTTATCGTCATAGGTCACCATGAGAGCAGAAATATGCCAAGAGATTTCCTTGGGGTTTTCAGGAAGAGGTCCGGCAATGACTCCCCTGGCCGAAACCAGACAACAAAAAAAAGCAACTGCCGCCATCAGCGACAGTTTTCTTTGTAAAAATAAACAAAACATGGCGATCCAGTAATAAATTGCACATCAATTAAAATTACTGTATAAAGCCATTTTATAATGCAAAAGTCAAGTCAGAATAAGCTTATAAAGACCGGGCAAGACAGATTAAATTGACCCGGTAATGAATCTGGTAATGAATCTGGTAATGGATCTGGATTGCCAGGGTTGAAAGGACATGTATGACCGCTTCCATAATAGCGTCTATCGGCAATACCCCAATGGTTGAAATCAAGAGATTAAATCCGGTTGCCGACGTGAAAATTTTTGCCAAACTGGAATATATGAATCCGGGCGGATCCATTAAAGACAGGTCGGCCCTGTATATGATCACGGCAGCAGAGGCGGCAGGTCTCCTTTCTTCCGAGAAAACCGTGATTGAAGCTACCAGCGGTAATACCGGTATCGGGCTTGCCATGATCTGTGCGGTAAAGGGCTATAAACTTGCCTTGACAATGGCGGAAAATGCCAGTGAGGAAAGAAAACGAATATTGCGGGCCCGGGGGGCCCGGATTATTTTAACCCCCCAGCATCTGGGCTCCGACGGTGCCATTGAAGAGGCCTATCGTCTTGCCAGGGAAAACCCTGATCAGTATTATCTCACGGACCAGTATAATAACGAGGCAAACTGGAAAGCCCATTACCATACCACAGGCCCTGAAATCCTTGCCCAGGCTAAGGCCCAGGCCAGGGATCAGGCAAAGGGCCGGGTATCCAGTGTCGTGGCAACCATCGGTACTTCAGGAACCCTCATGGGTCTCGCCCGGTATTTTAAAGAGGTTGATCCAAGCATCAAGATTGTTTGTGCCGAACCCTATCTGGGGCACAGGATTCAGGGCTTGAAAAATATGAAGGAATCCTATACCCCCGGGATTTTTGATAAACGACAATTGGATACCACCCTCCGTGTGGCGGATGACAAGGCCTTTGAAACGGCCAGACAATTGGCCCGGCATGAGGGCTTGTTTGTGGGCATGAGCAGCGGGGCGGCCATGGCTGCCGCCATTGAAGAAGCCCAAACTATCCAAACGGGGGTGGTGGTGGTCATCTTTCCCGACAGCGGGGAACGATACCTTTCCACCTCTCTTTTTTCGGTGGAAAAAAAGATTGACCTTCGGGTGCACAACACCCTGACCCGGCAAAAAGAGCAGTTTGCACCCATTGAACGGGACAAAATAGGCATTTATACCTGTGGCCCCACCGTTGACCGGCGTCTGCATGTCGGGTTGCTTCGGCGCTTTGCTTTTACGGATTTATTGGTTCGGTATCTGGAGTTTCACAAATTTTCCGTCAACCATGTCATTAATATAACCGACTATGATGACAAGACCATTAAGGGATCGGGAGAAACAGGCCAGTCCCTTGACGACTTTGTCCTCCCTCACATAGACTCTTTTAAATCAGATCTGGCTCGTTTGGATATACGACCGGCCCAGGCCTACCCCAGGGTGTCTGAGCATTTTACGGAGATGACCGATTTGTCAAGGACCCTGCTTGCCCGTAACCATGCCTATGAGAAATTACACTCGGTCTATTTTGATATTGCCAGCCAGCCCGAGTATGGTGATTTCTCAAAGGTGGACCTCAATAAGATCAAACTTGGGGCAACCGTTGACCTGGATGAATATGAAAAACTTAACCCCAGGGATTTTACCCTTTTAAAGCGGGTGAGCCTTTCAGAATTGAAACGGGGGGTGGGGATAAAGACTGAATGGGGCAATGTTCGGCCATCCCTTCATTTACAATGTTCGGCCATTGCCATGAAATATCTGGGCAAGCAGTTTGATATCCACACCGGCAGCCGGGAGCTTTTATTTCCCCACCATGAAAATGAGATTGCCATTGCCAGGGCAGCCACCGGGTCCACCCTGGCCAATGTGTGGATGCATTGTGATCCCATCCAATATGACGGCTCTCTGGAAAAAGAGCGGTTGGAAGAGATAACCCTTGATACCCTGACCCAACAGGGGTGGGATTTGAAAACAATTCGATTCTGGCTGATTTTCAGTCATTATAGAAAACAGTTGATCCTGTCCACCCAGGCGTTGCGGGATGCAAAATTTACCCTGGCCAAAATGAACAGATGCATTGAAACCCTGGGTGCCATAGCCCGTTCGGACAGGGGTGGTGGGGTTGATCAATCTGAAAATGCGGCTGAGTTTGAAAATAATGATCAATTGATTTATGACCTTCGTCAGGGAGTTCTGTCGGCAATGGCAGATGACCTGAAGGTCTCCGATGTAATCTCCTGCCTTCTTTCGGGGGTCAAAAAAATAAATCGTTTGATTAACCTGGACCAGATCACGCCCCTTTTTGCCAAACAATTGCTCAATTGTTTCAAGGAAGTGGATGCCATGTTAAAAATATTTGATTTTAACGGAAAAATGGAATATTCCAATACTGCCCAAGAGCTCATCGAGGAACGTGATGGGGCCAGGCTTAAAAATGACTGGGTTCTGGCGGACAAGATCCGGGATGAGCTTGTGACCATGGGTGTTTATGTCCATGATAAAAAGGTGTGACCCTCCCCCTATGAATAAAAATAGGAATAAAAATATGCCTGAAAATATGATAAAAACGATGTTTTTTCCTTTTGCCCATATCTCTAAAAATCAATTGACCAGTGTCACCGCATTTTTTCAGAACATGGGCCTTTTACCCCTGGTCCCGGATTTTGCCTCTGATCCCCTGCGGGCCGTACTGACGGGAAAAGGAATTTTGCACCCCCTCTTTTCTTCGGCCCAGGAGCTTGGGGGTGTAGAAAAACAGGTGCAATCTTATCTGGACTGGGCCAAGCTTCACAGGGGAAATGAAAAAAACCTGAAATCATTGCTCAAAGAAGAACCCTATTTTATGGATGCTACCGGGCTTTCCAGTATTCAATCCCAGATCAAAAGGGGGGTAAAAGAGACCGGCTCTGACCCGAAAAAAGAGGTGCAAAATTCCTTATTGTTATTGAAATTTGCGCAATTATTGGATGTCCAGAATGAAGGGATTGATGATGAGTTGACGGTTTTGGAAACCAGCAAAAACTCACTTTTTTCAGAATTAACAGGGGAAATTTTGGAAAAAAACTTTGAAACTTTTGCCAGACTTCTGGAAGACTCAGCCTACGCTGATCCCGGCAGGATAATGACCAAAGAAAGGGTTCTGTCCTGGTTCAGATATGCCGGTGAGAAAAAGATTTTTCAACAGCCGAGCGCTCCTCTTTTGGTCACCACAAGCCCTGCTGTATTGGATTTTATGGTGCACCGGTGTGAAGGGGTTATAAATGCCCTTGACATTGATTCCATAAAAGTGCATGAAAATGATTGTGAAAAGAAATGCAGTTGGCAGAAGAACTTTTCTCAATTTTTAAAAGAAATAATTGCAGGCAAAAATTCTTCCGGGAGTGTTCAGCCGGAAGCAGATGACACATGTCATTTGTCGGGCCGAATTAAATTGTGTCTTTTCCCGGAAGATGGTATGAAGGCGTTTTTAAATATACCGGATCAGTCGATTGCCGTCTGTCTGGTACAACTAAAATCATAAAGAACTTGATTTTATCAAATGACATGTTATAAAAGCGGTTTTTAAGCTCAAGGTTATATTTAAAAATTGATTTTATAATACTATTAATTTATTAAGGAGATTATTAAGATGGCATTTAATCCTATTGTTGATGAAGCAAAATGCGTTGGTTGTGAAGAATGTGTAGACGTATGTCCCGTAGAAGTATTTGAGATGCAAGATGGAAAATCAGTTCCGGTCAATGCTGAAGAGTGCATGGGCTGTGAAAGCTGCGTAGAAGTTTGTGAAGAAAACGCGATTGTAATTGAAGAAGACTGATTTCAACGTTTTCTGTTTGATAAAAATGCCGGGTCTGTTCAACAGATACCGGCATTTTGTTTTACCAGGTTTAATCTCCCCATTGGGGGAGATCAAAACCTAAGGGAAAGACAGCTTAACCCGCCATCCAGTTTTCTAAACTCGGAAGCATCCACTTCAATTGTGGTGTATCCCTTTTCTTCAATCAGGTGCTTTGTCTTTGGAAATCCCATGGGCACCAGCACCCTGTCATTAATCCAGACACAATTGGCAGCATATGCCTCTTGTTCATCAACGGGCAGAAGGGTAAAATTTTGAAATTCAGGTTTGGTTAAAAATTCACCAGCTGCAAGAAGGGTGTTGTTCTCCAGATAGGATATCCCTGTTTTTAAATGAAGCACGGTGGTAAGGGGGACAGCCGCGGCGGTCATCGAGTATTTTTCCAAGAGGGATGACAATTGCTCAAACCCTTTCTTGTTGGTGCGCAGGGACAGCCCCACTAAAAAATGGGACCCCACCATCATGATGTCTCCGGCATCAAGGGTGCCTGGTGCCTGAATGGTTTCAATGTTAAGGCCGAGGGTTTCCATGGCCTCTTTTACCGATGAAATCTCTCCCTTTCTCGTTTCTGCCCCGGGATTGGTGATGATGGCACAATGGGGTGTCACAAGACAGGTATCCTCAATAAAGGTGGAATCGGGATAATTTTCATCAGCTGCCAGCACCACCACCTCCAGGCCACAGGTTTCAAGGGCCTCCCTATATCGGGTATGCTGGTCCAAGGCCAAAGAATAATCAGGTTTTCCCAATTTTGCGTTGTTGATTCCGTTGACCAGGTTTTTACACGGTATTTTGACCATAGCTGTCGTAAACATCGGGTTGCTCCTTTATTTGTCAGGACCCGGACTTGTCTGGAATCCCGAAAAATTAGTTAAATAAACGCCTGCAGTTACCAGTACGGCACCTGCCAGTATTTCTTTTGTGATGGGTTCCTTGAGAATGAAATAGGAGAGAACAATGGCAGAGACCGGTACAAAATTAATAAATACACCTGCCTTCATGGGGCCGATTTTTTGTATCCCTTCATAATACCAAAAAAATCCCAAAACCGTTCCAAAAAATCCTAGATAAAAAAGACTGACCCAGTCCATGGCCCCATAACTAGGTATATTGGAAAAAAGGCCGTGGCCCAGGGCCGGGAAAAAAAGCATCAGGGTTCCGGCAATGGCTGAATAACAAACCGATGCCATGGGGGACAGACTTTGCATGAGGGGTTTTCCCATGAGTGAATAAGATACCCATGAGACCACACAGCCGAAAATAGCCAATTCTCCTTTCCCCATACCTGTTTTAAAAATACTGGTGATGTGACCCGAGGAAATAACCAGCAATGCGCCGGTTACAGATAAACAAAGGCCGGCTATCTTTAAGAAGGACAATCTATCTTTGAACAGCAACACCGAGAACAGACTGATAAAAATAGGATTGGTGGCAATGATCAGGGATGCCCGGTTGGCATTGATCAGGGAAAGCCCGGTAAAAAAGAAAATATTATAGGCAAATATCCCGGTAAGCCCGAGGAAAAGGATATTGACGGCTTGCCTCCAATTGATACCGGGTAAGCGGCCTTCTGTTCGCCTGGTCAAAAAAATCAAAAATGCCGAGGCGATGACAAATCTTAAAAAAGCCGCAGAATAGGGGTCTACACTGCCAGCAATCCCTTTTCCAGCAATAAAGGTCCCCCCCCATAAAAACGCGGTTAAAAATAGTTTGAAATAGGTCATTTAGGCTTACCTGTTTTGTGGTTTCCAATAAAAAATTTGTATTTGCACAGACACGCCGTGAAAAGTCAAGGCGGATTTTTACCTTGAGTGGATTCAAAAAGATATTTATTTTACCGTTACAATCAAACTTTTTGATCGCAGGAACAATCTTATGAAAACCCAGACAAGCCACAGCCTGAAAAATTCCCACGGTACGGTCTGGTATGCGGAAAAAGAACCGGTGATGGCGAATTGACTATGCCGTGGAAAGCATTGTTCCCCGGCAGGATGTCCAGGGATATTATTTAAGTTCGGAATATATCAGACCCTTTACCAAGGATATCCTTCTCCAGCTGCTGTTGCAGGTCAATTCTGATACCAATTTATATTATCACATGGATCTGGATATTGGCCGCGATGCTCAATAGCACAGGATCGGCGGTACCTATCGGTTTTATCCTGGTATCCCTAAAACACAAAGACTCATTCTTTCAATCTCCTCAATTTCAAACCAAGCACATAGAGTATCTCCAGGGAAGGAATCCAGCCACAGGCGAGGATATGATGCTGGGTGGGAGGAGAGTTGTTCCGTTTAAATGTGCTGGGAGTTTGCGGAATCGGGTTAATGAATAACCAATTAATTTGTATCCA
>Ga0208900_1001845_pt1 | contig 10487 bp, 16 predicted proteins | sample AntAceMetag02UKK_FD_184763 | JGI IMG/M metagenome (GOLD analysis project Ga0208900, IMG submission 184763) | Saline lake microbial communities from Ace Lake, Antarctica - Antarctic Ace Lake Metagenome 02UKK (SPAdes) (version 2) | ecosystem: Environmental > Aquatic > Non-marine Saline and... | reverse complement strand
CCCCCCCCTCATACAGACACCTGAAAAAAGAATCGTTTTACAGCGAGGATCTGCTTGCTCCTATTGAACAGGGCCTGAACACGGCCCTTGACCGTCAGGTACTTCCCAGAGATGCCCTGCAGCCCTTTCTGATATCAATTTGGGCAGAAAAGACCTTAAACGGGCCATTGCCTATTATACGCAGCTTTTGCATCTCAAGCCCGCTTTTAATACATCTACTACCTATATTCATATGGGAACCCTTTATCTGAAAAACAAACAGGAGAAAGACAGCTTTTATTTTTTTAAAAAAGGGTACGAAACCTCCCTGCGGCCCACTGCCACCATCAACCATATTTACAGGATATTTAAACGAGAAAACAGTCTTGAAAAATTCTTGAGTTTTTCTCGGTACCTGCAGGAGAACATCAAGGGGAAATCAAGGTCTGATACAGGGATTGACATGGTCGTTGCCACCTGCTGGATAGACATGGAACAGCCTGAATTTGCAAAGGCAAGGCTGATCAAGATCAACGCATCCCTTCCCCATCCCCGGCCTATTATCTTCTGGCAAAAATAGCTGCCAGAGAAAAAAACTGGGACCAGATGGAAACGGCCATCCAGAAAGCCACCACCCTGGACCCGGACAACGTCCAATATTACTCCCTGTTTACCCAGGCTCTGATGAACCAAAAACAATACACCCACGCCGAAGAAATCGCAACAAAAGCCATCACCCATGCGCCCGCAAACAATCCCTGGGTCTACAACACCCGGGCCCGTATCAGGTGGCGCCTTAAAAAATACAAACAGGCTGGACAAGACTGGGAAAAAGCCTTTGCCATAAAACCCGACCGCAGCGATTTTTCCTACAGAACAGCTCTGGCCTATGAACAGCAAAACCCCTGACCCCAAAACCCATTGACGAATATATTATTGGGTGTTAATATAAGCATAATTACGATTATAAAAAGGAGGTTATTATGCGAATAAAAAATTACCTGTCTTCAACAAAGCTTGCAAAAAACACAGCAGCCACCCTGAACGCCATTGAAACCGGTGATACTGATAAATTGATCATTCTTAAGAATAATACTCCCAAGGCAGTCCTTATGTCCGTTGAATCTTACGAGGCAATGGAAGAAGAGATAGAAGACCTTCGCCTGACCGCCCTTGCGCTGTCAAGGATTCAGAATTTTGACCCCCGGGAGAGCATTTCCCATGAAGAGATGATGAAGACGTATGCAAAATGAACTGGGAAATCATTTATCACAAAGATGTTGATGAAGACCTGAAAAGTGTGGGGCCAGCAGCTGCAAGAAGAATTGTCAAAACCATTGGTAAAAAGCTTGCCTTTGAACCGGAAAAATTTGGCACACCACTGTCCCATAATCTCAGAGATTTTCGAAAGCTGAGGATTGGTGATTTCAGGGTTGTTTATAAAGTGCATCATAAAAAGGTGATAGTATTTGTTTTGGCTGTTGGCCCAAGGCGTGATAAGGAAATATATCGATCAGCTTCAGACAGAATGTAAATTTTGGAGTTATTTGTATTTAATACTTTACCCCCCAATAACCACAATAAGGAAAGCCTGACCCCGCTTGACCACTTTTTTTGATCTACTTTTGTTAATTTGTTAAATACAATATTATGAAGCTACTCTTGGCGGGAGTCAGTCCTCAATAACCTTAATAGGCGAAAGCCTGTCACTGAGGAAAGGAGAAAAAATGAATGCTATAATAGAACAAGCAGAACAATTTGATTTGTCTGTATTATCAAAAAATGCTCAAAAGGAGCTTTATGACTGTTATCTTTTTTTAAAACAACGTCACCAAAATAAAACAACACGATCGAACGCTGGAGAAACAGCTTTATTGAGCGAACAAAGCCTCAGTGAAGATTGGGATAAAAAAACCGAGGATGAAGCATGGCAAGCATTTCAATAGGAGCTGTTGTTTTTGTTCGTTTCCCATTTTCTGATTTAAGCCAACATAAAATACGGCCGGCTCTGGTGCTTGCTGATCAAGTTGAACGATTTGAGCTTTATCACCTGCTTCAGGCGACAGGTAAGTTCATTAAGATTGATAAAATGCAGGCAAGAAAGCGAGCTGAAAAATTGGTTTCTGTAGGCTTGGGCATTGCCGATGCTGCCCATTTGGTATTCGCAGAAGCTGTTGAAGCTGATTTTATTACATGCGATGATAAATTATGCAAAAAATGTCGCACATTAGACTTGGCTATTTGGGCAGGTAATCCTGTAGCTTTTTGCGACAAGGAGGGTTTAAGATGAGGTTAACAAAGACGGTTCCTGATAACGACCTTTTGAAAAAGGGGATAGAAATACTCTTCAGGGAACTTGGGAAGGTAGATGCCATTCGGTTTCTAACTATACCGCGAGAGAAGCGTGTTGAAAGCATAAAAAGGCATAGAGACTGGCAGCAGACCTTGGACAAGGATACCTTGTTTGATGAAATATTTGGAGACCATAAACAGGGAATTTCTTGAAATCCTTATCCTGTGACACACCAACGAAAGACTGACCCCCAAATGATAACCCACCTGGGAGCAAAAAACTGTGTAACCGGTTCATGCCACCTGGTCCGGACCAATCCGGATTCAGCAGCCGGTATAAACATCCTTGTGGACTGCGGCAAAGCATACGGCCATGACCCTGAGCTGCCCTTTGATCAACACCCTGGAAAAATTGCTCCATAAAGCCCTTGCCGACAAAGGCATTGTTTATATACCCGCATTTTCCCTTGGAAGAACCCAGGAACTGATTTATGAACTGGACCGGATCGGTGACATGACCCGATTTAGCCCCACCAAATCGGGATCGTGTCCCCAGACAAAGATTCCCGTGTTTGTAGATTCTCCCCTCGGCCTTAAAATTACAAAAATTTATTCAGACCTTGAAGAATTCTGGGATAAAGAGGCAAAGACTCTCAAGGCAAAGGGCGACCATCCCATTGATTTTAAGAATCTTTATGCAGTAGAAAAATACCGGGATCATAAAAGGCTGCTCCATATTAAAGGCCCGGCCATCATCATAGCCGGCAGCGGCATGTGCACAGGCGGCCGTATTGTAGATCACCTAAAACATGGACTTGAAGATCCGGCAAACGATATCTTTTTTGTGGGATACCAGGCAAAGGGAACACCCGGAAGGCGAATGATAGACAAACACATCCCGGTTAAAGCAGGCATCCATACCCTTACAGGATATTCAGCCCATGCCGATCAGAACATGCTGGTCAACTGGGTAAAATCCATGCCCCGCCCGCCACAAAAAATAACCCTGGTGCACGGAGAACCCAAAGCCCGGAAAGCCCTCTCACAAGCCCTTGGCTTATAACAAAACCCGCAACCAGTTTTTAAAAAAAAAGATCCACGCCAAATCCGCGGCAAAAAAAACTCAATAACCACAATAAGAAAAGCCTGACCCCCGAACCCTCTGAAAAATATCCACCTGACCTCATTTGTATATTCTTGCTAACTTGTCGTTTTTCATGGTATAGATATTAAAGAAAATAACAAAAAATAGTAGATAATTAATGATGATAATGACGAAATTTTGGAGATAAACCCTGAAGCGAAAAATTTATAAAAAATTATTGCTATGGAAAAAGAATCAAAGACGCAAGCCATTACTGCTTCAGGGTGCACGTCAAGTCGGCAAGACCTATCTGGTGGAGGTATTTGGAAATAAAGAATATGCCAATTTCTTCAAATTCAATTTCGAACAGGATTCAGACTTAGGGGAGTTATTTAAAAAGAAGTTAAACCCTGAAAATATTATTGAAAATTTAAGCTTGTATTCAGGGAAAAAAATATCCAGCCAGGACACCTTGATTTTTTTTGATGAAATCCAGGCTGTTCCGGAAGTCCTAACAAGCTTAAAGTATTTCCAGGAACAGGCCCCTGAGTATCATATCATTGCAGCTGGCTCATTATTAGGGGTCAGTGTAGCTAAAGATAACAGCTTTCCTGTTGGCAAAGTAAACTTTATGATGCTCTACCCCATGTCTTTTAATGAATATTTAATCGCTTTTGGTGAAGAACTTTTAGCGGATAAATTACAATCAAAAAAAGACAATGAACCTTTGCTTGACATAATACATGAAAATTTATTGTCACATCTTAAAATATATCTCTATCTCGGTGGCATGCCCGAAGTCCTTAAAGAATACAAAAGAAGCCGTGACATTGTTTTGGCGCGGAAAATTCAAAATGAAATATTAGAGGCTTACTCCAGGGATTTTTCAAAGTATTCAGACAGGTCGCAAGCAATCAAAACATCTGAATTCTGGCATTCCATACCCCGTCAGTTGGCAAAGGAAAATAAGAAATTCAAGTATAGCCTGGCGCATAAAAATGCCAGAGCATCAACATTTGAGCAAACGATCGTCTGGCTCAAAAAGGCCGGTTTGATCAATATCGTTTATAATATCAGCGCGCCTAAATTGCCGCTGTCCGGTTATGCTGATTATACAAAATTTAAAGTGTACCTGCTTGATTCAGGGTTATTGGGCGCTATGCTCAATATCACATCTGAGATCATTGTTAAATCCAGCAAACTTTTTTCAGAATATAATGGTGCATTTATAGAAAATTATGTGGCTTCCGAGCTTGTAGCCTGCGGTGTCAGAGATCTTCATTATTGGACCTCAAAAAGCGATGCAGAGGTAGATTTTATCCTGCAGCACCATAATGCTATTTTCCCTCTGGAAGTTAAAAGCGGCTTAAATAGAAATATCAAAAGCTTAAGGAGCTACGCCGATAAATACCATCCCAAAAGAATATATCGCACCTCACCGAGAAATTTTACCTGGGATGATGATTTTGTCAATATCCCTCTTTATGCCTGTTGTTTAATGGCGGGGTCAGAAAAATAAAATATCAATCCTTTACCCCCCCCCCAATAACCACAATAAGGAAAGCCTGACCCCAATCTGATGACCCCAATCTGATACCGGCCAATGCCTATTTATTCACAGTCCTGGCAGCCATAGCCACCCAGCACCATCATCCGCCTGACCCCGGAGTTTGATATGAACATTAAGAAAATAGCAGATCAATTGATCCTTCACGAAGGCCTGAGATTAAAACCCTACCACTGCCCTGCCGGCAAGCACACCATCGGGATAGGCAGAAATCTTGAGGACAAAGGTATCACGGAAAAAGAAGCATTTTCACAGCGTTGCCAGGGAAATGAGAGATTCCCTCTGGTATCATCAGGTTGGTAAAAGAGCGGAGCGCCTCACAAAAATGATGAAAGATTCCTCAGTGACCCTGGATCAATCTTAAAACCCTGTTTTTGACCCCAAAAAGCCTGCGCTAAGAGGAAAAAACACCCCAAATTGAAATGATTATCCCTTAAAAAAAACACGTATCGGGGTCAGATCCTGTTATAGAATCTTGACATCGTAATCAGTATTGATTATAATAAATACTGATTATATTCAGGAGGGTTATCAGTATGACTCAAAAAACTTTGACAGTCAGGCTCAGTGGTGCGTTAAGCGATTTTATTGCGACAAGCGTTGGAGAAACCGGCTCCTACGAGAATGTAAGCGAGTATATCCGGGACCTTATCCGGCGTGACAAGGAGCACGTGGAACAACAATCTTTCGAGCGGCTAAAGGCGGAGCTTGCCCGCGCCTTTTCTGCTCCCGAGAGTTCATATGCTCAGTTATCAGCAACTGAGGTTATCAAGCGCAACCAGGGAGTGCAAGGTTGATGACGCGGTTTTTGGTTCAAAACGCCACCTCTTACAGGATCGATGAGATTTTTCGATACACTTTGAACCAATGGGGTGCAGAGCAAGCGGAGACATATATTGTCGGTTTATTCGATGCCTTTGGAAAGGTTGAATCACATGAAGTTCTTTCTCATCCGATACCTGCCGAGTTTGGTGTCAACGGTTTTTTCTTCAGGTATAAAAAACACTTTGTTTATTGGCGATATTTAAGTAATGGTGATATTGGTATCGTTACCATCATGCACCAGTGCATGCATCAGATTGAACGTTTAAAGGATGATTTTGGGCTGTAGGTTAAATCAGATGAAAATATTCAATGTCATAATTGAACAGGATAATGAAGGGTTTTATGTCGCCAGTGTCCCTGAATTAAAGGGGTGTCATACACAAGCGAAATCTCTGGATATTTTATTAACCCGTATTAAGGAAGCCATTACATTGTGTATGGAGGTTGATGAGATTACCATATCTAATGAATTTATCGGGTTTCAAAGAATATCGGTTTCGGTATGACACAATACCCGTCACTGCAAGGCAAACAGCTCATTAATGCCCTTAAAAAAATAAAATTTAGTGTCATTAGAATTAAAGGAAGTCATCATTTCCTAAAGCACTCTGATGGCTGATACACAGTTGTTCCAGTACATTCAGGTGAAATAATCGGGCCGGGGTTAGTAACAAAGATTCTTCGTGATTGTGAAATAACACGAGATGATCTTTTGAAATTAATGTAAGATATGGAATACGTTACTCCCAAAAATATCCCGAAAACAAAAAAAACAGCGTAAATTAGTGGCGAAAAATCCCCAACAACCACAATAAGGAAAGCCTGACCCCAATCTGACCACCAATCTGACCAATCTGACTTTCAACTTGACAAACTGTCATCTACGGTCTACATCAAGTTACTATAAGTGTAACTTAATGTAGAAAGATTATAAAAATGCAGGCTGTTAAAATATTTAATCAAACCCTGTCAAAACTTGCTGATAAAGATCATTTCCTGTTTTCCCTGTCAGATCTGCGCGGAATAAACCCACAGCAAACAAAAGGTGCATTCAAGGTGATGATAAGCCGTGCCGTTAAAAATGGTCTGCTCAAGCGAATTTGCAGAGGGATATACCTTTACCCTGGGGTTTCTTTTGAATCGGGAATGATATTGTATCACTGTGCAGCAAAGATTCGGGCCGGCGAATTTAACTATTTAAGCCTGGAAACTGTGTTAAGTGATGCAGGAGTTATATCTCAAATTCCTATGAACTGGATTACAATTATCTCTTCCGGCCGCAGCAATATAATTGATTGCGGGACTTTTGGAAAAATAGAATTTATCCACACCACCACTTTAGCTGCAAAGCTTGCTAAAAGAGTTAACTATGACTTTCGTTGTCATTTGTGGAGGGCGACCGTAAACCAGGCGCTTAAAGATATGAAACAAACCAGGCGAAATACCGATTTAATTGACTGGGAAATAGTTCATGAACTTATTTGACCAGCTGGTTTCACAGGCAATGCAGAACCAGGGTGACCTTGCACCATTAAAAAGTGTCATAGAAAAAGAACTCCTGCATCATGATATCCTGCGTGAAATGAGTGAAGCAGGTTTGCTGGATGGCCTTACCTTTATCGGAGGAACCTGTTTACGCGCCTGTTTCAGCTCGCAGCGGCTGAGTGAGGATCTGGACTTTACTGGTGGTCATAATTTCAACCGGGCAACACTGAAAAACTTGAACGATACGATTATAAACAGGTTATACAAAAAATATGGTCTGCATATCACTATCAGTGAACCCGTAAAGGAAACAGGCAATGTGGACACCTGGAAAATAAAGATCACCACAAGGCCGGAACAACAAAATATGCCTCTTCAAAGAATCAATATCGATATCTGTGCAGTGCCAAGTTATGATGCCCGTCCTGTCCTATTGAGGAATCATTACAATATTGATATGGGCACATCCGGTTTGATCATCCAGGCACAGAGCAGACAGGAGATACTTGCCGATAAATTTGCTGCCCTGGCTTTACGCCCAAACAGAATTAAGAATAGAGATCTGTGGGATATAAGCTGGCTTAAACAGCATAATATTAATGTGCCGGTTGACCTGCTGAAAAAAAAGATCATAGACCATAGATGTCAAATTAATAAATTTATTGAACTGCTTACGGATCGCCAGGAATCATTAAAAAGTTCATCAGATGCAAAAGCAAATTTTATCTGGGAAATGAGCCGGTTTCTGCCTTCGCAGATTATTTCTTCAACTATTGAAAAAGACCAATTCTGGAGCTATTTAACCGATCTTGTCCAGACAGAATGTATGCACATTATTCACAGGCTGCAAAAGTCATAGTGGTGCAGCGCATAATTTTAAACACAGCCATCTAAACAGATTAAAACGACAATAACCTGAAGGTCACACGTAAGGAAAACCTGACCCAGCATGAACATTAAAAAAATAGCAGATCAGTTGATCCTTCACGAGGGCATGAGATTAAAACCCTACCACTGCCCTGCAGGCAAGCTCACCATCGGGATAGGCAGAAATCTTGAGGACAAAGGCATCACTGAAAAAGAAGCATTAATGCTGCTTGAAAATGATATTCAGGAGTGCCTTGAAGACTTAAAAACAATCTTTAATAAGTTTGATATGCTGCCGGAATCAGCCCAAAGTGTTCTTGTTGACATGCGCTTTAACCTTGGGCATGAAGGATTCAGAAAGTTTAAAAACATGATAAAAGCTGTAAAACAGCAGAATTTTCACAGTGCTGCCAGAGAAATGAAAGATTCCCTCTGGTATCAACAGGTTGGTAAAAGAGCGGAGCGCCTCACAAAAATGATGGAAGATTCCTCAGTGACCCTGGATCAATCTTAAAACCCTATTATTGACCTCAAAAAGACGGCCCTAAGAGGAAAAAACACTCCAAATTAAAACGATTATCCCTTAAAAAAACACTTATCGGGGTCAGTCCCCGATAAAAGTCAGACCGCGATAAAAGCCCGAACCCCCATTGGTGAGTGGTGAGGGTTAACTTAAATTTGTTTCACATTGAAATCCATGTTATATATAGTTCTTTTCATGTGACTTCATACTGATATTGCATTTCTGATTGTTTTTAATTAAACCTCGGGCTCTGCCCGAGCGACCCTAAAAGGTTCTACCGTTCCGGCGTGCTATTAAGGTGATATAGATTCTTCCGGGTGCAACACAAAAAAGTTGCACGATTAAGCTGCCATCGGCAAATCCTCTAATAGGTTGTTGTTGAACATTTTTCTGACGATACTGCAAGTCTTTCGACATGCATTTTTCAGTTTTCCAGTCAAAACTAAAGAGCGTAAGAAAATGACATTTTCAGCATTTTTCCTTTTCCAGAACATTCCTGCGCCTTTCACTCGAAGATTGATAACCCTTCGAATAGCGCTTTCAATAGATCCACTTCCTGTTGGCAGCCCACTATCTTGAAATGCCTTGTATTGGAATTTGGAATGATCCCCAAAATAGTTATCAAGCTTTTTTAAAGCGGCTTTTGGAGCCTTCCTTTTTCCTAATAGCTTTTTTTTGACCAAGTCAGCGATTCCGCAAATATTACCGTTCCAGAGCAATTCCTTTATTTGCCGAGATAATTTCCCGGTCTTTTTTCCCGACAGCTTCAATGCTTTGGAGATGGTGGATATTACCTCATCGATATTTTGTTTTGCATGGGTATAGTCAATTATACGCTTGGCTGTATGTAGTTCCAAATCTTTGATGAGTTTATCAGTTCTTGACCAGATACCCGGTCCATTGTCAGCGCAAAAGATTATCTGTGATACCTCGTTAAGGTTGATTTGGGTGAGATGTTGTTTTAGCAGATTAAAAAAATCATCCATATTGCCACACGAGCCGTCTAAAATGGGATTGATGGTTTTAATTTTTTTCCCGTTTTCGTCAAATTGGCTTATGGATAGCAGTCTTGGCTCAACCCAATCGGAATGGAACCCTTGTCGTTTTTGGCAGTTCTTCCGTTTACCGCGTTTTGTCCGTCGTTCCCGAAAACGGCCTCCATCGACACAAACCAGAATGTTGATTCCCGGCTTTTGCCAGGCTTCTTCGGCATGGCAATCAACTCTGACTGTCATGGCCAAATTAGCAAACCGATGAGTGATATTTTGAAGAAGGTTTTGGTTCATCTCAATCCCAAGGCCTTGCAACGCATTTGCAGCCACTTCGAATGAAGGGCAAAGGACCGCCATTGACACACAAATCTCAACCAATGCGGGAGTCACTTTTTTAATAATGCCGAGTATTTCAAGGCCAAGGTGCCGCAATCGTCCTTTTTGGCGGTTCGGGGTTCTACCTCTTTTTTTTTGGGGCTTCGCCTTGAGAAACACTGGTGAATGAATTTGACATTCCCGACCTGATTTGAGACGAATAGAGATATCCCGAAAACCATGGAATTTGCAGGCACATTTGGCACCCCAAGTCTTCAATACCCGCAAAAATGCCTCACTGGATAATAAAGTATTTATAGTTCTTTTCATTTGACTTCATACGGATATTGCATTTTCGATTTTTTTATTATACAATACCATTATAGTTTGGAATATAATAAAAAATACAGGGAGAAGATATGTCGTTTCAGGGCGTTGAATTCACTCCAGGAATGCGTAAAATGGCAGTAAGCGTAAAACAATATTTTGATAATTTGAAGTCAACCCCGGACAGCTTGAGAAACCCTGCCACTCAGCTCGCCGCTTCTGCCCTTGGTA
>Ga0208900_1001840_pt1 | contig 10511 bp, 10 predicted proteins | sample AntAceMetag02UKK_FD_184763 | JGI IMG/M metagenome (GOLD analysis project Ga0208900, IMG submission 184763) | Saline lake microbial communities from Ace Lake, Antarctica - Antarctic Ace Lake Metagenome 02UKK (SPAdes) (version 2) | ecosystem: Environmental > Aquatic > Non-marine Saline and... | reverse complement strand
ACTAATGACTACCAATGACCATTAATGACTTTCTACTACCACATAAGAACACATAAGATCACATAATTTTAATGACTACTAATGACTACCAATGACCATTAATGACTTTCTACTACCACATAAGAACACATAAAATCACATAATTTTAATGACTACTATTGACTACCAATGACCATTAATGACAACGAAAAAAAAATTATAATTTACTCCGGTATTCCTGGGGTACCGCCTCCAGGCCATCCCAAACTACCTGCTTAAAGTTGATGGGATCGGTGTTGCCCTCCGAATTTATCAAAAGCACCTGGGAATCTGAATCGAGCTTTAATTCGTGCTTTAGGTTTTTCAGTTTTTTTTGCTTCATAATAAACATCAATGCACCCAAGGTAACGGCTCCCGATTCGCCCGAAACAATCATGGGATCGCCCTGCAAAGGCATGGCATACACGCGCATGCCTTTGGCCGCAACATAATCGGGGCAGGAAAAGAAATAATCGGCCTGGTCTCGCAAAATATCCCAGGCTATCGGATTTGGGCTTCCACATTCCAGCCCTGCCATAATTGTACTTTTTTCAATTTCCACATTAACAGGGTTTTTCTCGTTTTTAATGGCGGATTGATAAATACAATTCGCGTTGTCGGGCTCAACAATGATGGTTGTGGGCGCATCATCGCCAAATAAATCATGATAGTAATTTACCACCGAGGCAGCCAGCGAACCCACACCGGCCTGAACAAAAATATGGGTGGGCTTAATAATGCCGATGGCAGCCAGTTGTTCCTGTATTTCGAGATACATCGTAGAATAGCCCTGCATGATCCAGGCGGGGATTTTTTCGTAGCCCTCCCAGGCCGTGTCAGCAATGATTTGCCAGTTATTTTTTTCGGCATCTATTGCTACCTGCTCCACAGCCTCATCGTAGGTGCCATCAATAATTTTTACGGTGGCACCATAATTCTGAATGGTTTTTATGCGTGCTTTGGCCGTATTTTTATGTACGTAAATCATCGACTTAATCCCCAATTTGCTGGCAGTCCATGCAACTCCACGGCCATGATTTCCATCCGTTGCAGCAGCAAACACGAGGTCTTTGAGTTTCTCACGGTTTTCGGCGGAAGTAATTTCGGCAAACGAAAGCTCCCGGTTTGTGTGCCCCAGCAACTCTTTGATATGATTATAAATGGCATAAGAGCCACCCAAAATTTTAAAGGAGTTTAAACTCAGGCGCTCCGACTCATCCTTGACCCAAATCCCACCCAGTCCCAAAAAATCTGAAAGATGGTTGAGCCCTTTCAAGGGACTGATTCGGTAGCCTGAAATCTTTTTATGAAAATCGGATGCCTTTCGGGCAGTATCATGTGTAATCAAATTACTTTCATCACCGCGGTTAGTGGCAATGTTTTTATTTTTCAAATATTTAACCGGCTGATTGTTTTCCATGTTTCTAATATTCTATAATAATTCTTCATTAGGTTCATTTTGAAGTCACTCCGGCAAAAGTAGCGATAACAAAAATTTAGACTCACAGGGTACAAAGTTGTAAGGCATTACATCAGGAGTTCCAAATTTCCCAGGAGCGTTCGGCCTGCAACTCGAGCATTAGTTCGCCATTTTGGATTGATGCGCCCTGTTGTCTGCCTTTTTTGAGGAATTGTGTTTCGGCAGGATTATAAATCAGATCGAATAAAAAATGATGCTGACTTAAGTATTGAAAAGGAAATGAAGGGCTTTTTTCAATATCCGGTGCCATTCCTACCGGTGTGGTGTTTATAATTAATAGGTGACGTTTAATCAAGGTCTCATTCAAATCGCCATACCCAATTTCATTACTTTTCGTTGGCACTCTCGAAACAGAAATAAACGGAATTTCCATCTGATCCAAAACAAAAGTAATTGCCTTTGCCGATCCACCAGTTCCCAGGACAATTGCTTTTATTTTATTTTGTAATCCTTTACAGGAATATTGAAAGCCAAAAGCATCGGTATTATAACCTTTTAGATAGATTCCTTTGGGCGACCGTATGACTTTTATCGTGTTCACCGCTCCAATCTTTTCGGCAATTGGATCGAGTTCATCTAAAAATTCAATAACATCGCGCTTATAAGGAATGGTAACATTTAGCCCTTCAATTTCAATATTTTGATTTATTAGCGCAATAATATCCCGGGCATGAGGAAGGGGAAATAATTTATACTGTCGATTCGATAAATTTTCGCGTAAAAATTTCTCGTAAAAAAAGCCCGGAGAGAATGAATGTCCCAGCGGATTCCCGATGAGCCCGTAAACTATCATTTACTTTCCTTTACCACAGCCATTCGTTCGATAAGAAATATTAAAATAAACCCAACAATGGCCAGGATGATGGCCGAATAAAGGTGGGGATTTCCATCGTAATTAAATGGCAAAACATTTTCCTGAAGCAGTGGCTTGATTACGCCATGACGATCGGTAAAAGTTTCGATAGTTTTTTTCCAGGGCCATACTTTATTTAGCGATCCAACCATAAACCCAGCCAGGAGCGCAATGGTCTGGTTGTGGTATTTTTTGAGCAACCACGACAGCACATTAGAAAAACTAATAATACCCACGGCGGCTCCCGAAAGAAAAACAGCGATTATTGCAATTTTCAACTCACTGATTGCGCCAATGATAAATTCGTACTTGCCCAACAACAATAAAATAAAGCTGCCTGAAATACCCGGCAGAATCATGGCACAAATTGCGATAGCCCCCGAAACAAAAATAAACCAATAGGCGTTGGTGGTTTCGGTGGGTGCTACCTCTGTAATAACATACGCCACCGCAACGCCAACAATCAACGAAACAACCGAGAAAACATTCCATACTTTGATTTGCCTCGCAACATAAATAGCCGAGGCTACGATGAGGCCAAAGAAGAAAGACCAGATCAACTCGGGATAGTTTTCAAGGATAAATTTAAGCAACCTCGCCAGGGAAAAAACACTGATCCCTATGCCAAATACGATTGCCATCAAAAAATTCATATTTACCGCTTTCCAAAAAGCTGCAACTTTACCGGTAAAAAGGAGTTTCAGGTTTTTATAATTGATAGATTTAATGGAGTCGATCAACTCTTCATAAATTCCGGTTATAAATGCAATGGTTCCCCCGCTTACACCGGGCACAACATCTGCGGCACCCATTCCCATGCCCTTTAAAATAAGTACAAGATATTTGTTCATATCGTAATTTTTAGATGAATTAAGCCATTTTAAGCTGAAAAATTATAATGCCTAAAATTTCAGCTTACAAAAATTTCAAATCTAACGACTTAGGATTCTTTTTTATATGTATCGATTAAATTAATGAAATGAATATCGCCGGCCAGTTCGGGAAAAAATTCAAAAAGCAAATTATAATCTTGCGGGTTTATTTGAAGCGCAAGTTCAAGATTGGCATACGCTTCTTTATGCCGACCCTTTTTGGCCAGATACCCTGCAAAACGGTATAACAATTCATGATTCTGGGGTTGGATTTCGATGCCCTTCATTATGATATTAATGGCTTTACCGTAATCTTCCGTTTCGGCAAATACCGAAGAATAGTCAAGCCAAACATCAGGGTGGTTAGGGTCGATGCCACAGGCTTTTTCATAAGCTTTAACTGCTTCGTTAAGCTTATCATTTCTAAAAAGGGCATCAGCATAAAAAAGCCAGTTATCCACAATATTATTATCCAGGTCAAGCGCTTTTTTCATGTGCTTGAGGGCCGCTTTGTTGTTCCCTGTCCTGTCGCTAACAATGCCAAGCCCCATCCAAGCTTCAGCCATGTCAGGATTCATTTTTATTGCTTCTTTGTAGCTTGTGAAGGCTTTCTCATAATCCTCAAGTTTTTCGTAACATTCACCGATATAATACAAGGTTAAAGGGTCAATCTCCTCCAGCTCAAGGGTCTCCTTATAAAATACTATGGCTTCATGATATTTCCCAATATTAGCCAAAGAGTTGGCCTTGTTAAAATATGCAGAGGAAAATTCAGGGGTAATAGCTATTGCAAACTCGTAGGCATCAATTGCCTTTTCGTATAGTTGGAGATTTGATAATGCAATCCCCATGTTGAACCAGCCAATATCAGAATATGGATTTTGATCAAGAAACTTATTAAAAAACGAAATACTGTCTTCTTCACGTCCGGCCATTTCGTAGCAAAAAGCCAGTTCATAAATCACCGCTTGATTTTCGGGGTTGAAATTAATGGCCTTAATAAGGTTTTCGATGGCCTTGTCGAAATTCTTCAACTCTTCATATTCAAAGGCAATTCGTGTGTAGATGTCGTCTTTTTCGTCTGAATACTCAGCCGCAACCTCGTAGGCATGAATGGCATCGTTGTACTTTTTCAGCTTGCTAAATACAGCACCCTTTGTAACATGAAGATCAGGATTCCGTGGTTCGAGAATTTCGAGCTTATTTAAGAGCTCAAGTGCTTTTACCGTATTGTTCACACCTGCAAAATACTGTGCTTTCCTTAAAATAAAAGCATTGGAGGCCGGGTGTTGTCGCATCGCGTAATCAATTGCTGTTCGGGCTTTTTTGGGAATATTACTTTCGAGGTAAAAATCGATAATCTCCTCAAATTCCTCCACATCGAAGAAATACATTTTATCATGCCTGATCATTTCATCAAACCTACCCACGAGTTCATTTTCTTCCTGGCTGAAAGGATCAAAATTTTCTACCATATATTTTCTGTTAAAATCGCGGCAAAATTAATCAATATTTTTTTCGGACTGTTTTTCTATTAAATAATTAGCAACAAGTTAAGCTTTTGATAATGTATGATTTGACGGGTTATTAACATCTTCAATAAATAAAACCCAATACAGCTAAAGCATTGATTATTAAAGTAGCGGCAATTGATAATTTCAATTAATGAAAATTTACATACTGTTATTGCTGATAGATTCTTCACTGCGTAACTACCACAGACAACATTTTGCATAAAACAAATTGTAAATTTAAGTTTTCCCATTCCCAAGCAGATTCATCGAAAAGACCAAATTGATAGGGTAACTTCTTCCTGCCCATATTACACCGCCATCCCGGCCTCTATTTAGATTAAATACATATTTCATTTTACGGTATTATAATCAAGCTTGTTTACTATTTTTGCTCCACTCAAAAAATAAATCAATATTCAAAATATAATAGGAATAAGGAAAAGAAAAAAAGAGTAAAAAAATAAGAAGCGTTAGCTTTTGATCTTGCTTTAGAAAATCGCCAATTTTCAAAACGAGAACATGATTGAAAGTACAACGCTCACGCAAACGCGTGGGCTGTACTTGTATGTTCTCGTAGGTGTTTGGCGATACCTCTAAAGCAGAAAAGCTACAGTACCCACGCTTTTTTTATGCAATTAACTAATCGCCGAGTAGGGGGCTGTAGGCAACAAAAAAAACTAATTTCTATGAAACTTAAACTTAACCAACCTTTGTTTATCATTGCTGCGATTGCAATGATATTTTCAGGGTGCAATAAATCATCTGAGGATGAATTTATTGAAGCAAATGATGATGTAGTAAAAAAGTACATCAAAACTTTTCAAGCCATAAGCTACGATGCTAAATCTGAAAGTGTAAAATACATTTTAAGTTATGCAAACGACAGTACTGTGAGTAAAATCACAGATGGTGATTCAGAGGTATATTTTCATTTTAATGAAGATAACCAATTGATCACAGTAACCGAGGAGTATGATGTAATAGAGATTGACGAACTGTATATGTCACCTTACGATGCTTTTGAAACTGGTGAAGTTCTTGAATATGACGAAGCCTTAAACCCTAAAACTATTGAGGTTTATGAATCAGGCTATGGATCGGAAAAACTCACCGGTGAAATCAGCTATGACCCCAACCCAAATCCATTCTTTTACACATTTAAAGCTTGTGGAATAATTGAAGTATTGGATGGTGTTGATTTAATTTTTGGAGATGTAAACCATACAATTGTACGTGCAAGAAAACTGTTACCGAATAACAATATTAAATCTATGATATTTAAAAATAGTAATGGAATCACCCAGTTTGATGCTCAATTCAATTATACTTATGATGATGACGGTTACCCAATATCGGCATCAGTAAATGTATCTATAGATGGGGAAGAATCAGAATTCACACTAATTTACACGTATTAATAACAACTCTAAATTATAATTTTATGAAAAAATTTCAAATTTCATTATTGGTGTTTGGTTTATTATTTTTTTCATCTTGTTCAAAAAAAATATATGTTAATTACCAAACTGAATCTGCTAACACAGGAACTGTTGTTTTAAAGCCAAGTAAGCCAACTGAACGGACTTTTGTTACAATAAACGACAATCTGATTGTTGACAAAAAGAAAGTTAAATTTGTAACGATAAACAATGTCCCAGATGGGGACTATAACATTCACTACACCTCTGAAAGTGGATGGTACAAAGAAAAATTGGATGCCAAAATCCCTGTACAGATGGAAAACGGCAAGGAAATTACAAAACTCGTTGAAGTTCCTCCATACAGCACTGGATATTGGATATACCTTACAGGATGTGCAATTCTACCCTGGGTAATAATTTTCGCGCTTTAACATCTGTCTTAAGAGCGTCAATTTTTATTCAATCTATTAAATGGCTTTTAAAAATAAAATTTAGTACCCATTATTTATAATCTGGTACTCGCACATTTAAAAGCTTAATCATGTGATTACAGTAACAAAGCCGTTCAACTCTGAGCGGCTTTTAATTTATCACAGAAATAAAAAAGAATTTACTTTTGCCCAAAACTACGAAGCATGTCATTAATAAAATCTATTTCAGGAATCCGCGGAACCATTGGCGGCAAACCGGGCGAAGGACTTTCACCCCTTGATATTGTAAAATTCACTTCCGCTTATGCAACTTTTATCGGCAACAATAATGCTGGCAAGCGTTTGAAAATCGTGGTTGGGCGCGATGCCCGTATCTCGGGAGAAATGGTAAATAATCTGGTAATTGGAACCCTGATGGGCATGGGCGCTGATGTACTCGATATTGGTTTATCGACAACCCCGACTGTTGAAATTGCAGTTACTGATGCCAAAGCGGATGGAGGCATAATTTTAACGGCCAGCCATAACCCCAAACAATGGAACGCGCTTAAGTTATTAAACGAAAAGGGAGAATTCCTGTCTGGCGCTGAGGGTGAAGAAATTTTGAGGATTGCCGATGCCGAAAGTTTTAGCTATTCAGATGTCGATGAGCTCGGCAAAGTTGAGATGGACGATTCTTACATCCAAAAACATATCAACAATGTTTTATCGCTGGAACTGGTGGATGCTGACGCTGTTAAAAACGCAGGTTTTAAAGTTGCCATCGATGCGGTAAATTCTACGGGAGGCATTGCCATTCCAGCCTTACTCGAAGCACTTGGTGTACAAAAAATTGAAAAATTGTATTGCGAGCCCAATGGCCACTTCCCCCACAATCCCGAGCCCCTCCCCGAAAATTTAACCGATATTTCAAAATTGGTTGTGGATAAAGGATGCGATATTGGATTCGTGGTTGACCCCGATGTGGACAGGCTGGCAATTATCCGCGAAGACGGGTTGATGTTTGGCGAGGAATACACGCTGGTTGCCGTTGCCGATTACATCCTGCAACATCAAAAAGGAAATACGGTGAGCAACCTTTCATCGACCAGGGCTCTGCGCAATGTTACCGAAAAAGCTGGCGCTAACTATTTTGCATCGGCGGTGGGTGAAGTAAATGTTGTGGAACTGATGAAAAAATCGGATGCCGTTATCGGTGGCGAGGGGAATGGTGGTGTAATTTATCCTGCCGCCCACTATGGCCGCGATGCCTTGGTTGGCGTTGCCCTTTTCTTGACCTACATGGCAAAAACCGGGAAATCTTGTTCTGAAATCAGGAACCTGTACCCCAACTATTTTATTTCAAAAAACAAAATTCAACTCCAGCCCGGGATGGATGTGGACGGCATATTAGAAAAAATGGCTGCAAAATACAGCGGGCATGATGTGAGCACCATCGATGGTGTGAAGATTAATTTTGATCAGCAATGGGTACATCTGCGCAAATCCAACACCGAACCCATCATCCGCATTTATTCCGAAAGCAAATCGGAAGGTTCAGCCAATAAACTGGCAATGAAAATTATGGATGAAATTAATGAATTGAGTAAAGTTTAACCTGATCTTTTTATAAACCCATAATTTAATGGGCTAAATTATTCAATCTAAAAACGATATCCAATGGAAAGTCCTCCGGCATAGCTTCTGGCCAGGCCGGCGGGCTGAACATCGCGGGTAATGAGAGGTGAGCCATAAAATACATTTAAGAAAAGAGACTCTCCAATGCTGTATCGTGCAGAAATTGCAATGTTGAGGGTTAAGCCATCGGAACCTTTTATATCCAGTCTTTCACCATTTTCTTCCACAAAAGTATCTTCGCCCAGGTGGTAAATAGGCACCAATCCGGCGGTTATGGCAAAATCGCCGGGAGTAATAGTTTTTTCAATCCTTGCCGAAATATCCCCTTTTCGCTCTGTTTTTTTTGAGTCGGAGTATTTTGTGGCCGCTTCATTGCCTTCCCACAAACTTTTCAAAAATCCGTTTTCATTATTTTGTACTAAGGGCTGCTGATAGCCAAGCGAGCCTGCCCAGCCTTTGAAGCTCCATTTTGCGCCAAGCAACAAATCGGTGGTACCCAGGTTTGTTTGATAAACCATAGGCAGGGGCAATCCGTTTTCGTTCAGGTTGGCATTTCCGGCTGAGATTCTCGAACCAAGAAAAGCTTCAAACCTGTGGCCGTTACTTTCTTTTATTAATCCATTAAAGCTTAAAGTAATATCTCCCAAACCACTTGTTTTGGCAAGGTTTCCATTGGTCATTACATAGGGTAATTTAATTTGGAAATAAGCATTTGCCGAAAAAAGGTAGGCCGCTTCAAGCATGAGCATATTTACCTTGGTGCCGTCATCGCCTTTAGCGAGATGATATCCCAGGTTTAAATTAAATTTTGAGGTACTTCCTGTTCCATCACCGTGTTCGGCCATTATTCCTGCAGTGCAAACACCGGCATCGCTGCAACCCTGTCCAAAGCTGAAATTTGCAATTAATAAAATTAAAAAGTTAGTTGTTAAAAGTCGTGCGAGTACGTGCATAGTATAAAGTATTAAATTCATACAATGAACGATGGTTAATAGTGAAGGTTCAATTTTGTTGCCACTGTTAACAAATTTTTAAATATGTGGAAAACTTTAGCACGGGAATCGGGGCTGTAGGTGAAAATAAAATCTATTTTTATGCCCCTATTGAATTTCAATAATTTATGGCACAAAAACGAAAAAAAAAGCAAATTAAGAGGAAGTTTAAAACTGTTACTTTTAAACTTTCGGTACGACAAAAAAATTCGCTCGACAAATACAGCAAAGCAAAAAGCACAACTCCGCTGAAAATTATCAAAAGGGCCATCGAAACTTATATTTCGTTGCCTGATGATGTACCCCCACCCCAGCCAATAACCATCGAAAACCAACTCGATCTTTTTGTAGAGGCCGAACTCGCCACCGAATTACTCAATAAAGTTGCCGAAGAAAAAGAGGGGTAATCACCTGCCCTGCATTGCATTTTGGTAAGGAACGCGGGTGATAATACTCCTGCCAAGTGTAATTTCATCGGCATATTCCAACTCATCGCCTACCGAAACACCCCTGGAAATGGTGGTAACATTCAAATCAAAATCTTTGAGCTTTTTAAAAATATAATAGTTGGTGGTATCTCCCTCGATGGTGGCCGCCAGGGCAAAAACAACTTCGCTTACCTCCCCGGTTTTAATACGATCCACAAGGTTTTCGATGGTGAGATCCTTTGGCCCAACCCCATCCATGGGCGAAATAATCCCGCCCAGCACATGGTACAAACCCCGGTACTGTGTAGTTTTTTCGATGGCCATCACATCCCGGATATCTTCGACCACACAAATAATTGACCTGTCGCGCTTATGATCGCTGCAAATACTGCAAACCTCCTCATCGGAAATATTATAACAAACCCTGCAATAGCCAATCTCGTTGCGCATTTTAACCAATGCCTGCCCCAAACCTTCCACGGTGCTTCTGTCTTCGCGCAACAAGTGAAGGGCAAGCCTCAAAGCCGTGCGCCTTCCAATGCCGGGCAAGCGCGAAAGCTCATCAACTGCAAGTTCCAACAATTTGGATGAATAATTATTCAAGATTCGATGGTTTTTATGATTTTTGCAAAAGTAATGGTTTTCGCAGGTACAATAATTATAAACCCCGAAATGCGTTAAACACCACAACAGTTTGTTTGGCTTTTATGAACAGACTTAGTTTAATCAGAACTCTTGTCTTAAAGCAAAAGTTATGATACATAAAATACGCTTTGTGAAACTATTTGATTTCTAAAAAATAGATCGGGAGGTTCGATATTTGTCAAACTTATTTCAAACACAACAACAAATGAAATTTTCAGGTTTTTGTTCGATGCTAATTTT
>Ga0208900_1001839_pt1 | contig 10522 bp, 9 predicted proteins | sample AntAceMetag02UKK_FD_184763 | JGI IMG/M metagenome (GOLD analysis project Ga0208900, IMG submission 184763) | Saline lake microbial communities from Ace Lake, Antarctica - Antarctic Ace Lake Metagenome 02UKK (SPAdes) (version 2) | ecosystem: Environmental > Aquatic > Non-marine Saline and Alkaline... | reverse complement strand
AATTTTACTGCTAGTCTGCTTTAGTCAAGTGATTTTGTTAATTCATTCAATGGTCTCGGTGAAGTTGCAACAGACTGTTGTATTAGACGATAAAACAGTTTCCCTCTGTAGGTTGAAAGTTTTCTATTAAAACGAAAAGCAAATTCATCCAGATAATATGATAGATGCTTTACAGACACTTTCCCTTGATGAGTACCATTTATCCATCGTTTCACAAGGGAGTCAACCATATGAACATGAGGCAGTAATTCATGAGCTTTTTTACCACTGCCAGAAATAGACTTAACTTCATGCTTATACTTCTTCGACTTAGATAATGATCTATAGCCACTCCAACCATCAGTAATAATTTCGCTGCCTGACTCAATATTATCTTCAATGAATGGTATAAGTTCTTCTGCGGAAGCATTGGATATGACTCTGAATCGAACTCGACCTATCTGTTTTCCTTTACATTCAGTAGCCACTACGACTAAAGCTTTTGTAATGGCTCCTCTACCTTGCTTTCCATCGCCGATTTCCTTTCCGCCAATATAGGTTTCATCAACTTCTACTTCACCTACAAGTTTATCTCTATCGGGACGAACCATTGCTCTACGAAGCTTATGTAACCAAGCCCATGCTGTTTCGTAACTTCCAAAACCCATGAAGTCTTTAAGGTTATGAGCACTTGCTCCTGTCTTTTGAGCTACAACCCACCATATAATATGAAACCAAAGCAATAAGGGTTTCCTTGTCTTGTGAAATATTGTCCCTGAAGTGATAGAGGCCTGATGTTCACAGGCAACACAATGAATCAATCTCTTTTTTGTAATCCAATATTTGTCACAATTGCACTTTGGACAATAAAATCCATCTGGCCAACGCATTTCAAAAAGATAATCCCAACAATCATCCTCAGTCTTAAACTGATAGAGAAACTCCTGAAAATCCTTTGGATATCGTTCTTGCGTAATCATATGCAAATCTAATGAATTCTACCAACTTGACCTAAGCAGACTAGCAGTTAAATTTAATTAAAAGGAGAAAATAATGAAAATTGGTTTAGTAGTTAACGACGTAAAAACAGAACAAGCTGGTTATACCACAACAAGGTTAGGAATTGCCGGGATAAATCGCGGACATGAAGTGTTTGTAATGGGATTGGGCGATTTGGCATACGATGCCGATGAAACTATTCGCGCCCGTGCATGCACGGTTCCCAAAAAACAATACAAATCAAACGAACTTTATCTTAAAACACTTCAAGGTAAAGGTGCAATACGCGAACGGATTTCAGTTGATGATTTAGATGTATTGTTACTTCGCAGCGATCCTGCCGACGAAGCTGGCAGATCTTGGGCAGCAACTGCCGGTATTAATTTTGGACGAATTGCCATGCGTCACGGCGTAATTGTTTTAAATGATCCAAATGGACTGGTAAAAGCTTTTAATAAAACTTATTTCCAACTTTTCCCGGAAGAAGTCAGGCCAAAAACAATTATAACCCGTGATGTGAAAGAGATTAGACAATTTGCTGCAGAGCAAGGTGGGAATATTGTGTTAAAACCTCTTCAAGGCTCTGGCGGTTCAGGTGTCTTTTTGGTCCGTCCCGAAGACAAAGCGAACCTCAATCAAATTGTCGAATCGCTGCTTAGGGACGGATACATTATTGCACAAGAGTATCTTCCGGCAGCCACCGAAGGCGATATCCGTTTATTTATGATGAACGGACAACCTATGAAATATAAGGGTAGGTATGCCGCTTTCAGGAGGTTAAGAAAAGGTGACGATATGAGGAGTAATATTCATGCCGGAGGTAAATTAGCCCAGGCTGTTATTACTGAAGAGCATTTGCGTTTGGCCGAAATTGTACGCCCAAAATTAGTTCAGGATGGTATGTTTATGGTTGGGCTCGATATTGTGGGTGACAAATTAATGGAAATTAATGTGTTTAGCCCTGGTGGATTGGGCAGTGCCCAAATGTTCGAGAAAGTAAATTTCAACAATCATGTTATCGATGCCCTTGAGAATAAAGTGGAATACATGAGGTATTACAGAAGAAATTTTGACAATGATGAGATGGCAACATTGTAGTTTAATGACGATAACATAAGTAGGTGCATTTTTATTGATTGAGCCTACTTCGAAAAGGCCAAACACTATTTAAGTACCAAAAAACACTATCCCGCTAATATGGGATAGTGTTTTTCTGTTTTTATAGCAAAAAAATACTTTTTGGATTGGCCAGAAGTGTTGGGTTAAATAGATCCTGTCTTTTAAATAAAATTTTGGCTCTTTACCACTAAATCCTAAAATTCAAAAAAACAAAACTCAAATAAATTACAATTTCAACTCCTCAACCCTTCAACCCTTCAACTCCTCAACTCCTCAACTTTTCAACAATATAACTTCTAATTCATCCCTGTCGATTCCCCACTCAATATACTTCCATAGTTTTCTGTTTCCTCGATCAGCTCGATGGCTTTTTTAACTTCAGGATCAGATTTGAGACTTGCTATCACTTTTCCTTTTTGGTAGTAATATCTTGAGACAATTTCTATAGACAGGATTTCGCTGATTATGTCCTTGTGGTTCATTAAATCTTCGTCTTTGTTGTGGATAAGTTTTTCTTCCAAGGCTTCAATTTCAGCACTGATACTTGCATAGTACTCCTCATCTTCGGCCACCTTTTTTAGCTTTTCAAGGGTTTTTTCGCTTGCCGTGGTATATTCAAAATCCTCCCTGCTATTTACATATTCAATAAAATCGCCATACATTTCATCAGTAAAAACAAATTCATCAGCTGGTGCGATTTCGCTATGTTCCAGATAATACAAATTAGCATAATCAAACATGATGTACTTAATGAAAAGTGAAGTTGTTATTGGGCTCATTTGTTCCGGTTCAATATAAATGTCCGGCTCAATACCGGCGCCGTCGAATACTTTTCTACCATTTTTTGTTTTAAACTCGGCGAGAAGAGAGTCAGGAACCTTGTGTGCATAACCATCTTCATCTTTATGCGAGTAGTCGATAGCTTGTATGCACCTTCCGCTGGGGATGTAATATTTGGCCACTGTAACTTTTACTTTCGAGTTGTAACTTAATGGTAGTACATTTTGCACCAGGCCTTTTCCGTAGGTCCGTTGCCCTAAAATCACACCACGGTCGAGATCCTGCATTGCGCCCGAAACAATTTCCGATGCTGAGGCACTGCCCGGATCCACAAGAAAAACAAGTGGTATTTCCAAATCAACGGGTTTATTGGTTGTGTAATACGATTTATTCCTTGAACTCTCTTTTCCTTTGGTGCTCACCACCAGTTCGCCCTTGTCGGTAAAAATATTTACAATGTTAACAGCTTCGTTAAGCAAACCGCCACCATTTCCGCGAAGATCGAAAATAAGTCCTTTTAAGTCATTATCTTCTTTCAATTCGGTAAAAGCTTTTTTTACCTCTTCGCCTGCATTATGCGTAAATCCCGAAAGTTTGATATAGCCAATGTGATCGTTAAGCATCCCATAATATGGAATGTTATCAATCTTTACATTTTCGCGCTGAAGTTCAATTGTCATGGGTTCGTCAGTATTCAGCCTTTCAAACAGGATCGTAATTGTTGTTCCGGGTTCACCTTTTAGTATGTTGCTGAGTTCTTCAGTTGATTTTCCTTTGGCCGATTTTCCGTCAACCTCAAGGATTTTGTCGCCGGCAATCAAACCGCTTTTTTGAGCGGGAAAACCTTCGTAGGGTTCTGATACAACTACATAGTCGCCCTGTTTGTGGATGAGTGCACCAATGCCACCATATTGTCCTGTGGTGAGTAGTCTGTAGTCCTCAATTTGCGATTCGGGTATGTAGTTTGTAAATGGGTCAAGTGTTTCGAGCATGGCATCAATACCAGTTTTCATCAAATCCCCTGGGTTCACCTCGTCAACATAGTTCATGTCGAGTTGCTTGTACAATTCAGTGAAAATGTCGAGGTTCTTGGAGATTTCAAAATCGTTGTTGTTTTCCTGTGCAACAGTTGTAAAACCAAATGCAAAAAAAGTAAATAGAAGCAGGTAAATGTTTATAAGGTTTCTCATGTTGGATGTTTTTTTGTAAGTCAAAAAGTAGTTGTGTTACTTGGTTATTTTTTGTGTTCTTTTAAGTCCAAGATTAAACGGTGAATGGCTTGAATTATTTTTTTTTCAATCTCGTCGAAGGAAGGCGATTTCTTTGAGGTAAAGATAAAAGCAACAGTAATTTTCAGTGCCTGGCTATCCAGTTCTTCGTATAATATTGATTTGTTTTTGCGGTAGCTCTCCCGTAAGAGGCGCTTGATCCTGTTCCTATCGACGGCTTTTTTGAAATTTCTTTTTGGGATTGTAATAAGTACTTTCGCCGGATATGGGCCTGTAAACTTATCGGTATCAGCCACCTTGCAATACACCACCTTAAAAGGAAAGTTGAAGAAGGATCCTCCTTTGCTAAAAAGCTTGTCTATTAGCTTTTTATTGCACAGCTTTTCGGTTTTGGTGAATGTTTGTCTGGTGTACATAAAAAAAATGTTTTGGCAATTTACTCACCAAAACATTTGTGTATTTTTATTCTCAGTTAAAAATTGTTAAACCCTATTAATAAGCAAGTTTCTTAGGTTAAGATTTCGCTTTTTGGCCATTTTTTTTATGGGCTTTTTCCAGGTATTGTTCCAATGCCATGGTCATCGAAGGCGCTGATTTCGTAGGTGCATTAAGGTCAAGTTTAAAGCCTGCTTCCTTTACTGCTTTTGCCGTGGCTGGCCCAAAAACTCCAATCTTGGTATCTCCCTGCTGGTAATCAGGAAAATTCTTCAATAAAGAGGTGACGCCGGAAGGGCTGAAGAAAATAAGCATATCATATTTTACGATGTTCACACTCGACAGGTCACTGGCTAATGTCTTGTAAATTACAGCTTTGGTGTAATTAACTTTATGATCGTCCAATAATTTTGGAATTGAAAGTTTATGGATATCAGAACAGGGTAAAAGGAACTTTTCATCATTATGCTTCTTTATCAATTCCAATAAATCCTTAAAATCTTGCTTCCCGTGAAAAATTTTACGTTTTCGGTATTGAACATACTTTTGAAGATAAAAAGAGGTTGATTCGGAAATGCTGAAATACTTCATGTCATCAGGAACCTCTACACGCATCTCTTTACACATCCTAAAAAAGTGATCGACAGAACTCCTGCTTGTAAAGATCACGGCAGAATGATCGAGGATACTTACTTTATCCTTCCTGAAATCTCTGGCCGGAATGCTTTCTACTGTAATAAATTTTTCAAAATCAACTTGTACGTTAAACTTTTCACCCAAATCATTGTATGGAGATTTTACAGTATCGGGTGGCTTTGGCTGCGAAACAAGTATGGTCTTAATCATTCAATCTGGGTTTTTGGTGTTTTCTAAATCCAAGTCCTATCGAAGGCCTTTATCTACAATTGGTTAGCAATTGATATCGCCTTAATTACAATCAAAATAGGTAAAATTTCGAGGGTGCAAAAATAAATAAAAAAATGATACAACAAATATTTTCGTTCACCCAAAATAATTGATGTGCCCTTTACAGTCCTGAACATGAACAATAAAGCAATAAGTCCTATGGCTAAATATATCGAGACTAAAGACCCGTCATAGACGGAGACCATCAGTACAGGCAATAACAAAATGGCACCAATGGCATTAAATGTGAAACTATTTACTGCATATCTTTTTGCTATTCCCCTGGCATTAAAAATGTAGCCACTCAATTTGGTAAACATAAGTTGAACTACGAAAAAACCAGCAATAATTGCAGGAATTATTGTAAAATGTATGAAGGTGTAATTTCCATCTTCGAAGTCGAAGAGTTTAAACTTTTGAATGAGGATAAAAGTAAATACAGAATAAACCAAAACCGTCAATAAAAACAACAGGAAGGTGAAACCTGCAGGTGAATCATTTTGTAAGGTTGGCTTTGTGGATTGAACGGATTGAAATAGGTTTCGCAATGTTCTATTTCCGTTAAACCTGATAATTGCCAGGATAAGCAAGCAGCCGAGAAGAATTATCATTGGCCATGCAATCCGGGGTTCAGCAATCAATTTTGGATTGATAACAGCTTTTTGGTTTTGCGAACTTGTAACAAACCTTTTGTGCGTCACTTGGTTTGTAACTGTATCTTTTAAAATACTGTTTACTTCAAAACTTAAGCTGGGATCTGCCGATGGATTTGCTTCTGCCATCTCATTCACTGTTGTGGATGAACCGTAAAGATGATATATTGTGTCAGGTTGAAAAGCCAAGTTCCTTTGATTTTTTGATTTTGCAAAATTAGTGATATTTCAAGGGCCTTAGCATTAGAAAATACCTTATTTTTGAAGTGCTAAAAAATTTATCAATAATAACAAAAACCAAGGCATGTTTAATCTAATATTATTTGGGCCTCCAGGCTCTGGAAAAGGAACACAAGCAGTTAAAATTGCTGAGAAATACAATTTTGCGCACATTTCTACAGGAGATATTTTTAGAAGTGAGATAAAAAATAAAACCGAACTTGGCCTAAAGGTCCAGGAGGTAATTGAAAAAGGTGAACTTGTTCCTGATGAGTTGCTGGTTGCAATTTTGGATAATGCAATTGGTAAGTATTCTGATGTAGATGGATTTATTTTTGACGGATTTCCGCGAACACTCAGGCAAGCAGGGGACTTCGATAGTTTGCTCACTTCAAAAAGCCAAAGTGTATCGCTGGTGTTGGCATTGCAGGTTGATGAAGAAGAGGTGATTAAAAGATTGTTAATACGTGCACAACTTCAAGGTCGTAAAGATGATACCGAGGATGTAATTCGCAACCGGATGGTTGTTTACCATACACAAACCAGCCCATTAATCGATTTATATACAGCGCAAAACAAGTATGAAGTGGCTTGTGGAAGTGGCACGATTGACGAAATTTCAGAAAATCTTTACAAGATAATCGATAAGCATTTTTAGTCAGGTGTTCATTTAAACAAACTAATTAGTGTCCGTCCATAAAGTCGGTACTTTTCGGTAACTCCCGCATTTATGTCGGAGAATAATAAATTCGACACTTGCCTCCCCCGCCTTTTCGCTGTTACTGCCAAAGGAAGTAACAGCGAAAAGGCAGGGTTTATTCATGGCTTCAATTTAATCCCCCGTACGGGGGCTATGGATATCTCAAAACATCGACATTATGGACGGACAATAATTATATAACATATGACAGGGATTTGCCGCAGCATGTCCCTTTTATTTTGTTTTAATCCACCAAACTCTTCGATACCGAAACATTTGTGTCCTCGTCGTAGTGTACAGTGAAGCCCAACTTTTTAAACACGGCAATCATAGGTTTGTTATCCTTGGTGGTTTCGGCAAATATTCTTTTCAATCCATTGGCTTTAGCAATTTCAAGGCAATATTGCGTTAAGATTTTACCAAGGTCTTTACGTTGCCAGGCGTCTGTAATCAGGATGGCATATTCAACAGTTTCTACGTCGGGATCGGCAATCAGGCGTCCTACACCAATAAGTTTCCTCTGGCCATTTTCTTCCACCTCGGCAACAATAGCAAGTTCACGGGCATAATCGATATAGCAAAACTGGGTAGCTACCTCGTGCGAATCGAAATGAAAGTTATATCTGAACCTCGAGTAAATGGATTCTTTGGAGCAACTGCCCAACATATCCAACCATAAGGGTTCATCTTCGGGCTTGATGGGCCTGAGCAAAGTGGCAGTCCCGTCCAGGAGTTTAATCTGCTTGATGTATCTTTCGGGATAGGGGCGGAGTAAAAGATGTGAATAAGGTTGTACGGGGTTCTTCAGGGTTTCCTGGTCAATTATAACACTGACATCCAGTGCAACAACATCATTCTTGGTAACTATAATAGGGTTGATGTCCAGTTCTTCAATTTCAGGATAATCGGCAGCCAGGTACGACAGACGGATCATCACCTCAACCAGCTTATTGATATTTTTGGGTTCACTGCCACGGTAGCCTTTTAGCAGTGGGTAAATGTTTAAGGACTCGAGCATTTGGTTGGCTAACCTCTCGTTCAATGGAGGGAATTCAAGCCTTTTGTCAGCGAACAGTTCAGCTTCTGTACCTCCCATCCCCACGAGGAAAACAGTTCCGAAAATAGGATCCTTCTTAATGCCAAGGATCATTTGCACCGAATCTTTAAGGTCAATCATTTTTTGAACGGTGATACCTTCAATCCTTGCTCCTGGAGCGTTTTTGTGAACACGTTCCATAATTCCATGGAAAGCCGCAATCAGGATTTCATCATTCTTAACATCCAATGCAATGCCCCCAACGTCAGTTTTATGAGAAATATCCGGCGACTCAATCTTTAAAACAACCGGGTAGCCAATTTCGTTGGCAATGCGAAGTGCTTTGGTTTCACCTATCGCCAGAATGGGCTCAGTGGACGGAATCCCATAAGCATTTATCAAAGCCTTGGCATCTTGCTGGCTCAAAAGTTTCTCTTTTGGGAAAATCTTGTTCACAAATTTCTCCCTCAGGGTTTGCATGTCGTAATGAAATGAAACCGGTATTTCTTTCGGCGTTTCAAACAGCGCATCCATATTTTTCGAATAGTCAACCAAGGTCATAAATGCTCTTACGGCCTGTTCAGGAGTCCCAAAAGTTGCAATGCCCGAATTGTTAAATAGCGTCCTTGCTTCATGCATGCTATTTCCGCCAAGCCAGGTGGTCATAATGGGTTTTGTAGAGTTTTCCGAAATGCCGATAATTGCCTTTGCGGTTTCTGTTGGCCTGGTCATGGCCTGAGGAGTTAAAATAACCAGTAATGCATCAACACCGGGGTCGTTTAATACAACTTCGGTAGCCGAAGCAAACCGGGCAGGGTTTGCATCGCCAAGTACATCCACCGGGTTGCCATGCGACCAGTAAGGTGGAAGTATTTCGTTGAGCTTTGCAATACTTTCATTTGTTAGTTTGCAGAGTTTCCCCCCTTTGGCAATAAGGCCATCAGTTGCCATTACACCAGGGCCACCGGCATTGGTAACTATGGCCAGGTTCGATCCTTTTGGGATGCGCTTGCGGCCAATCAAATCAGTAAAATCAAAAATGTTCCCAATGTTAAATACACGGGCAACACCGGCACGCCTGAACAGGGCATCATAAATGGCATCTTCGGAAGCAAGTGCCCCGGTATGGGATGCCGCTGCTTTGGCTGATTCTGGAAAACGGCCAGCCTTGTAAACGATAATTGGTTTTTTGCGTGCAAAGGCGCGGGCAGCAGTCATAAATTGTTGTGCAAAAGTGATCGACTCGACATACAACACCATCGACTTTGTGTTGCCATCCTGCCCAAGGAAATCAATCAAGTCGCCAAAGCCTACATCCATAGTATTTCCAATGGAAACAAAATATGAAAAGCCGATATTTTCGCCCATCGCCCAATCGAGTATTGCCGTTCCCAGGGCACCTGATTGAGAAATAAATGCTACATGCCCCTTTTTAGGCATCCCAACGGCAAAGCTTATATTCATTTGTTGATGAGGGGCAATCAATCCGAGGCAGTTTGGCCCAATCACCCGCATATCGTATTTATCAACAATACTTTTTACCCTTTCTTCCAGTTCCTTGCCTTCATCGCCGATTTCCTTAAAACCGGCCGACATAATGATAAGCCCTTTTATCCCTGCCTCGCCACACTCTTCAACGAGTTGAGGAACAGTCTGGGCATTGGTTGTAATCACGGCCAGATCGGGAGTTTTAGGAAGGCTTTTTACGGATGGGAAGCAAGGGATACCCAGTACTGCTTCATATTTTGGGTTAACTGGGTAAACCACACCCCGGAAGCCACCACTTACTAAATTGCGAAGGGTCATGCCCCCTACGGTTTCAGGATTTGCCGGAACACCAATGAGCGCAATACGCTTGGGGCGGAATATGCTGTTTAATTTACGAATTGACATGATGAAAGATAATAATTAGTTTGTTGTTAAAGAATTCACAAAATTAGAAAACAAAATGATAAACGTAGCAGGGTGTGATTAATTTTAAGTTAAATCCTGAGTAGTGATAAAATGATAGAATGCGAGAATGAGAGAATGCGAGAATGAGAGAATGCGAGAATGAGAGAATGATAGAATGATAGAATGATAGAATGTGAGAATGATAGAATGCGAGAATGATAGAATGCGAGAGAATGCGAGAATGATAGAATGATTAAATAATAAAATGTGGGAGCAGAGAGCAGAGAGCAGAGAGCGGAGAGCGGAGAGCGGAGAGCAGAGAGCAGAGAGCGGAGAGCGGAGAGCAGAGAGCAGAGAGCGGAGAGCAGAGAGCAGAGAGCGGAGAGCGGAGAGCAGAGAAATGAGACAAAAGTGAGTCCGAAGTTTTTCGATCAGGTTTTTAGGTGCTTTAGATTTTCTTTAGCCAAAATTTTCAACAAAGAACAAAAAACTTCGGACGTTTAGCAGCGGAATAGAAAATGATAGAGTATGAGAATGATAGAATGCGAGAATGATTAAATGATAAAATGTGGGA
>Ga0208900_1001835_pt1 | contig 10526 bp, 9 predicted proteins | sample AntAceMetag02UKK_FD_184763 | JGI IMG/M metagenome (GOLD analysis project Ga0208900, IMG submission 184763) | Saline lake microbial communities from Ace Lake, Antarctica - Antarctic Ace Lake Metagenome 02UKK (SPAdes) (version 2) | ecosystem: Environmental > Aquatic > Non-marine Saline and Alkaline... | reverse complement strand
AAAAGACCATCCGTTTAAGATTATCATTACTCCCATTGGTGGCCAGGGCTATCTTTTTGGCCGGGGGAACCATCAGCTTAGCCCGAAGATTATCCAGCGGGCCGGAAGGTCAAACATCCGGGTGGGGGCCACCCTTGAAAAAATCGGCAGTCTTAGGGGAGAGCCGTTTCTCGTGGATACCGGTGACCCCGACACAGACCGGATGCTCAAAGGCTATATCCGGGTGGTCACCGGGTATCGTCAGGAAATGATTTATCCGATTGTATAATTTCAAAATCAGCAATTATAACAGGGGAAAATGGACGGTGATACTGCTGAAAGCTCATCAAGTTGAATTGAAATTTCAAAACTGAAAAAGCTTCATATACCATATATGGGGTCTCAAGATTTCGTCTGGGCTGAGTCTTTCAACTGCCAGTGAACACTTCTTGTTATCAGCGGAAACCCAGTATAGATAGGCAATATAATTACGGCCTGATTACCTGATTATGCATTCTCAAATGATGGTTTTTTATCTCCAATTATGTTGCGATTTTTATCTGAAAGTTGATCTTTCCGTTCCAATACGTTAATAATTCAAGTATATCTTTTTTTAAAACAGATTAATTCATAAGGTACATTATGGCTCTTTTAAAAAAAATGCAGAAAATGACTAATGAGTTCATGGATCAGATATTCAATGAAACAGGCTTGCCTGTTCTCATCTATGATAGCAAAGGTTATATTATCCGGTGTAATGAATATTAAAGTTCCAATTATTGCGATGACGGCTAATGCCATGACAGGTGATCGAGAAAAATGCATAGCCGCAGGTATGGATGACTATTTTACCAAACCTGTTAAACCCAAAGATTTATCTGAAATGTTAAATAAGTGGTTAATCAGAAAAGACACATAAAGTGAGAAAAACAAAGGGTGATCCTCCCCTATAAAATTGGACCCCAAGTTACGTCACTTTTGGGTAAATTTTTGGGTAGTAAAAAGCGAGCATTCTGGATATTTATTATGGGGTAAGAGGCCTGACCCCAATGACGTGAACTGGTATCTTAAAGACTCAGTCCAGACAAAATCTGGGAACCCCAATATGTGGTATATAGGACTTTTCTATTATATGAAGAGTGTCTGGCCAAGTCTGAAAAATTAAACAGCAACAAAGCGGCCTGATTTTGTTTTTTTAACCAAGGTTGCCTTTTTAAGAGGGAACATATTATTTGAAATTTGTTTGCCTGTGAAACCAGTTTCTTGTCGCAGTTTTTTAGAAGTGATGCCTCTTTTATGTTTTTTTACTTCTTGAAGAATTGCAGATTTCACAACGCCTCTTTGGGCAATAGATTTTTCGTCCATCTCGACAGTTATAGTTATTTTCAATTTTATTCCTTTATTTTTTGAATCAATTATATTTCAAAATAATTTTTCAGCTCTTCCGAAAAAAGCACCGTGCACGACGAAGGGGTTTAAACGGGTTTAAAAATTGATCTGCCATTTGATACCGGCATACCGAAGTTCCGGTTTTTCAGTTCCGTTTTTATCTTTCTTATTGTCAATCACCCCGATTTCAGGGACAAAAAAGATACCTTCGGCCAGGGTAATGGTTGACTGTAAATAATAGGTATTTAATTTATCTTTTTCATAGATACTCTGGTCAAGCTCTGCTTGGGTATATCCGTAACCGGCTTCAAAAGAAACGGTGTCATTGAGTTTGAACCCGCCAACGATGGCGTATCCCAGGGAGTCGTTATCAATGAAATCGCTTCCTGAAACAGCTGGATTATCATCAACCGCGCAGGAAAGATCGTAGGGCCCTGTATTTTGACCCAACCAGACGTCAGCGCCAAGGTATGCAGCACCAAATTTAATCTGACCTCCCACCGCAATCACATAGGAAACTACGTCCTTGGCGGCAGATGTAGTCGTATTTTTTATCTCATAGTTTTGATACCCGCCCTGAAAATCCAGGAAGGCGTTGTCAAATTTCAGGCGATAGCTGGCTTCAATTTTCGGAATTTTAACTTCTGTAGTGGTTCCTGGTGTGACCCAGGTGGTGGTTTTTGGTTGGATGGCAGCAATCTTAAAATTGCCAAAACTCAGCCGCAGCATGGGCTGGCGTTTGCCATCCACATGACCATAGGGGTTCAGAATTTTATCCCCGCCATAAACCTGCTTGCTCAGGGCCATATCTACCGGTGTATTTGTCTGGCCGACCAACAATTTGCCGGAGCCAAAATTCCACTCCCCATACAGGTGACGAAGATTGGCATTCCCGTCACTGGCGTCATATTCAAACCGACCTGCCAGGGTGTCGTTTACCTTCACCTTGGCACCTATTCTGGCATTGGATTGTAGGTTTTGCTCATAGTTTGTCGTATCCACAAGCCCGTTTTTATTATCCGTGTTTGTTACAAAGGTCGAAATGCGTGCTGATCCATAAAAATTCCAATCTGCTGCAAACGCATTCATTGCAAAAAATATCACCATCCCAGCAATGGCACCCAATAAATATAATTTTTTCATTTTTCCTTCGTTATAATTTTTTTTAGAGTCGCATCCATGGTTTAGTTTTGATGATTCAGCTGTGATTTATCCTAAAGGACAGGAGATCTTCCACCTGCCATGGTATATTTTCTATCATTTTTTTCCGGAAAAAAGAAGTCTTGAAAATTGGTGGGCCAAGAATCAATAATTCCATTTAAAAACGCCCAGCCATTCGATATTCATGAAAATGGAGATTTGATTCTGAAAACGGTTCCAGGCCAATGCAAGAAATCATAATAGTTTGACTGATTTTGGGCGAAATGATATGGAACGGTTTTATTCAAAATCAAAGTTCACTTTTTAGTATTTACTGGGATATGCATCGAATCAAGAGAATAATATGTTTGTCACTGATGGTCAGTTTTATGGCTTTTGGTATCATCTTGGCCCTGGAATTTTATCTGGCGGGGCATATTGATAAACTTTTTAAAATAGAGGCGGCCAAGGTCTCTTCTGCGGCGGATATTTCGTGGAAATCAGTTCAAATAAGACTCTTGCACCTGGATGTGGTCTTGCACAGCGCAAAAGTCAAAGCTTCCACCGGACATCAGCTTGGGATTGAACGGATCATCTTGTCGAACACCCTCAGATTCCCTTTAAAACGTTGTCATACGATAATTCAAATGGAAGGCATTCATTTTTTCGAAAATCTGGAGCATACGGCCAATATTCAAATGGAAGGCATTCATTTTTTCGAAATTCCGGAGCATACGGCCAATAAACCAAACGAAATTTCTTATTTCGATCTTCTTAAAATGAAAGCCGCCATTTATCTGGAAGTCTTCTACGATCCTGTGCGGGAAAACCTTACCATCAAAAAACTGAGATTAACCGATAAAAATTGGGGGCAGCTGGAACTTAAATTGGTTTTGAATAATTTCCACCCCCGGCAAATATGGAATCTTCAATTTGATCCTTTGTTAATTCAAACTGTCGATTTAAAATATACGGATTATGCCTTGCTAAAGCAACTGATGGTTTGTCATCCTGAACAAAATTGTGAATTACGCTCTTTTATGGCTGAAACCATTAATCTGGTTATTGAAACGGCAGAAAACAACAACAACCAGGCCCAGCTTAAATCACTGGTTGGTTTACAAAACTTTTTTGAAAATCCCGGTCAACTCACTTTCAGCATGAGGTTGCGCCAACCGGTGAGTCTCTACCAAGTCATTCATGCCCATAAGGTATCTGAACTTTTTAAAATGATACACTATAGCTTTATAAATGCGTAAACAAGTTCTCATCATTTGTCTTTGTGCCTGTTGCTTTTTGATAAAGCCACTGGGATTAATAGATGCTGGTGAGCAGCTCCCATCCGGCTATTCCCCCACCCCCTTTTTTTTAAAGCTGCTTGCTGATTATCGGCCATCCCTGACGAGCACCGTCTATGCTAAAGACGGTCGTGTATTGGCCTATTTTTATCGTGAAAATCGTTTTTTTATTACCCTTGAGACCCTGCCAGATTATTTAATACAAGCATTTATTGCTGCCGAAGACAGTAACTTTTATATCCACGACGGTGTTGATCCCCATGCCGTTTTTAGAGCCTTGTCAATCAATGTTAAAAAAGCTGCACGCCTTCAGGGCGGTTCCACCATCACACAACAGGTTATAAAAAGGCTGTTGCTCTCAAGCGATAAAAGCTATATCCGAAAATTTAAAGAGGCGGTTTTGGCCTATCACCTGGAAAAGTATCTTACAAAAGAAGAGATTTTAACCATCTACCTCAATGATATCTATTTTGGTGCCGGTGCCTATGGACTGGAAGCCGCTGCCCGAACCTATTTTAATAAGCATGCCCGTCGCCTTTCATTAGCAGAAGCAGCCTTATTGGCTGGGCTTATTAAAGCACCCTCCAAATTAAATCCCAATCACGCACCCGCTAAAGCCAAAATACGGCAACATTATGTGTTGGATCGCATGCTGGCTGAAAAATTTATTAGTACGGCCCAGTACCAACAGGCGTTAATCTCTCCGTTGAACTATCAACGTATGCATGACCCATCATGGAAACAGGGTCCCTATTATTTGGCCGAGGTTCGGCGTTGGTTGTTGAACCAGTTGAGCCGTGAAAAAATGAATGCCAGAGGTGTTTTTTTACCCTATTATGGGGCGGATGCGCTTTTAGAAGGTGGCTTCCATATCTATACCGCTTTTGATCACGACCACCAACAAGCCGCTCAAAAAGCGCTTTCCAAAGGATTGGAACAATTAACCCTTGACCGTGAAAATCTTGTTCCATTGAATCGGGTCGACACGGCAGAGATGAATCAGTTTATTGCAGGACAGAAAAATAAAACATCCATTTGTAATTTTCAAAAACACGAATGGGTAAAGGCTTTGATCATTGAATGCGATACACAAAAAGCCAAGGTAAAGGTTGGGAAATATAAGGGTACCATTCAGCAAATTAGCGGCATATGGCGCCGCAATCCTGCTTATCCCCTTCCCCAGGAAGATAGCCCCCTGGCAAAGCCTGGCTTTATGGCCTTGTTGATGCCCGGGGATGTCGTTGATGCAAGGGTTTTAGAAGTTTCACCACCAGGGCTTATGCTGGAACTGGCACCCCGGCCCAAGTTACAGGGGGCGCTTCTTTCCATGGATCCACAAACCGGGGAGGTGAAAGCCCTGGTGGGCGGTTACGATTATAAATGCAGCCAATTTAACCGTGCCACCCAGGCGCATCGCCAATCAGGCTCACTCTTCAAGCCGGTTGTTTTTTCAGCAGCGTTGGCGCAAGGCTACACTGCTGCATCCATGATAATGGATGCACCGTTGTCCATACGTCTTTCAACCTCTCAAAAGTTATGGCAACCTAAAAATTTCTCTGGGAAATACCACGGTCCTACTCTTTTGCGTACCGCCATGACCCAATCCATAAATGTGGTGACGGCCCGACTGGCCCAACGGGTTGGTATTTCAAAAGTTATTCAACAGGCCCGCCATATGGGGCTTAAATCCGGTTTGCCCACTGTTCCATCGGTATGCCTGGGTGCTGGCGAAACCAGTCTGATGGAATTAGTCCAGGCCTATTCAACCTTTCCCAGGGGCGGCACCCAAATCGAGCCCAGATTGGTTTTATCCGTTTATGATCGAGACTTTAAATTAATATTTAACAATACCCCCCGGGTTGAACAGGCCATGTCACCACAAAATGCCTATATCATCACCCATTTGCTGAAGCAAAGCGTTGAAAATGGAACCGGCTGGCGCGCGAAGGCACTGAACCATCCGGTAGCCGGAAAAACCGGCACCACTAACAACATGCGGGATGCATGGTTTATGGGGTTTACCCCTTATCTTTTAACAGGCGTTTTTGTCGGCTTTGATGACGGCAGGTCCATGGGAAAACTTGGATCTGGCGCCAGGACCGCCATTCCCATTTGGTTGGACTATCATAGGGCAGTAAAACATCACTACAGGATGCAGGAATTTAAAATCCCGACAGATATCAACTTTGGGAGTGTAACCCGCGATGGAACCTATTTGGGGGACGGTTGGTATGGTAACGGAATTGTTTTGGCCTTTAAAAAAGGTACCGAGCCGAAAAGGATTGAAAACAAGGATACACTACCGTTCATTTTCTCAAAAGGCCTTATTCATAAAAAGTAAAATCCACTGATTGACATGGATATCAGTGAAAATCTCACCCTTTTCGTCAACACTGAAATCTTTTCCAAGGATTTTCAAAGTCAGCCTGCAGTTTGAAAACCTTTCCCCAAGCATACCCGCCCGGGATTCAAGGTCTGTCTGCCGGATCTTTTCTTTTAACTGACCCATTATTTTGGGAAAATCCTGTTCAGATTTTGATTCATATAGGTCATTTTTAAAATGAATTAAAATAAAACAAAGGTGGATTCTCCAGAAATGATGTGATGTTTTTTCAACCCGCGTGGGCAAAGCTATGAAAGCGCAGAACAAACGAATGCAGACTAAAGATGCTCCGGCAATCTCAGCCTTACCTCCTCGAATAATCAGAAAAGCTACACTACCGGGTGGCTGACTAAACCTTACCCGGGAGTGCCTATGCTTTCACATTCCCTCTCAACAATGAACCCGCGCCAGGTTCAAACGATAATGATACTTGACTCAGCGTAACTGATTATTCAGATCTATATATCATTAAAATCACAAAATATACTTGACAATAAATCTGTTTTTATAATAGTCTCTTTTATATGAAATCAATCTTTACCATTAGTAATTTCGTTCCTTATTTGCAGACACTGTTTTTATATTAAAACATGTTGATATTTTTTAAATTAGACACGCTACTATATAAGGAGATTAGTTCATGCTTGAAAAAAAATTCTGGGAAAAATCTTATGATGATAATGTTACTCATTTAAATCCTGAAGTATGGGAAAAATCATATGTCGATGCAGTAAGACCTGCCTTTGAAAACTATCCTGATAAAATAGCCCTTACATATATGGGTACCGAAATTTATTTTAAAGAAATTGATCTTTACACAAACCGGTTTGCCGATATGTTAATAAAATCCGGTTTAAAAAAAGGTGATGTTGTTGGAATTAACCTTCCGAATATTCCTGAATATGTTATTGCCTGGCTTGGAACATTAAAGGCTGGCTGTGTTGTTTCAGGAGTGTCCCCCCTTTTATCAGAAGATGAAATGAAATATCAGTTAGAAGATTCAGATGCAAAGGCTTTAGTGACTCTTGATGCAATTTTTGCAGCACGTTTGGTTAATATCGCCGAAAAACTTCCCCAACTTAAAGTTATTGTTGCATCAAGTATTGGAGGATTCTTGCCAGTAATTAAAAATTTTCTTGGCAAGCTCCTTGGAAAAATTCCCAAGGGGAAAATCACTCCTCTTACCGGAAAAACTGTTTTTAAAATAGAAGATGTCATTAAAACTGAAAAATTTAATAGTGGTTTGCCTAATGTTAAGATCACCCCGGACGATATTGCATATATCCAATATACAGGTGGAACCACCGGACTTCCAAAGGGTGCAATGCTGAGCCATAGAAATGCTGTTTCAGACCTTTTAATAGTACAAGAATGGCTTAATTGGGAAATGGGTAAAGGATTGGCCTTGTCAGGTTTTCCTTTCTTTCATATTGCAGGGCTCTTTTTCAATACAAACTGCATATATCTTGGATGGACCCAGGTTCTTATTCCAAACCCCAGGGATACGGATCATATATGTAAAGAACTGGATAAATATAAACCTGATACAATAGTTAATGTTCCATCACTATTCCAGATGCTTATAGCAAACCCCAAATTTAAAGAGATCGACAACTCCAATGTAAAACGATGCATCTGTTCTGCCGCTCCATTTCCAGAAGAGTCACAGAAAGAACTTGAAAAAATAGTTGGTAAAGGTGTTCTTATGGAGGTATATGGAATGACAGAAACCTCTCCTTTAACAGCAATGAATCCTTCAATGAAAGAGAAAAAGCTTGGTTCTATTGGTTTACCCTTAATAAATACAGATATCAAACTTAAAGATACAAGCACCGGCGAAGAAGTTCAAGTAGGCTCTCCCGGTGAAATTTGTGTTAAAGGCCCCCAGGTAATGGTTGGTTATTACAAAAATCAAGAAGAAACGGCAAATACAATTGATGATGAAGGATATCTTCGTACCGGTGACGTTGCAATTCAGGATGAAGATGGCTATCTCAGAATTGTTGACAGAACAAAGGATATGATAATCGTTGGAGGGTTTAAGGTTTTTTCGAAAAAAGTTGAAGATATTTTAACGAAGCATCCGGCGATTGATATGATTGCAACAATTGGAATTCCAAATGAAAAAAGGCCTGGTTCGGAACTTGTAAAAGCCTTTATATCTATGCCTCCCGGTTATAAGTATGAAAATATTGATGATGTTAAAACCGAAATTCTAAATTTTGCAACGGAAAAATTAGCTCGCTTTGAAGTACCAAAGGAGATAGAATTCATGGATGAACTTCCAATGACGACAGTGGGCAAAATTGATAAAAAAGCTCTTAGATAACTGGAAATATTAAAATCACCATATTTAAATGGCCTGGATTCACTGACTACTATGCCATTGAACCATAGCCGTATTTATTTTTGAAGGCTTTAATCTTTCCGCCTGCCTTATTGACTAATATTTGTATCCATTATTATGAGGAAGAGACATGAAAATTGCCATTACTATTGAATTAGACGAAAAATCAGCTGAATTGTTCCAAGTACCTTTTAAGAAACTTTCAAAACAAATTAATGATCTGATTGGGATGTTTGAAAAGGTCGATTATACAGTTGAAGACGCACCAGATATTGAACCCAATATGAATATTAATCCCAAGTCTGATCTTGAATCCAAGCCTGGCCTTGAGAACAAGAAGAATTTTAAAACTAAAACATCAAAGTCCCCAAAGCCCAAAAAACGCATAAAGACCAAGCCACAGAAATCAGTGAAAGGTACTATTTTCAAAACTATCAAAAAGAACAAAGACGGTATTAAGACCAAAGATCTACAACAACAAACTGGTTATACCGGCAAACAGATCTCAAATAATATGTTTCATTTGAAGAAAGAGAAAAAAGTAGAGAAAACAAAAGAAGGTTTGTTTATAGCCCTTTAGTTTTATGGATAGGAAGACGCTTTTTGTTTTATATGAAACACACCACCCTCAAAAGGCCATAGCTATACATTCGCTTTAAGAAAACCATTTTTACACCACATCAATAATTTATCGGGTCGATAAAAATATAAAATCCTTGGTTAACGATAAAATCACAGTAATAGGTAACCTGTGCTTTTACCCTGAGAACCAATGGCATCATCCCCGGCCATTCTTCCAGAGTAATTTTTATAATATATAAGCAACCGTATCCAATGTGGAATGACTTCCTAACCTATCCTTTTTGACATTTTTAAGTTTTCATGTATCTTGTAATTATGGATGATCCCAATTTTGCAGAATTAAAACAGGTTATACACGAACATTGTGAGGAAACAGGCCTTTGCTATGATGACTTCGTTGTTATCTTTGGGCCTCAAATAGAAAGCCCTGAAACGTTCGATATATTCTTTGAGAATCCATTTAATTCTATTCCTAAAATGGCACAAGAAATGCGGATTGAGCTTCTGATTGATATATTGACTACTTGATGCCATAGAGTATTCAGTCACCGAAATTGTCATGGATACCAAAATAATACATAACCGGAAGTCTGGATTAAAGTTGATGCCAATCATGCAAGAATACTTGATTACTGGACAGCCAAACTCTCTATTTGCTTTTCCTGTTGCTTTTTCTTGCCGGGGATGATTAGCTCCGCTTACGTGATAATAAGTGCTTGATCCAATATCACAATTATTTCCAGTCATATATCATTCAGATATTCATGATATGCGGCTTGAAAAAATCGGTGAGCTTGGATGTGTTTTCACCATGGTTTTAATCCTGTTTAGCGGCAGTTTTTTCTGTACCTGATAAATGGTATCATTAAATTTTTTGTGGAAGGATGGATTCGATCCGTTCTCGGGAGGCAAAAATTGGACAATCAAATTAAAAAACTCGACGGCCATTATATTATCTGTGGCTATGGCAGGATAGGCAATCTGCTGACACAGTACCTGGTTCAGAAGTACATCAATGTGGTGGTCATAGAAAAGGACAGTAAGCGTGAAGCCCACCTGGATGGAGATGGGGTCCTTTACCTGATCGGAGAGGCGGCTGATGAAAATGTACTGATCCGGGCCGGTATAAAGCGGGCTTCCGGCATCATTGCAGGCGTAGGAACAGATGATGAGAATGTTTTGCTTGTTCAGTTAGCCAGGCAGTTGAATCCTGATATTTTTGTTGTGGCCCGTGCATCCCGGGATTCATCCAAGAAAACCCTGGAGGAAGCAGGTGCCCACAAGGTGATATCACCCTATGATATCGGTGCCCGACGCATGGCCCATGCGATTTTACGCCCTACGGTCATTAAATTCCTTGAAACTGCATTTAATGATGAGTCAACTGAATTTCAATTCGAGGAAATCC
>Ga0208900_1001833_pt1 | contig 10533 bp, 14 predicted proteins | sample AntAceMetag02UKK_FD_184763 | JGI IMG/M metagenome (GOLD analysis project Ga0208900, IMG submission 184763) | Saline lake microbial communities from Ace Lake, Antarctica - Antarctic Ace Lake Metagenome 02UKK (SPAdes) (version 2) | ecosystem: Environmental > Aquatic > Non-marine Saline and... | reverse complement strand
AATTTGACATTCGTGCCCACGAAACGCCCACCGGGCATGATATTCGCTGGCTTAGATCAAAGGATGAACGCTGAATGGGAACAGATTGAATTGACAAATTAGGAATAAAATCCTCGTTTGTTTTATCTCTCCTTCCGATAAAAATTGGGAGAAATATCATTTCATAGTGCGAAATGTGGGTTATTAATCAACCCACCCCAAAACATTTCGAGTGATGGACCAGCGGGGCGGCTTGTTCGCAACCATTCCCTCACCCAGCATCCAGTGACGATAAAGTTTGTCAACACCGCCATAGGCCTTTAGAGATAAGAGCCATGCATTTACAGCTCTGGACAAATCATCATTGCCCTTTGCCGCTGCATATCCAACAAGAAAAAAAGCTGCGGGCTTAGGCACCACAAGAGAAAATTCAGGGTAAAGGAGTGTCCAAGCTGCGCCCTCTTCTGCCATATACGCAATAGCATCAATTCCAACTGCCCCGGATTCAAAAATTTGTTTAAGTTCACTTATACTTTTGAATGCACAATGGTTGCATCTGGAAAGACTTCATTAATCGCCTGAATGCTTATTGGTGTCGTTTCCACAGCCACTCGGAACGCTTTACCCAAACTTTGAATCTGTTTCCAGTGTTTAAACTTCTATTGTTCAGAATCCTTCACAAGCAGACCCTTAGCTCAGGGGCGCCGCCAACATCCATTGAACGAGCCACTCCCAGGCACAGCGTCCCTTGGGGCGACTTGTTCTGTGTCAATTCGGGTTGTTATCTCGCCCAGTTTTCAACTTTTAACGATTGAATTCTTTGAAATTCTTTTTCATTGTTAGTGACCAATGTCAAATCTTCACTTATCGCATGAGCAGCAATGAGCATATCCAGTGGACCTATAACTTTACCTTGGCTTTCAAGTTGAGAGCGTATTATTCCATAATATCTTGATGCATTCTCATCATAAGGAAGTATCCCGAATGGAGTAAGAAATTCTTCAAGTCGTTTGGCATTCTGTTTTTTATGTTTGCTTTTAGCAACACCGTAGTTCAACTCTGAAACGGTGATAGTTGATATGCCTATTTGACCAACTTCAATATTTTTAAATTTTTGAATGACCTCAGAGGGCCTTTGGTTCATGATATAAATACAGATATTTGTATCAATCAAATAATTCATTCAAACCGGCCCTTTCTTGTTGAGAATCTGGTTGATTCCTATCAGTCATAAATGGTTTGTCATATTTTTTTAGATTTTTTTCCCATATACCCCATGCTGTTCTGTCCTTTGGTATTAAAAGAATCCCCTGTGAAATTTTTTTAATATATACTTCTTCACCCTCGAATCGATAGGCTTTGGGTAGTCGTAAAGCCTGACTTCGGCCATTAATGAACAATTTTGCTGTATCCATATTTTCCTCCAAATTATTGATCTATATCAACTAATATATATCAATCAAGTCTTATGTCAAGAGATAGAACAATACATTGGCAAAAAACACAGAACGCAAACATCTGCGGTTTATTCAATGGTAATCAAGCAGATGTCAACACCCACATACCTTCAAAAGTACTTTACACTTTTATATAAATTACAATTAGCATAAAAAATATTTTACCCTAAAAGTACTTTACAATTTTGCCAAATAAAGACCTAAAAAATGGCAATTCAGTAAAAAAATAGGCTTATTATATGCAGGCCATTTCATACGCCCCCCAAAAAAAGCTATTATTTCAGATAAGTAAAGACAAGAGATCCTTGATCTGACGGATAATAAGATTCATGAAGATGATGCAGTGCTCGAACTTGCATCCGCACTGTCTGGACCGGGCGTCATTTTTTCCGGATCACCCAGAGAGGGGAAATTGGAACTCCGGGCATCCTATCCAGGGCTTTTCAAGGTCAACCGTCACGCTCTGGAGGAATTTAATATGTTCCAGGATGTGATGTGCGCTTCGATTGACACCAATACCTGTGTCACAACACGCCAGAGCCTCCCTGCAACAAGGGCTATTCCTCTTGTGGTCAGCACCACCTTCGGGTTGATGGCCAGCACGGTCATGGTGCTGCTGGTTATTCCCTGCATGTACATGACCCTGGGGGATCTTGGCCTTGTGGAAAAAATGGATATTGATCAATGATCTCATTTGGTTTATTATATGTGGTTCCTAAAAAATAAACCATAATTAAAAAATTCAATACAGAGAGACTGAAAAGAAAGATTGAAATGATCAAAGCCTTAAATCACGAACAAAAGGATTGAGGACCCCACCTGATGGAAATCAACGCTGTAAATATTATTTTATATTGTGATAAATGGAAAGAAACCATTGAATTCTACTCCACCAGCTTGAATCTGCCCGTCCTCTTGAAGCGGGAATGGTTTGTGGAATTCCGATTGACAGATTCGGCACGGCTGAGCATTGCCCATGCCGCTCGGACCTCGATCAAAAGCTGTAACGGCAGGGGTGTGACCATCAGCATGAAGGTCAATGATATCCTGGCAAGACATACTGCTTTTTCAAAAAAAAGGCTGAATCCCACATCAATTCGATCCCTGTGGGGTTCCATGGTCTTTTACCTTTACGACCCTGAAGGCAACAGGCTTGAGTTCTGGTCCTAATTTGCAATTGAAAAAAGCGAGCCTTATTTAAATTCAGGTTTTCAGAAAAATATCGGGTGCATATTTGAAGTGGATATACTCAACTTAATTGAGGAATTACCGTGCGCTTCTTTCACCAGGCCGGGCTTTTTAAGATTTGCCATGATACAAGATGTGATATGGATAAATTTTTCAATTTCAGATTTGGAATTACAATATATGGGATAACCTTAATCCGAATTCCAAAAAATTGCGATGAAACTAATTGGAGATTCATTTAATTTTGGTTCATACTCCGGGAAATGATTTTTAAATCTGCCAAAACGTTTCGTATAGCTTTTGCAATTGTGGACATTGATGCAGGCTTCATAACATAACCGGCAATCCCAAATCGTTTTGCTTTTTTATCATCAACAAAAAGAGTTGTTTCAGTGCCCGAAGGATATTAATCTTCTGTTTTTGTTGATCTTAAGAGTTCCCCCTGTTTCCTCTATGGCCTGGGAAGCATTGATACACAGGTTCATCATTATCCGATTGATCTGGGTTGAATCAGCAAGAATAACTATTTCATCGTCCGGCATGTGTTTTATTATTTCTATGGTGGTGGGGATAATCGTTGCTTCAGTACGCAAGGCTTCTACTTCATCGCGAGTAACAAAGATCTCAAGGTCCCGGATTTCCCGTCCTACCGCTACCAGATAAGAGAATTCCTCCAGAGCATATTCGTATTTCTAATACGTGCTGAAATTACAGCAGCAATATTTTTCATCAACAAATATCCAATCCTCGGTTTAGCTTCAAGTAGCTCATTTAGAACATCATAATCGATACGACATGTTTTTACTTTGTTTTGAGCTAACACCGATGCGGATCTTGGAGAGCCATCAACCAGTGCAAGTCCTCCGAAGATTTGTCCGGCATGCATTGTATAGACAACCTCTTCTTTCAGTTTACCCAATGGAATAGACAATGTAACCGTAGCTCTGCCTTTTAATATGATGTAAAGGTCTCTGGTTTTTGAATCTTCCCTGATGATACTAATCCCATTAGAAAATTCACGTTCTTCGGCAATCCCAATGAGATCATCAACCTCCGTGACATCCATGCCCGTGTTGAAACCTGCCTTAGTCAAGGCTTCACGTATTAATACCGCGCTGTCTGAATTAGTGTCTACCATTTTTCACCTCAAAATGTACTGTTAGAACTTACAGATAATTTTATTGTATCAATCGATTTTCTGCATTGCTTGTGTTTCGTCCCTACAAGAATCCCGGCAACAACGTCACCATGTCTGTTGATGTACTTTGTAGCACTGTGCTACAATAGCCTCCTATGGTAAATGCTGCTGAATAACATCAAGAAGATGCTTATTGTCCACGGGCTTACTGATGTAGGCCGTGGCCCCGGCCTGGATACATTTTTCACGGTCTCCCTCCAGTGCTTTGGCAGTGAGGACAATAATGGGAAGTGATTTATGCTGAGGACGTTTCCGGATGTACTCCATTACTTCATATCCATGCATGCCCGGCATCATAAGATCAAGAATGAGCAAATCAACCTCATGTGCCAGCAATGCTTTCAAGCAATGCTTACCATTTTCAGCAATGATGACATGCGCACCTTCATCTTCAAGTACGCTTCTGATTGCATAAAGGCTGCGAACATCATCATCCACAACAAGAATTCGGCTGCCGGCCAAATGGCCGTCTTCTGATTCTGTTTCCGGTCACGGTTCCCGCACAAACATTAAAAATAGGTACGGACAACTGGATTCCTTTTGAAAATATCCAAGACAGGGATGCACCGGGTTTTAGTACGGAAATCATCAGACTTGTATTGGAAGAAATGGGCACAAAAGCGTCTATAGCGGAATATCCGTGGAAAAGAGCTCTGAATTATGTTTACAGCGGAAATACGGATGCTCTTTTCAGTGCATTTCTTGATGAGGAAAGATCGCGGAACTGTTATTTCCCTGATGAGCCTCTGATAACCGCAAAATATGTTCTGTTTATAAGAAGCAGGGATGTGGATAAACTAAAGTTTGATTCTTATGATGATTTGAGGTCAAAAAAAATAGGGCTGTTAAGCGGAGCTTCTTATCCAGATGAATTTATGGAATTTCTGAAAAACAACAGCACGTATGAAGAAGTTGCAAAAAATGACCAAAACTTTCTGATGCTGGCAGAAGGAAGACAGGACTTTATTGTTGCAGAGCACGGCAACGGAATGTTTCTGATAAAAAAATTAGGGCTTTTCGGGAAAGTTGTTCCTTTGCTTTCAAAACCTATCAGAGAAAACAACGTTTACATCATATTCAGCAAAAAAACAGTCAGCTCTAAATATGTCAAAAGTTTTTCGAACGCTCTGAAAGAATTCAAAAAGACTGACAAGTATGCTCAGATATACAAGAAATATTTTGAAGAGTAGATTAAATTAGACAGATCGAAGGGCATAACCTGATTCAAAACTGAAAGTTATCTTAGCAAGCCATTCTTTCTATGGGATCTTCAAGGTAAAACCTGAAGAGACAGTGGGTAAACTTATTTATGATCTGGGTATAATCTTCATGAAGATTGGTGGTCCCCATAATGTTTTCATAATCCCAACAGTATCTTTTAAACAACGTTCGGGAGTGTCTACAAAAGTCCTGAAAAATTGCCGCCGTCAAGCAGGATGTTCTGCCCCGTGATATACTTGGCCTGATCACTGGCCAGAAAGGCGGCCATGGCACCAAAATCAGACGGATCTCCCATGGTTTTGCTGGGAATATTGTTCGTCATCTCCTGGAGGATCTGTTCAGGCGTCTTGTTTTCCTGCTCTGCCCGATGACGGGCCAGTTGATCAACACGGCCTGTTTTGTGGATGCCCGGCAAAATAGCATTCACTGTAATACCGTCCGGGGCCAGTTCCGTGGAAACGGTTTTTAAAAATCCGGTGAGTCCAGCCCGTGCTGTATTGGAGAGCAGCAGGTTAGCGATGGGCTGTTTGACAGATATGGAAGTAATGGCAATAATCCTGCCCCATTGTTTTTGTTTCATTGCCGGCACAAGGCCGTGAATAAGGCGTACGGCACTCATCAGGTTCAGATTAATGCCTTTTTCGTATTCTTCCAGGGGGGTTGTGGCAAAGGTCCCCGGAGCTGGCCCGCCCGCATTGGCCACCAGGATATCCGGGTCACCCAGATCTCTTTGGACTGCTTTGATTAAGTTTGCGATATCCTCCGGCTTGCTCATGTCTGCCCTAAACCCTGACACTTTTGCACAAGTTGTTTTTGATATTTCCTGTGCTGCTTTTTTAGCTTCGACTTCATCTCTGGAACAGATGGCGATCCTACAGCCCTCTGCTGCCAGTTGTTCTGCACAACCTCGTCCCAGTCCCCTTGTGGCCGCAGTGACCAGTGCGATTTTATCTTTGATTTTAAAATCCATGTTTAACCTTTACTTATTTTATTGATTTATACACAATATATTTATAATAAAAAATTTTAAAATACAAATTCTTTGAGGGAAACGCTATGTGCCCATGTCCGTGGCAAAAGCTGCGACATATCAAGAAGTCGGAACAGTCTCATGGTATGGGAATGAAACCCTGCGTCAAAAAGATGGACATATGACAGCCAATGGGGAGGCGTTTGACCCGGGAAAACCAACAGCGGCACTCACTTGCCGCTGCCAATCCATTGCTCCCGGTTTTCCCAGGGTGAAGTGCCGGTTGGTTTATTCTTCACCCCGTTCTGCCAACACCTCTTTTAATACGCTCAATGCGGTATTGGCTGCGGGTACACCGCCGTAGATACTGGTCTGGAAAATTACTTCTGCCACCTCTTCTTTGGTGCATCCCACGTTCAGGGCTGCATGGGTATGGAGCTTGAGTTCATCGGGTTTGGAAAGAACGGTCAGGGCTGCCACCGTGATCAACTGCCGGGTGGTATGGGGGATTTTTTCCCGGGCATACATCTGGCCGGTGATATACAGGGACATGTCCTTTGCCAGGTCCTTGTCAAAATGACGCCATAAATTATAGGGCTTGTCCTCATCTTTGACCGTGGAAAAATAGAGTTTGGCGGTTTCACCTGTTTTCTTTGCTATCTCTTTGGGATCCATTGGGGGTTTCTCCATGTTCTGGGTGAAAGGGGTCAGACTTTTTTTATTATCAGACAGGAACGGTGAAATAAAAAGAGCCTGACCCCATGGATAGATGTTTATCTATTGGCTTTTTTGACGCCCAGTTGATCCAGGGCAATGATCATTTTGCAGATATTGGCAGAGCCTTCCACCATGGAGTAGGTGGGGGCATCTCGATAGTATCTGGCAACGGGGTATTCAGTGGAGTATCCATAGGCACCCAGGATTCTCATGGCAAAATTGGAACATTTGGTGGCGACCTCTCCTGCAAAATATTTGGCCATGGCCACATCCAACCCGTTGTTGAGCTTTCCCTGATCCTTGGCCCAGGCAGCTTTGTAGACCAAAAGGCGGGCAGCTTCGATTTCAACCGTCATCTGGGCGATCATGTCCTGGTTCATTTGAAATTCACCGATTTTTTTACCAAACTGCTTTCTTTCATTGCAATACTTGGTGGCGGCATCCAAACAGGCCTGGGAGAGACCCACACCACCGGCGGCAGCGGAAAGCCGTGTATGGTTCAGGGAAGAGAAAACAATTTTTGTGCCGTCTCCGGGGTTGCCCAGGATATTTTCCTTGGGCACCTTGACGTTGTCCAGGAAAAGTTCGCCTGTGGGAGAAGAATGGGAGCCCAGTTTCTCCAGGGCGGAGGTTTTAATGCCGGCAAAGTTTTTGGGCTCAATAACAAAGGCGGACAGGCCTTTGGAGCCCGCGGATTTATCGGTATAGGCGTAATACAGAAGGCAGTCCGCCGCGTTGGCATTGGAAATCCAGGTTTTGGACCCGTTCAAGAGCCAGTGATCCCCTTTGTCTTCGGCGGTTGAGGACATGGCCATGACATCGGAGCCTGCATCGGATTCTGTGATGCCGAAACCGCCGATATACTCGGCTGTGCAGAGTTTTTCCACATATTTTTTTTTCACCGCTTCATTGCCGTATTTAAAGATGGTGTAGGCACAGCCCAATACCTGCATATTCACCTGGACCCGCAGGGAGGAAGAAACCTTTGCCAGTTCTTCTGTGACGATCATAGCTGCCATGAATCCCATGTCTTCCCCGCCGTATTCTTCGGGAATGACCGTGCCGAAATAGCCCAGTTCTCCAAAGGGCCGCATGACTTCATCAATGGGAAAATAATTCTTTTCATCCCATTCGTCGGCATAGGGTTCAATCTGTTTTTTGGCAAACTTTCTAACTTCTTTCTGGAGCATCTGAAGCTCGGTTGATAATTTAAAGTCCATTTTTCCTCCTCTTAACGGTTAATAAATAAGATTGGTAAATAAAAATTTATGAGGTGCTGTTTCCCATGGCCTTTGAAAAAGAGTGGGCAGCACTTGTCAATATGTGGATACAATTTGCGAGATGATCCTCCTGGATGATCCTTATTTCCGGTATGGCCAGGCTCAGGCTTGCCAGAATTTCTCCTCGATAATTAAAAACAGGGGCGCTCAACGAGCCAAGTCCCGGGGTCCGCTCTCCATGGCTTGCGGCATATCCAAGGGTTTTGATTTTGTCCAGCTCCGCCTGCAATTGACCCGGATCAATGATGGTCTTCTCTGTTAAGGGCAACATTTCTATGGTGTTAAAATAGTCGGTTTTAAAGGTGTCAGAAGAAAAGGCCAGAAGGCATTTGGCAGAGGCACCCGCATAAAGCGGAGACTGGTTTCCGATGGGCATGCCAGCCCTTAGTACCTTGTGGGATTCTATGGTATCAATACAGATACGCATGCTGCCTTCAATGATGTTCAGGTGAACGGTTTCAAGGGTTTCTTTTGCCATTTCTTCCATGTAGCTTTTGCCAATGCCGGTAAGGTTGTTGGCAGTGTTCAGGTTTTCAAGAAACCGGTAAAAAATATTACCAATATAGTATTGGCGGGTTTTGGGGTCCTGGCGGATGAATCCATAGGATTTGAGCACCTGGAGGATCCGCTGAACCGTTGCCGGGCTGAACCCAAGTTCACAGGAGAGTTCCCGGATACCCCATTTGGGCTTGGTGCCCTGGAATTTGAGCATGATCTCAAGGGCCTTTTCAATGGCATTGAGCTTTTTGGGGGCATTTGTTTTTAAGGGCATGTTTTTACCGGGTATTTGTTTTATATATTAAAACGCCGTTTCATATCATGGATTAAAATAAACTAAAAATCCCTTTAAATGTCAAGAAAAAATATGATTAAAAATCTGATTAAAAAATATCTTGACAAAGGGTTTTGATTATTTCTATTTTAAATTGAATAGAACAGCGTCTTATAGTATGAAACAGATGGGATCATGGGAAAATATCAACAGAATAGACGGGGTGTGAATTTTTAGCGGGAAAGTATGAAACAAAAAACAAACAGGCAGAGATTTATTGCAAAGAGCCCGGTCCAAGGACCAAAGCTCTTTACAGATAAAAATATCAGAACTAAGGCATTGAAGGGTTATTCAATGACAAGCATCACTTGTTTAGTGGCCACTTTGTCGTCAACCTTGACATTGATTTCTTTGATTTTTCCGTCGACTGTTGCAACAATTGGATTCTCCATTTTCATGGCTTCCAGGACCAATAGTTCCTGGCCTTCAACTACTTCGTCTCCCTGGTTGACTTGGATTTCAATGATGGTTCCGGGCATGGGGGATAAAATTTCGGTGCTCATGGGATTCTCCTTAATTCAAAAGATAGTTGCTCAAAAGATAGTTGCCGCGTTGTTCACAAAAAATACATTTTTTTTAAAACAAGATAGTTTAGCTCTATACTTAAAGAAAAATTTAAAGTCAAGTCAGTATATGGACCGGCAGGATCATAAGAAGACCATGCCAGGGGATTGGTGGCTTTTAAGGGCCTGTTCCGGCAAAATCCAATAATATTTAGGACCTAGGAGTTTAGAATGCGACAATACTTTGAAAAGATGGCAGAATTTGGCAGTGAACTGAACAAGGGAAAGATGCTCAGTTCCGAGAAAAATTTGGTACAGGTTCGGGAAGTGGAAGCCGGTATCGCAGGAGAGGTGGAAAAAGTAAAAAATGCCGGAATGCCCACGGAGAAAATCAATTCTCGGGGGGTTATGACTGTGTGGCAGCGCCTGGAATATCTCGTCGATCCGGGAACCTGGCATCCGTTGCATACCTTGTTCAACCCAGAGGACAATGAGGAGGGTACTACCAACGTCATCGACGGTCTGGGCAAGATTTCGGGAAAATGGGCCGTGATTATTGGGTTTGACAATAAGGTCATGGCCGGTGCCTGGCTTCCCGGCCAGCCGGAAAATATTTTAAGGGCCACGGACCTTTCCAAGCGGTTGAATATTCCATTGGTCTGGCTGGTAAACTGTTCCGGTGTTAAATTGACGGAACAGGAAAAATTTTATGCCAACAGAAGGGGGTCCGGGACCACCTTTTACCGCCATGCAGAACTCGAACAGATGGGGATTCCCATTCTGGCGGGTATCTACGGTACTAACCCGGCTGGTGGCGGATACCAGGGCATCAGCCCCACCATTCTTTTTGCCCACAAAAATTGCAATATTGCCGTGGGCGGCGGTGGTATTCTAAGCGGCATGTCTCCCAAGGGCCATTTTGATGTGGCGGGGGCAGAAGCTTTGATTGATGCTGCCAAACAATACAAGGCAAAACCCCCGGGATCAGTGGAAGTGCACCATGATTCAACCGGTTTTTTTCGATACGTTTATGAAGAGGAAACAGGGGTGCTGGACGGCCTTCGAGATTATATGGGAGATATGCCCGCTTACAACCCGAAATTTTTCCGGGTGGCTGAACCTGCGGAACCTAGGTTTCCGACGGCGGATCTAGCCCGGTTGATCCCCATTAACCAAAAACAGATTTAC
>Ga0208900_1001829_pt1 | contig 10555 bp, 10 predicted proteins | sample AntAceMetag02UKK_FD_184763 | JGI IMG/M metagenome (GOLD analysis project Ga0208900, IMG submission 184763) | Saline lake microbial communities from Ace Lake, Antarctica - Antarctic Ace Lake Metagenome 02UKK (SPAdes) (version 2) | ecosystem: Environmental > Aquatic > Non-marine Saline and... | reverse complement strand
CATGTGAGAGGCATCGATGGCAATGGAGGTGATGCCCGCTTCAAACATGGTGGGAATTTCAATTTTGGCCGCTTCAACATCTGCCTGGCTTTTGATGCCGTAGTGGTCCGCGTGGATGGCGACGGGAACGGTGATTCCCAGTTCATTCATGACGGCATCGGCTTGCCGGGCGAGATTCCAGTAGTTGACGGGGCAGTAGGCATTACCACCCCCTTCGGATTTGGCAATCTCCAGCATGATAGCAGCGTTGGCCCGTTGAGCAGCCCGCAATGCACCACGAATGACAAAGTGGTTACGACCGTTTGCCGCAATGGTCATGGCTTTGCCCTTCTTCATCATGGCGCGATCAATGACCTTGCCGCTGACAATGAGCGCCATGGAATTGGGAAACAGTTGAACGATGTTGGGGGGACGACCGATTTTCAGCGCATTTTCAAATTCTTTGGACACAGTTCCTTTTTTTAAAGACATACCAAACCTCCTTTTATGTTTGATCCTTCATTTCTTCAACACCTTCGGTTTCCTTGCGTATTTTTTCCTCAAGAGCAGTATTCCCGGAAGCCAGTTTCTTGGCTTTCCGGAAATGGAACATGGCTTTTTGAAATCTACCGGAATTCTTGAAATAGATACCAAAATTATAATGGGCAAGCGCCAACTGGTTTTCCCTTCCATAACACACACCCAGATGATAATAAACGTTGTTCCTAACGGGTTTGAGATAAGAGAGTTTTTTGAATATGCGAAGGGCCTTTTTGGTTTTCCCCTGTTCTTCGTAAAGCGTGCCCATTAAAAAAAGCGATGCCTTGTCCCCGTGATCCAGCTCAAGTGCCGTTTTCAGAACCCCTCTGGCTTTTTTCTGCTGGCCGTCCATTAAATAGGCCTCTCCCAGAGTTCTCAGGATGGGGAGGAATTCCGGCTGTTTTTGCCGGGCCTTTTTGAGGGCGCTGATGGCCTCAGGATATTTGTTTTCCCGTATTGAAACAATCCCCAGCCCCAGTTGCGGTAACCACGCTTCGGGATCTTTTTTCAGGGTATCTTGGAATTGTTTTTCTGCGTCTTCGGGCTCTTTGCAGATGGCCATGACAATGGTCTTAAATGCCGGAAAAAGTGCCTCAAAGTAAAAGGCTTCCTTGTTTAAATTCCCCTGAACGTCATTACTGGAAAGAGATTCAAGATTGCTCATCCTCTCGGGTCCGGTGGGGTGGGTCAACAGGTATGCCGGCGTTTTTCCCGTCCCCCTCCAGCCTCCTTTCTGGATTTTTTCAAGGGCGCTGATCATTGCTTTTGAATCAAAGGTGGACGGCTTGATGTATTTATAGCTCAACTGGTCTGCCTGGCGTTCATCCTCTCGGCTGAAATGATACTGGGCCTGCATCCCGGCGGCCATGGCGCCGGTGATGAGTGCGGCCGCCAATGGCCCGCCAATGAGTATGCCGGCCAGGATTCCCGCCATGGTACCGATCCCGATACTTTTGCTCTGATCGATCCGTTTGGACAGGTGCCGTGCGGCAATATGCCCGATTTCATGGCACACGACCGCCGCCAGTTCATCCACCCGATCCATGGCCTCAATGAGACCGGCATAGAAAAAAATGTGTCCGCCGGGACCGGCAAACGCGTTGAGGGTATCGTCATTGATAATGTAAAATTGAAAAGGAAACGGCTTTGTTTCAAGTGGCGCCAGAAGATAGTGCCCCAGATCATTGAAGTATTTGCAGACAAACGGATCAGAAACCAGTTTATACTGGCTGCTGATCTGAAGAAAAAAGGCCTGGCCCATTTTCCATTCGTCCTCTATGGAAAGGGCATGGGCTTTTGACTTAAAGAAAAGGGGAGACCAGCAGAGAAAGCCGGCGATCAGGAATGAAATGCTTCGCTTGTAACGTAAATGGGCTTTCATATTCACCCCCCATGCCTTACATTTCGAGACGTATCTCCGGGGCTTCGACCCAGAGCCCTTCCAGGTCGTAGAATTCCCTGATGGGCTGATAGAAGATGTGAATGACCACATCACCACAGTCCAGAAGCACCCATTGAGCTTCCTGTTGGCCCTCAATCCCGTATGGTGGCATCCCCCGCTCTTTCAGTGTTTTCTGCAGGTGTCGCGAAATGGCCTGTACCTGTCGGGTAGAATTTCCGCTCGTGATCAAAAAATAGTCCGCAACGGTTGTGAGGTTTTCCACGTGCAGAAGGATGGGATCAACGGCCTTTCTTTCAGAAATGGTTGTAAGGCACAATCTTGCTTTTTCGATGGAGGTCATCACTCAGGTACAATCCTTTCTCAATAATGTAAGCCCTGACCGCTTCAGGAACAAGGAAACGGATTGACTTATCTTCTTTTACCATGTTTCGGATATTTGTCGAGGATATTTCCATGCGGGTCGATGTCAGGAGAAAAATGGACCTGCCGGACGGGGCCACAAAATGATCCCCCTTGCCCATTGTCGAACCCTTGATGTCAAGGTCGGAAAAAAGTGCATCCAGCCCGTGGTTTCGGCAGCCGGCCCGGGAAAGGATCACAAAATGAGCGTAGTCAAAAAGACGTTTGTAATCCCGCCAGGTGTTGATTTCCAGAAAAGCGTCCATGCCCAGAATAAAAAAAAGCTCCGGCTCAGGCCCTAAAACCGTATGAAGTTCTTGAAGGGTTTCGATGGAATAGGAAAACCCGGGCCTGTTTCCCTCCAGGTCCATGGTCTCCAGCAGAGGGGAGCAATCAGTCCCCAGGCGGGCCATGGTCAGCCTGTGGTGGAAGGGTGTTACAGGCGTTTTGGTTTTGTGCGGGGGCAGGGCGGAGGGAATCAGATAGACCTTCTCAAGGGCCAGATGTTGACCGATTTCTTCCGCTGAACGCAGGTGTCCAAAATGGATCGGATCGAAGGTGCCCCCGAGGATGCCCAGTTTCAAGGAAATCTCCTATTTCCTGATTTGTCCCTGCCCGTAAACCACAAATTTGGTAGTGGTCAGTTCCTCCAGACCCATGGGCCCAAAGGCATGGAGTTTGGACGTGTTGATGCCGATTTCCGCACCCAGGCCCAATTGGTTGCCGTCGTTAAAGCGCGTGGATGCATTCACCAGTACCACGGAAGAATCGACCTGGGCCAGGAAGCGCTGTGAACGGTCGTAATCATTGGTGATGATGGCTTCCGTATGTTGCGATCCATAGGTTTCAATATGGTCCAGGGCCTCGTCCATACTGCCGACCACCTTTACCGCCAGTACCAGGTCGAGGAATTCCGCGGGCCAGTCCGATTCAGTCGCCGCCACGGCACCGGGCACCAGGTCAATGGTTTTGGGGCATCCCCTGATTTCAACGCCGGCTTCCTTATATTGTTTTGCCATTTCGGGAAGGAAACCGGGAGCTGCACCTTCATGAACCAACAGGGTTTCCAGCGCATTGCAGACGCCGGGTCTCTGCACTTTTGCGTTAAAACAGATGTCTCTGGCCATTTTGAACGAAGCGGATTGATCCACATAAATGTGGCAAACACCCTTGTAGTGTTTCAGAACCGGAACCCGCGAGTGTTCGGTGACAAAACGGATAAGCCCTTCTCCGCCCCTGGGAATAATGACATCAACATCATCATCCAGGCTGATCAGCGTATTTACAGCCGCCCTTTCAGTGGTGGGGATCACCTGAACCGCTTTTTCGTGGATTCCCGTCTCATGCAACGCTTCCGCGAGCAGTTCACCCAGGATCATGTTGGAATGGATGGCCTCCGAGCCCCCCTTTAGGATGACGGCATTGCCGGCTTTCAGGCACAGGGCCGCTGCATCAACGGTCACATTGGGACGGGATTCAAAGATGAAGCCGATAACGCCCAAAGGAATTCGTACCCTTCCTACCAGCAGGCCGTTGGGGCGTTTCCACATGCCGGGGTACGCTCCCACCGGATCGGGCAGCGCAGCAACTTCCTTGAGTCCGTCGGCCATGGCGCCGATAACCGCTTCGTTCAGGGTCAGGCGATCCAGCATGGCTGCGGAAAGCCCCGCATCTTTAGCTGCCGACAGATCCTTTTGATTTTCGGCTGCAATGGTCTCCCGAGCCTCAACAAGTTTTTCGGCCATTCTCAAAAGGGCATCATCTTTCCGCCCGCTTTCCAGGCTTCTCAATCCCCTTGATGCCGTTTTGGCATCCCTGGCCATGGTCTTGATCATATTTTCAATCGACATGCCTCATCTCCCTCATCCATGTGTGCCGTCAGCACAAGATTGTTTCGATGGATGACCTCGTCATCATGTTTAAACCCCAGAATGGATTCGATTTCAGCGCTTTTTGCCCCCATTATTTTCTGAATATTTCCGGAATGATAACTGACCATGCCCACGGCAACAGGCTCACCGTCTTCATTGATCAGCGATACGGAATTGCCGAGGCTGAATCGGCCTCTCACCCCTTTGATGCCGGAGGGCAGGAGGCTTTTTCCTTTTTCCACAATGGCTCTTTCAGCGCCCCGGTCGATGATGATTTCCCCTCTTGGCGATTTGGTAAAGGCGATCCAGTGTTTTCGGCTGCACAGGGAGACCGGCTCCGGCAAGAAGAGGGTTCCTTCCACATGGCCGGCGAAGAGATGTTTGATAATACCGGGCTTCAGGCCGTTGGCGATGATGGTGGGGACCCCTGCTAATGCCACTTTCTTGGCGGCTCTGATCTTGCTCCCCATACCGCCTGTTCCCAGGAATCCGGGTATGGCGCCGGCAAACTGGGTAATTTTTCGATCTACCTTTTCCACCACGGAAATGAGCCGGGCATTTTCGTGATCTCTCGGGTCTTTATCAAACAGGCCATCGATATCGGTCAAATTAATCAGAAAATCGGATTCGGACAGGTTCGTCACCATGGCGCTGAGGTTATCGTTGTCGCCGAATTTGAGTTCATCCACAACGACCGTGTCGTTTTCGTTGACAATGGGAATAATGTTCCAGGAAAGAAGGGTAAAGATGGTGTTGCGTGCATTTAAATAGCGGCGTCGATGAGTCAGGTCGTCTCGGGTTAACAGGACCTGCCCCACCTGGTGACCGTGTTCTTCAAAAGCATTTTCCCAGGCCCTGATCAGGCTTCCCTGGCCCACGGCAGCCGTGGCCTGCTGCTCGGATACGGAGCGGGGTCTGCGGGTCATTCCCAATTTCCGGATGCCCGCCGCAATGGCCCCGGAAGAGACCAGGACAACCTCTAGCCCTGATTTTTTGAGTGCGCTGATATCCGCGGTCAGATCATCCATGACGGGCATGTTGAGGCCGTCGTCACCGGTCAGGACACCGCTGCCGATTTTAATGACAACCCGTTTAACCGTTTTTAAAAGATTCGTTCTGATATTTGTATTTTGAGGCATTTTTAGAAAGGGTGCCGTTGTCAGGGTGCGGAAAGGGCAACTCGAATTTTATCCTGCACCCTGACAACTGCCCCCTGTCCCCTGTGAATAATTCTCAAAAATGAACTGGGTTAATTCGTCTATTCCCTCGCCGGTCAATGCTGAAATACACATGGATTTTGTGCCGAGTCTGTCAAGGGCTTTTCGCAGTGCTTTAATTTCCTTCCTCTCCGGGTCACTGAGGTCAATTTTATTAATTACCACAAAGTAGGGTTTATGGGCAAGGGCCGTTGAATAGGCCGACATCTCCTTTCTGAGCATTAAAAAATCACTCAGGATGTCGTTTTCCGATGAAAGGGTTGCATCCAGCAGGTGCAAAAGGAATTGCGTCCGTTCGATATGCTTCAAAAAGCGGTGCCCCAGACCGCGACCCAGCCTCGCACCTTCCACAAGTCCGGGAATATCAGCCACTACCAGTGTCTGCGAATCGTCAAAGGTCATGACACCCAGGTTGGGAACCAGCGTGGTGAATGGGTAACTGCCCACCTTGGGGCGGGCCTGGGTGAGTCGGGAGAGAAGGGTCGATTTTCCGGCGTTGGGCAGGCCGACCAACCCCACATCCGCCAGGAGCTTGAGGGTTAATTTGAGTTTCAGTGTTTCTCCGGGGAGGCCGGGCTGTGCAATCCTGGGCGCCCGATTGGTCGATGTGGCGAAATGCTGGTTTCCCCTCCCTCCCTTACCGCCGGGAATGAGAACGATTTCCTGATGGTCAAGGACCAGATCACCCAGAATACGGCCGGATTCATAATCTTCTATGAGGGTGCCGACGGGCGTTTTAAGAATGCAATCCGCTCCGTTGGCGCCGGATTTATTCTTTCCCTTTCCCGGTTCGCCATTTCGAGCGCTCAAATTCCTTTTGGATCTGTAGTCTTCAAGGGTGAAAAGCTTGCGCGTGCTTCTGACGATAACGCTTCCGCCGTTCCCCCCATCACCGCCGTCCGGTCCGCCTCTGGGGATGAACTTCTCTCTTCTGAAGCTGACGCAGCCACTTCCCCCATTTCCGGACCTGGCCGTGATGACGGCTTCATCTAAGAAAAACATTTATTATAACTCTTTGGGGAGGGCAAGTGGCGGTTGAGGTATTTATGCGGCGTAAACGCTGACCTTTTTTCGATCTTTGCCCACGCGCTCAAAGGCGACAATGCCGTCAATCTTGGCAAAAATGGTGTAATCCCTGCCTAAGCCCACATTCTCTCCGGGGTGGATATGGGTCCCTCTTTGCCTGACAATGATACTTCCGGCGTTGACTTTCTGACCGGAATAACGTTTGACGCCCCGCCTCTGGCCGTTACTGTCCCTTCCGTTTCTGGAGCTGCCGCCTGCTTTCTTATGTGACATATCACTTACCCCTTAGTTCTGAATGCCTGATTCAATGCCGCCGATTCTCACAAGCGAATAATGCTGGCGGTGTCCGTTTTTGCGCCGATACCCTTTACGCCGTTTATATTTGTAGACCAGCACTTTTCGATTTTTGCCGTGACCGGTAATGTGGCCGGCTACTTTTGAGTTTTCAAGAAAGGGTTGACCCACTTCAACGGTTTCGCCATCGGAAGTCAGGAGAACATGATCAAACATGACCGCATCACCCACTTCTCCCCGCAGTTTTTCGATCCGGATCTCATCGCCCTCGGCGACCCGATATTGTTTTCCGCCAGTCTTTATGACCGCATACATAGCTTCGTCTCCTTGCTGATTAAAATGAATTGATTACTATAAAGACTCTCTTGATTTGAGTCAAGCAAAAAACGGTTTCCGGTTTGCAGTTGTCGGTTTCCGGTTGGAAAAACTGCAACCTGTGAACCGATAACCGCTTATGTGAACGGTTCCCCTTTTTTGAAATCGGGGAGAAAAGAAGAGCTGACCCGTGAGGGTTCCTTATAAGCTTCCGGGAACTGAACGAACATATGTTTAAATCCCAGTTGTATTGCATGGTCATGGACTTTCTCGAATTCCTGATCCGTAATGGTTCGGTTCAGCTCAGGATCTTCGTGCCGAACAACGGGATGATATTGAGACATGAGACTGATGGGTAAATCGGTGCCGAACTCAATAAGGAGTGTTGTCAATGCGTTAATGGAATTTCCAATAGCCCCCGGCAGGATCAGGTGTCTCACCAGAACCCCCCTGGCAGCAAGTTCATTTCCTGAAACCAGACAATCCAGAAAACCCTTTTGTTTGACCATTTCGGAGATGGCATCTATTGCCTTTCCGGGATAGTCCTCGCACCCGGAAAGCTTTTCGGCCAGTGCCGTATCCGAATATTTGAAGTCCGGCAGGTAGATGTCGGCATACTTTTCCAGACTTTTGAGCACATCCACAGACTGGTATCCTGAAAAGTTGTACAAAATGGGAAGGCCTAGCCCGAGTTTCCTAGTTATCAAGAAGCCAGCTTATATCATTTGTCGTTTCAGTGGGTTACTCTTGGTAGATCCTTACCCTAAAAGACCATTTTTCTCTTCGTCGAGCCTTAGAATGGACATCAATTGTTTCTGAACATCCGATACTTTGCTGAACACTGTCTGCCTTCGTTCGGTTTTTTGTCGTCGCTTCTTCTGGTAAATATTGATGACTTCTCGGATCCCACTCAATTCCCGTAGAACCCGTTTGCCAGACAGGCGGAGTCCTTTTTGTCTTACCTTGCGCAACATCAGGGCCCGTATGAGAAGGGCAATCGTACAGTACAGTCCATGCACTCTGATTTTCGAGTCCGTCCAGTGATACATCGGCCACCAACTGCCCGTGGTCCGATCTTTCATTTCCTTGAATACATCTTCAATAATAAACTGACTGCGGTATGCCGTTACGACCTTGGCATTATCCCATTCTTTCCTGCTGGTGATCAGAATATTTTTTCCCAGGTACGTGTTTGAAAGTTCGTGTAGAGCACCGCTATCAATTGCGTATTCCATGCGTGGAATGTTGTCATGGCCTTCAGTGACTGTTACGGAAATCACGTTCTTCAGATGCTGGCGACTCAGAAACTTCTTACATTGGTTTTGTACAGAGATCAACGTCGGTGCTTTGCCTTTCGTAATTACCCCGTCAACACGATCCTTCAGTTTTTGGCTCAGTAGCGACAACCGATCAGCCGCCTTTGCTATATCATTCTGGACAGTAAGCCATTGCGCATTGAACAGGTTCTGGTTGTATGTAACCACGAGCACTCTATTTCGACCGTAGACTTTCTTTTCAACTCGAAGGGCTTTGGTTCCTTCGAGATCAGGATCCTCGCAGTCTTCAAAGGTAGGATCGTTATTGGGGATCCCGGCCAGATCTTTATGTTCGTCCAGTTTCACAGATCCGACGAAGTGCAGTTTCAATGAATCAATCAGCATGAAATTATCCGCTGAATTGTTGCCTTTGTCGAAGACCAAGGTGGTCTGGGGAACCGCGCACGATGGTCCGCAAAGCTCTTTGAGTAAATCGTGAAACCTGTTCAGCATCAACGGAAATTGCCTGGCATCATTGCGATTCCCTTCATAAACATCGTAGAATAACGGAATGTGGCTGTCTCCACTGCAGAAAAGCGCATAATTGATCTGCCTGAGGTTGTTGCGACCTTGCTTGTTCTTGCCCCGTTTAGCCACATTGCAACGCACGTTGAATGTATCGATAAAACTGTAGAAATTCGTACCGTCGTAGGAAACTGAAGACAAATCGATTTTTTCGCGCTGAACCACCCCCTTTAAAATGCTTTTCCAAATTGATAGGGCCGTGTCACCCTGGATCTTGTCCATATGATCCCAAAATCTTTGTGATGACAGCCTTGCTTTGGATGCATCGGGAAACTTTCTCATCAATGCTGTCTGCGAGAACCAATCCCACATCGATCGTTTGCTGTTCGCCTGAATGGCTCTATTCAGAGCGGCGATCGTGATGTACTCACCAACGCTCAGGCCCTGGTTTCGTTTAGGGCATAGTTGATCGGTTTGCTCCGTCGTTTCTGCAAGGCAACATAGTTTCCACAGAGCTGTTGGCAAGCCCCATTCGAACACTTCGGCATGAAGAGGAGGCGGACCGCCATCAACCGCCTTTGCGATATTTTCCAGTGTGCCCAGGTATTTCTGCCAAACACGGCGGCATTTGCCATCAACCCAAGCCCAGTTGGAATAGTAATAGTAGGTGCGACCACTAATTTTCTTGGCCTCCAATCGTTCCATGCCCCTGCCCTCCTTGTTTAGAAAGTATTTTAGGGCATAGGCAGAATATGTCAAGCCTTATTTTTAAGGGCATTCACCCGATATTGATATGCAAATTTTAGGGCATAGGCATCGACATGGCCAATCTCAAATATTCACAATATGTTACGCGTTACGCCAGTTTGTAAGTAGGAAACTCGGGCTAGGCTGTGTCTCCTGTGGCAATTGTCAACGATTACCGATTTATGTAATTTTCCACCGACCATAGAACCTTCAAAGTTCAAGACCTTCTTGGTTTTCATCTCTGGCGCACCAAATGCGAATTCATACTTTTGTCCAAGGTTCCTTGAACTCTGTTAGGTCTCGGGAAAAAATAAATACACAATCCGGCTTGTCCTTTGGCTCGTCTACTGCGTTGCATCCACCGGCACATATCCACCAATGTGCACTGGTGTATGCGCTTTGTATACGACCAAAATACGGAGCAATCTGGCGCATTTATTTTTTTCCAAGACCCTTAAAAGGACTCCTGCTCATCTTGGCCTTTCTGGTAAGTAGACATAACGCGGAATTTTGTAATCGCGATACTCATCGGGATCTCCGCTTTTTCCACCTTCAGCTGCCCTGACAATATTGAACATTTCTCTAGCTGAAACATAGTGGAGCGAGTACTTCTCCCCATCGTTGTATTTGGTTTCAAGATAGGAAAACATGTCATCATATAGGTTTCCCTGAAGAATTTCTCGATTTTCTTCGGATGCTCCATGCCCGTGAACTTTGATAAAAATCCAATTAGGCTTTCCCTTAACATGGATTGCTTTTCTCACCCAATAGTCTATTCGCTTTTTGAGAGGCACATCACTCGGACTGATATTGGACTGTTCAATACTTGGAAGAATTTTGTGTGTTTTTGATTTCCATCGCAATCCAATAACGCCCTGAATAAACATTAAACCATTTCGGTTTGCATTCCCCTCTTCCACGGGAGAGCAGAGTTTGTTATAGCCCTTAGGAAAAGATGGGCTGCTTTGGCCGTAGAAAATGGTA
>Ga0208900_1001828_pt1 | contig 10575 bp, 13 predicted proteins | sample AntAceMetag02UKK_FD_184763 | JGI IMG/M metagenome (GOLD analysis project Ga0208900, IMG submission 184763) | Saline lake microbial communities from Ace Lake, Antarctica - Antarctic Ace Lake Metagenome 02UKK (SPAdes) (version 2) | ecosystem: Environmental > Aquatic > Non-marine Saline and... | reverse complement strand
AAAACACGGCCTGCCGCACGAAAAATGGCCTGCCGCACGACCAAAGGCCAATGCCGAAACACAGCCACCCTAATCCATCGCAGATTCCACAGGCCAAATCCGGCGCACGGCCAACCTTGCGCACGAGGCCAGCTACCAAAGCAAACCTTGGCCCAGGCCGGGGCAGACGGATAAAAGGCCACGAAACCTTAACAAGCGGCTCATGGCCCATGCCGCGGTGGGCGAATAGGTTTAAAGGGAAAATGTTTATTTTTACGAACAGAAAAAGTGCTAAACGGTTGGAGGGTTTTGCGGCACAGGCCATAGCCGCGGACCGTTATGGGCAAGTTTAAAACAAAGACAGGTCTGCGAAAGCCAAAGGGCTGACCACCCAATGTGACAAGAAAAAAAGGTGGAGACCTGAAACCACTTGAAAAAACGGGGCGTAATCCGAAAAGCCTTATGAGTAGGAATTATTCAAAATAATTGTACGATGAGAAAATTAAGCCTGATTGCAATGATGCTTTTGTTTAGTGGAATTATGTTTTCACAAACTGCACCCAAATTTGTGTACGCTGAAATTGTTGGTACAGCTAAATTTATGAGTTCCAAAGTTACCATTGAAGTTAACTTTGGTCAAAGAATGAAAACCTACGCTGACAACCGACTTAAAGACCCAAAAACAGGTAAGCCAATTAAATTCAATTCAATGATTGATGCCTTGAACTTCATGGGCAAACAGGGCTGGGAATTTGTCCAAGCTTTTGTTATTACGGAATCAAACGCCAACGTCTACCACTACCTACTCAAAAAACCTTTCAGCGATTTATCTCCGGAAGAGCAAAAGGCTGAAACAGAGGAGTAAATAAAACCAGCCCATAACAAAGGCTCATAAAGCATGGCGGGTGCAGTGGTAAATTGAAGTTTCGAATTTCAAATAAACTTTATTGCGATTTGAAAGAAACATGCTCCGAACCCCGCCACGCTTCATAGCCTCGACCGTTATGGGCAAGTTAAAGAAACGACACAACAAAATGACACGGACAAGAGAACCACCAAATCTGTACGACACTTCATGAAAGTCATACGCTCTGACAAGATATTTTATATTTAAAAAGTGGAGACCAGCGACCACTCCAAAAACGGGGCGAAACTGAAAAGCCATACGAGTAGGAAAATTAAAAGGATAATAAATATGAAAAGAATTACAACATGTACATTGATTTTTACTATGTTTCTATTAGCATTCTCAAGTTGTTCTAATAATAAACTATCTGAAGACAAAGCTAAAAAAACTGTTGAGACTTTACTTGCGAGAGGTGCTGAATTACCCGATAATAGTCCCAGACCAGCTCAATTAATAGAGTGGCGAGGATTACTACAAGTTTCAGAAATGGAAATGAATGGAAATGCAGTTATTCAACATAAGGATGGTAGAATGACTGGGCAATTTATTTTTCATAAAAATTCTGAAGGGAAATGGATTTTAAATAAAGTTAAGTTTAATACAGAAAGAGGTGGTGGTTATTGGCATCAGGATGTATACCAAGCAGTAGAATAACCAGCCCATAACACGCAATATAGCAAATGGCGGGGAAAGTCGGTATTTAAAGCTTAGTAACCCGCATCAGGGTTCGTAACGATAGATACTGACGAAGCCCGCAAACCGCCACTTGCCATATTGCCAAACGTTAAAAGTTCATGGCCGCCTCAAATTAATGAAACAAGTTCTTTGGTTTCGTGAAGGCTTCGAAAGTTGGGTGCTTTGTTTTTCGCCAACGCACGTTTGTCCGGGCACTAGCTGCAGCCACAGGCCAATGCCAACGCACCGGCGAACCCTGTCCGAAACACGGCTTTAGGCCAAAACCGAAACACGGCCTGCCGCACGAAACACGGCCTGCCGCACGGCCAAAGGCTAATGCCAACACACTGCCCGACCCAAAAGCCCCAACAAATGCCACAGGCCAAATCCGGCGCACAGCCAACCTTGCGCACGAGGCCAGCTACCAAAGCAAACCTTGCCCAATCCCGATAGCTATCGGGAGGGCAGACGGATAAAGGCCACGAAACCTTAACAAGCGGCTCATGGCCCATGCCGCGGTGGGTGCATCGGCTTAAAGGGAAAATGTTTATTTTTACAAACAGAAATAATGCTGAACGGTTGGGGGGGTTTGCGGCACAGGCCATAGCCGCGAACCGTTGGGCACCATTGGGGAAAAGAAATTAGACAGATACAAACATTGAATTTACATTGAAAATCTTTTGAAGAATAAAATACAGTCGAACATAGAAAATTGTATCGTTAACTAAAACTAAAATATTATGAGAACATTTATGAGATTTACCGGAATCAGCGTAGCAATTCTTTGCTTTGTATTAACAAGTTATTCTCAAGACAAACCAAAAGCAACTTACAAGGTTGGCAAATCAAAAGTGACTGTCTGGGAAAACGAAAGACAAGGAGAATTTGGAAAATTTGTAGTAAAAGATTTCAAAATTGAGAAAGTCTACAAAAAAGGAACAGAGTGGAAAACAACAAATTCATTCGATTTAACAGAATTACTCCAGTTAAGAGCAGCGATTGACAAAGCAATTAGTAATGAAGGAGTAACAGTCACCGAAACAAATAATGCAGAAAGCAAAAAGACTGTCGAAAAAGAAGAATAGTTTTTCGAATACATAAAATCGAATTGACTATAAATCAATGTTGAAAGTTTATTGAGAACTAATTTCAATTGACAAACAATTTTACAACTGAACTTAACTTTATTGAACTGGAAAAAAACAAATTACAACGGTGCCCAACAGCAAATCATGGCTCACAGCCGGTTAGCGGGCATCTGGAGAAATGAGTAGAAAACGAAACATACGAACCACTAAAAAACTTCCTGCAAGTGGGCGGCTGCAAGCCATATTTGCGGAACGTTAGCTGCAAGTGAAATGAACCAAATACGAACATTGAAAATGATTATTAAAAATGAAAATAGGAATTAAAAATAATAACATATTGATTGAGGTTCGGAGCAAGAAAAAAATAGTTTTTGCCACCGCACTTCTGCCCTTCGGGACAGTTAGGGAATCCACCGCACATTGCACACATTTGCAAATCGCACAGGCTTACGCACAAACCAAAATTTGCAAAAGAGTGCAATTTTTACCAACGGCAATGAAAACCAGCTTATTATAAATATAATATTAATTTTAAATTTTAATTGTATGGAGACAACAAATTGTATTTTAAAAACAAAAAGTGTAAAAAACAAAATTCTACCAAAATGGGATGAATTCATTTTTATGCTAGAAAATGAAATTTCTAAAAAACAGAGCAATACTATTAGCGGCTATTATGTGTACACAAAATATAGCAAAACTTGTTAATTTTTTAATTTTATTAATTCTTAAATTTTAAACGTCATGACAGAAGACACAGTACAAATGGCAAAAGTTGCCGAATTACCCCAGTGGGAAGAGTTTGTTAACATGGTTGAGAATGAAGTTTCTCAAAAAAGTACAGATGGACCAATTGGTTACGCTGTTTATCATAAATACAGCAAAACTTGTTAATAAATTATAGGCAAAAAGCACTTAGTGCTTTTTGCCTTTTAATCATTTTACGATGCCAGATAAACAATTTATATTAAGAAATATTGATGAAGTGCATTTTGAGGTTACTGCCCAATGTAATCTTAAATGCAAATATTGTTACGCAGAGCCTTATGAAGCTGGCTCAAAAGACAATTTCATGAGAATTGACACAGTAAAAAAAACTATTGATTTATTATCTGAATATTCTCAAAAACAACATATTGAAATTATTTTTCATGGTGGTGAACCACTTTTACAAAATCCAACTTGGTTTGATGAGTGTTGTAATTATGTGACTGAAAAGTTTACATTAAAAAACAAAAACTACTCTTTTGGTTTGCAAACCAATAACATTCTTTTAAATACTGAATTTATAGAAGTCTTCCTTAAACACAATATAAATGTAGGTGTTTCTCTTGACGGCACAGAAAAAATTCATAACCAATTCAGAGGCGGTTTTAATAAAACAATAAAAAACATAAAACTTCTTGAAAACAGCAAACTTTTTTCTGGTGTTATTAGTGTAATATCACATCATAATTTTGATAAAATTTCCGAAATTTTTCAGGAATTTTATAACCAAGGATTTTCTCATTTTTCCATTAATATTGCATCAGCTGTTGGAAATGGTCAATTTTCAGAACCATTGTCAGCAGAACAAATTTTCAATATCTACGAACAGGATTACATAAATCTTTTAAAATATGATGGGAAAATAGTTGAGTTCCGATTGATTGAAAGAATAAGACGACATTTTGAAGCCCCAGATAAAGAAAATATTTTAACCCAATTACGTTGCGACAATCCGTTTTGTCATGCAGGTAGTAATATGATTTTTATCAAAGTAAATGAAGATTTGTTTCCTTGTGGTTCTGCTGGTTCGAGTGGGAAAATTGAAAATTTCAAACTTGGAAATCTTTCCGAACCACTCTCAAAACAGGATTATTATACGGTTTTAAAACGCTTTCATCAAAAAACGGATAAATATATAATGGAGTGCCAAAATTGCAAAGCCAAATATTTTTGTGAGCATGGTTGTCCCGCTTTTGATTTTACCGACCCTATTACGACTGAAAACAAATGTATTGCAAACAAACAGTTTGTTAATTTCCTGAATAAAGAACCCAAAGAAAATATTAATAAACTACTATCATACAAACTGTAAGCAAATGAACTTATTAGTAACAGATAAATGTACAAATCACTGTCCTTATTGTTTTGCATCAACCGAAATGGGCAAAACACAAATGCTAAACCATTTGTCGAGAGAAAATATTGAAACTATTTTGGAATTTATTCGAAAAGGAGAACCAAACTTCAGTATAAATATTATTGGTGGAGAACCTTTTCTTTACAATGACTTAGGTTATTTGTTGGAACGTTTGACAAGTGAACCCAATTTCAAGGATGCTGTAGTTTTTACTGGAGGGATTTTTAAAACAGAAAAGCTAAATGAACTAAAACCATTTTTAAAGAAAATAAGTTTCTTATTTAATTTGAATGAAAGGGAGGTCTACAAAAACGAAAAGGAATATCAACTTGTTTTAAACAATCTTGAAAAAGGATTGGAACTTGGTATTCATACTAATATTGGTATAAATATCTATAGGACTGATTTCAATTACCAGGAAATTTTAAACGTTTGTTATGATTATGGTATTGAACAATTAAGGTGGACGGTAGCTTGTCCACAAATTAATCCTTCACCTGATGTAAAAGTTTTGTATCCTTCAGTTTATCCAATGGTATCAAAAAGGATAATGCAATTTCTTGAAAAGGCTTACGAAATGAAAATAAGCACTTATTTAGATTGTCCTGTTCCTAAATGTTTTTTTACTACCGAAGAATTAGGTCGTATTTCATTAATTCAACCTCATGTTGCTTCAGCTATTAATACATGTGCACCTGTTGTTGATATTGCCCCAGATTTGTCTGTAATCAGATGCTTTGCTTTCAGTGAAGTAGAACGAAAGAAAATTACTGACTTTAATAAATTAGATGAAGCCGAAAAATATTTTGAACGTAATATTGATGAACTTTATGCAAAGCCTCAATTATACGAAAAATGCAATGATTGTGAGTTTGCCATAAACCGTACTTGCTATGGTGGTTGTATGGTTAACACGCCCAATGCGATAGGTAAAACCGAAAAAGTAGAGTTCAAACTAAAAGAAGCATTTGAAGCAATTCAAAAAAGAGATTTTGAATTATCAGAGCAAATTTTGTCAAATATTAATCGAAAAGACGCTTCTATTGCCTTTTTAACAGCACATTCATTTTATCAAAAAGGTGACATGAAAAATGCTAAACGGTGGGCATTGATTACAATAAATCGCAGTAAAACAGACGATTTTAAACTAAAAGCCAAAAATTTATTAGAAAATATTAGTTCATAAACCATGGATTTTGTAATAGGAAAAAGCATATATGAAATACCGGAAGACCACGGTTTTCACTTATCAATAATTAAATTGATAAAAACCGAAGAAAGTCGTGTTCTTAAACTTTTGCAATTAGGCATACAAACAGAAGAACACATATTAATCCATTTTGTGCGTATGTATATTTTGCGGTGGGCGCTACCTGTTGTAGAAATTGAAAACAAAGGACAATTAAACGCCTCATTAATTCCTGAAATACAAAAACGATATTGGTTATGTATGTATGGCAGGGCATTAGATGATATTCATGACAAGGACAGCCAATTTTTCACACTTGCTGATAGTTGTATTTTGCTTACAACATATTCCAGTTTACTCAAACTTGATATTGACACCGAATTTGGTAAACACATTTTGAAATCGGGAAAAGCTTCGTTAGAATTTTTAGGAAATAACATCGATAAGGCGATTTTAAATTTTAACAATATTATGCAAGACGTTTGTGTAAGGGTTGCATATTTTCAATCTGCGCCCAGTATTGAGAAAATTTTAATTTCAATAGTTGACCAATACATTGGCGTATTTTTGGGGAAAGCCGATTTAGATGATTGCATACCAGACGGTGCAGATGGTGTTAATTCAACGGTAATGAGCCGTCATTTATACAAAACAGTTGCCGATGACGAACAAAAAATTCATTTTAACAGACATTTAGCAAATTGGTATCAAAATGCCTTTGAGATGATTATTTCAAATGGTGAAATCTTAATTAAAAACTTACAAAATATCAATGCAGATTATTGTATTGATTTATTAGAGAAAGAACTTAATAAATGGAAATCAGAGTATGAACAAATAAACCTTTGATAAAATGGACTTATTACAATTTTTTTCGTCAATTGCATGGCAAATAGTGCTTTTAGTATTTTTTTTTTCTTTAGTGATATTCAGAAAATCAATTGGGGATTTTTTAACAGATTTCAAATCTGTTAAAATTGGAAAAGATGGTATTGAACTGCAACAAAAAATTGAAGAAGTAGAACAAAAGATAAAAGATATTGAAAAGAGTGATTTTTTAAGCGAACGGATTACTTCCGAAAAATTTGCGATTGAAGCACTTTTAATTTGGGAAAAAATTAATATTACCATTTATGATATCTTGAAAGCTTATGGTCTTGAGCGAGTTAAAGATAAGTTTAAGAAAATAGAAAAGCTTGCTGAACTTGATTTAATTGATAAAGCCTTGCGTGCTGATTTATTAAAAATCAGAAAACAAGTTGATGAAATTGATAAAAAATCAAAAGATTTTGAATATAGAGAATATCAGATATTTATGGCAATAGCAAACGAATGCCATAAAAAAATAGTATCAATTCAAGAAAATGTTGTTGATAAAGTAGAAAAATTATACGATAGTTTATCAAATCAATTGCCAATAATTCAAGGCTGGCAACGTATTGGAGAAAAGCTATTAGAAAAAATCAAACGAAAAAAGAATGCGCACTTATTTAACCTTATATCAAAATCAAATGATAATGATTTTACGAAATTAGAGCCAATATTTAAACGTTTTGTTTTAGAACATGATATTATAAATGAACACGAATTCAATCATTTCTTAAAATATAGAAATTTAATTAACAAAGTTTCCACTTTTAATGAAAAAGCAATATCAGAATTAAGGGAGCTAGATATAGAATTACAAAAACAAGAAATAGACGCTTTAGTAAAAAAAATAGATGAAAAATAATATTTTAGAAAACGCAATGTTTTCTTTTTCCCGTCATCCATCTTTTGACTTGCAAGTTTATTTGGAACAAGTAATTAATTACAAGAATATTGTGGAATTTGGTGCTGGCACAGGACGTTTATGTGAATTTTGGTTATCAGAAAATAAGAAAGTTTTTGCAATTGAAAACAATATAAATAGTATTTCAATATTAAAATCAAAATATCAAAATGAAATTAACAAAAAAGAAATTTTACTATTTACTGATATTAATCAATTAAATTATTTTGACGACAAGGCAATATTAATCGCACCATTTAATCTAATTTTTCATTTTAAGAGTATAGAAATCTTTCTTGAAATTATCAAAACGTCTTTTAAAAAAAATATTGAAACAATTATTTTAGACTTTGATGAATTAAGTGAAAACGACATTAATAATTTATCTGATAAACATATAAGGACAAGTGATGAATTTATTGAAAAAGGGGAATTAGTAAATCCTGGTCAATATCATATATCTTGGTTTTATGAAAATAATATTATGATAAATAATTTTATGATAAATTTACATTCAGCAGATTATATTCTATCTACTATAAAACAAGAAATACCTAATATTATAGTTACGATGCTTACGCACAAAATAGACATACATGGCACAAAAGTGTTATTCGTTAAAATAGAGATGAACAAAGATGAAACAGTATAAATTACAACCTTATGTATTGGGTTTACGCACGACTGAAAAATGCAATGTTGGATGTTACCATTGTTCAATTTCAGCAACACCAAATGGAGAAGATATGGAATTGTCAATGGGTTTGAAAGCAATAGAAGAAGCTTCCAGTATTGGTATTAAGTTGCTACATCTATCAGGAGGAGAACCTTTACTCTATGAAAATTTGGTGCAATTTGCTGAAAAAGGGCATCAGTGTGGGATGGAAGTTGAAATAGTTACTTCGACTTATACCAACAAAGGAGTTAACAACCATGATATTTTAGAAAAACTTGCACAAAATGGCTTACAAACCGTAATGATTTCGTATGATGATGCACACGCCCGAAATGTAGATGAAGAACAATTTGCATCTTTTGTAAAAAAATCATTTGAATTAGGTTTGTTTGTTTGTGTATTTGTTACAGAGGGTAGTCATACTACATTAAATGTAAAAGAAATCAAGGGAATCTGTAAAAGGTATGGGATTAATCCTGAGAAAATAGAATGGTCAGCATCAATTTATCAGTATTTTGGTCGGGGAACATCAAAGCAAGATAAAAAATATTCAATAAATCTTGAATATTACAAATGTCCTTATGTTATGCCAGTTCCTACTTTACGCCCAAATGGTGAAATGCTATTGTGTCCTTGTTCTATTTTAGATAGTAAAAATTTTGTTGTTGGGAACTATAAAATGAATTCTTTGTCACAAATATTCAAGAACCTATTGAACAACAAAATTTATAAGAACCTTGCAGTAAGCGGACAGCAAAAAGCCTTAGAAAAACTTGGTATTGCTCAAAATGAAATACCTCTTGATATGTGCCAAGCATGTGAGCTTTATTTAAAAATAACTGAAAACCCAGTACAATTAAATAAAATTAATTCAAACGGAGACGAATTGTTTGTTGATTATGAAGCATTATTGACACCGCATAAAATATTCATTAGCAATTATTTCTAATATTAACAACTAAAATAAATGTCATGTATAAAATTGGATTTGATTTATTAATAGTAAAACCACCTGGTATATTTGAAATAGCTTTGATTGCATTTATTATATTAATTCTTTTCGGTGGAAAAAAAATACCAGAAATAATGAAAGGATTAGGGCGAGGAATAACAGAATTTAAAAAAGGTGTAAAAGACAACGATGATAAGGAGGAATTACAGGACGATGACAAAAGTAATATTGGTAAATAAAAATGACATACAAACTGGAATAGCAGATAAAATGAACGCTCATAAGCAAGGATTTTTACACCGAGCTTTTTCAATAATGATTTATAACTCAAAAAATCAGATGCTTATTCATCAAAGAGCTTTTAATAAATATCATTGCAGTGGTTTATGGTCAAATGCTTGTTGTAGTCATCCGCAACCAGATATTGATATTAACAAACACATTCATGAAAGATTAATCGAAGAAATGGGATTTGATTGTGATTTAAAATGGCATTTTTCATTTCAATACAAGTCAATTTTCGATAACGGTTTAACAGAAAACGAATTAGACCATGTTTATTGGGGCATATTTGAAAACCAACCCCAAATTAATAGAAATGAAGTCGCAAATTACAAATGGGTTAATATTTCAGACATAATTCAAGAAATACAAACCCTACCAGAAATATTTACACCATGGTTCAAAATAATTATCGAAGATTCCATTTTGAGAAACGAAATTCAAAAAACAAATAATGGTTATATTATATCAATTAAATAGGCAGCCCACACAGCCAAGCACATTTGCAATTCACACAAGCCAACGCTCAACCAAAAATTGCAATAGAGCTTATCTGTTTGCCATCGCTTTTTTGCCGACCCTAAAAACTAATTTTTTCGGCAACAGCAGTACTTCGATTGAACTGACTTTATTGCGTAAAATATTGATAATTAGCTAATAATGAATGAACACCAGCAGCTAACACGCAATATACGTAAGCCGGGGGATGTGGGTAATTTAAACTTTTGTACATTTACTCAATATCGCAACGGTTTGACAGTTTGGAGCTTCGAAATCCCGGCCTCCGCATATTGCCATCGTTAAAAGTTCATGGCCGCAAAAGTGGTCGAAACAAGTTCTTTGGCTTCGTGAAGGCTTCGAAAGTTGGGTGCTTTGTTTTTCGCCAACACACGGGTTTGTCCGGGCAATAGCTGCGGCCACAGGCCAATGC
>Ga0208900_1001825_pt1 | contig 10594 bp, 5 predicted proteins | sample AntAceMetag02UKK_FD_184763 | JGI IMG/M metagenome (GOLD analysis project Ga0208900, IMG submission 184763) | Saline lake microbial communities from Ace Lake, Antarctica - Antarctic Ace Lake Metagenome 02UKK (SPAdes) (version 2) | ecosystem: Environmental > Aquatic > Non-marine Saline and Alkaline... | reverse complement strand
AGCAGCAAAAACAAGCGTGAGTTGCATGATAATACTTGTTAAGGTGAGGGCAAAAACCGGGGCCTCATGTTTGTTGTGTTTGCTGAAAATTTTCGGAAAAACCCCCTGAAAGGCTGCTGAAGAGGGTACTTCTGAAGTCATGATGGTCCAGGCCACCCAGGCACCAAGAATGGAAATAATGACCCCGATATTCAAGACCACAGCACCCCACGGACCAACCATGGCTTTCATCACGTACGCGGCAGATGGATCGGGAAGGGCAGCCAATTGGGCCTGGTTCATGATGCCAAAGGAAAAGATACTGATGGAAGCATAAATCAGCACTGCACCCACGAATCCAACCAGGGTTGCTTTCCCCACATCACTTTTATTCAATGCCCGTCCCGAAATTACCACAGCTCCCTCTATACCAACGAAAGCCCATAAGGTTACCAGCATAATACTTTCAACCTGTGTAAAGATACTTCCCAGTTTCGGGTTCTGATCGCCCCAAAAATCAAAGGAGAGTTTATCCCAATGAAAGGCATATAACAGTAAAATAATAAACAGGAACAAGGGCACCAGTTTGGCAACTGTAGAAATGGCGTTGAGGATGGTGGCACCTTTTACTCCACGGCGTACTATCATATTCATCACCCAGATAAATATAGATCCCCCAAGAATACTCTGCCAGTTGTTACCACTCAAAAATACCGGAAAAAAGAAACCAAGGGCCTGCATCAGTAAAACCGCAAACGAAACATTTCCGATGGCCGCGCTAAGCCAGTATCCCCATGCCGAGTTAAAGCCCACGTATTTCCCAAAACCTTCGGCAGCATAGCTATAGATTCCGGAGCTAAGATCCGGACGTATATCGCTGAGGCTCTTGAAGGAGTTTGCCAGGAAATACATCCCGAATCCTGTGATTATCCAGGCAATGATAACTGGTCCAAGGGCCGCTCCACCCGCCATGTTTGAAGGAAGGTTAAAAACCCCTCCCCCAATCATCGAGCCAAGTACAATAGCAATTAGTCCGTATAATCCGACATTTTTGGTATGCGTCATTTACTGTGTTTTTGGTTCTACTGTAATTTTAATGATGATATTTAGGCCAGAAGCCGGAAGACCGAAGACTGAAGACCGAAGACTGAAGACTGAAGACCGAAGTCCGAAGACCGAAGACCAAAGCCCGTCTCGCTGTTGCTTCGGGGCTTCGCTTCTCGCAAAGTCCGGTACTACTATAGATTTCATTCAATTCAGTTACTTTGGAATTGTGACTATTGCGACCGCGAGTCGCCTTAACTTTAGCAGTGGCGCAGCGAAGCGTGGCCTGCCTCGCCGGCAAGGCGGGCAATCTGTTGGAAACGTTGGTGCGAAACCAAGTCAGTACTACTCACCTTCCAGGGCCGCTAACCTCTGGTTCGTCGGGGCTTGCATCCCTTCGACAAATAGTTTGTTGCAGGTTACAAGTTACAGGTTGCAACTTGTAACCTGTAACTTGCAACACTTAATCTTTTTGGCTCTCGAATTATATCGATTTATTTTTTAATACACAGCGTTTTGAAATACTTCTTCCCGTCGCGCTCGGTGCGTTCCACTCCGTGGATATCGCTTTCGTAACCGGGATAAGCATTTTCAAAATCCTGACGCAGCTTCAGGTATTCGAAAATGGGTTTTGCTTTTTCATTCAATATCTCTCCACCCATCATTATCGGAATTCCCGGAGGATAAGGCACGATCATAACCGCCGGTGTCCTTCCCATCATATCATCCAGTTCAACATACTCCACATTTTTTCTTACCACTTCGTGATATGCTTCAGCGGGTTTCATGGCCTGATCCGGAATTACCTGGAAGCCTTCCTGCATCTGGTCAAGAATTTTGTTTTCTTTATAATAGCGGTGGACATCGTTGGCATGGTCTTTCAAACCCACGTTTCCATATTGTTCAGGGTTGGCGGCAACCATTTCGGGGAATACCTCCGACAGGGGAGCATTGCGGTCGTAGAGTTCCTTGAATTTAAACAATTCCACGAACAGGGTTCCATGTTTTCCCCGGGTTGTTCCAAGAGAATGTAGCATCAGGAATGAGTAGTAATCTGTCTTTTCGCAAACAATACCTTTGTCGATCAGGTAATTTGAAACCAATGATGCCGGGATTCCTTCCTCGGCCAACACGCCCGCATCATTGATGCCGGGGGTTGTAATGGTCAGTTTGATGGGGTCGAGCATGGCGTAATTGTCTTCAATATCCAGGAAACCATGCCAGGGGTTGTTTTTGTTCATGGTCCAAACGGATTGGGTTTTGGCAAGCACTTCCGCGGGAACATCTTCGAAGTTTTCCATCTTCCCGTCAATTTTAACCTGGTGGGGTTGCCACATGCCAAAAAACCAATCATCCTTGTTGGTCTTTTGAAGATCCTTAAGGATTTCTATCATTTTCTTCCTGAAATGGATGGCTTCAATGATGTTGTCATTCATCATCGTTTCCCCATCATCATCCATCATTTTCGTGGCCACGTCCAGCGAAGCAATCATACTATATTGGGGAGAGGTGGAGCCGTGCATCATATAGGATTCATTGAACATGTCCTGATCAATTTTCACCTCACTGCCATTACGGATATGTAGCATCGAAGCCTGTGACAAGGCTGTAAGCAATTTGTGTGTGGATTGTGAACAAAATATAGGGGGATGTTCTTTGTTCAGGTCATCATCCGACATGCCAAAATGGTCTTTATAAATAGGATGGAACCGTGCATAAGCATACCAGGCCTCGTCGAAATGCAAATTTTCAACGCTACGCGCCAGTTGTTTTTTGATCTGAATTACATTGTAACAAACGCCATCGTAGGTTGAGTTTGTTAAGGCTGACATTTTTGGGGTCTCATTTTTTCTGTCATTGGGAACCAGCTTAGATTTCTGTATTTTTTCCTTGATTGATTCTGGTGAAAATTCAGAAAGGCGTACCGGCCCGATTATCCCCCTCATGTTTCGGCGGGGTATCATATAAATGGGAATGGCATCGGTAATAACCATGGCGTAATTGAGCGATTTATGGCAGTTTCTGTCCACAAAAGCAATGTCGTCGCGCACAAGTTGACTGCGCCAGATGACCTGGTTTACATTGGATGTTCCATTTAGGATGTAATAGGTATAATCGGCACCAAAAACACGCGCTGAATTTTTCTCTGAATCTCCAACTACTCCACTATGATCAAGCAGGGATCCGAGTTCAGGAACCGAAATGGAGAGATCAGAACGAAGTGTGTTTTCGCCAAAAAACTTATGAAATGCCACACCGGAAGCACTGCGCAGGAATCCTTCGCCACCCATGTGTCCGGGGGTATGCCAGGCGTATTTGTATTCCTGGACGTATTTTACCATCATGCCGAAAAACCCGGGCAATATCGTTCCTACATATTTTAAAAGGTGCATTTCGATACGTCCGGCGAGAAAATCAATGGTGTCTGCCGTTTTCCAGAGGTAACCATCAATAAGCCTGAGTACTTCAACCGGGATACGCTCTGTTTCGAGGCGGGTGGCTAACAACAGGATTGGTACTTTTTTATTGCGTTTTCTTATATTTTGGATTAAATCCAATGCTGTTGTTTCTTCATCATGGTTTTCTTCGGGGAGGTTCCAATCAACAACGATGGCCCCAATATCCGCCCTCGAGCGAATAATCTCGGAAGCATCTTCGTAAGTAAACGAAGGGATAATACTCAATTCCTGAACATCCTCCAGTTGATCTACCAATTCGTTCAGTCTGAAACTATCATCTGTGGGAAAATTAAATTCGCCCGAAACGACCACAACAGGCCATTCATGTTTTGTTATTTTCATAATTTATTTTTTAAATTGTTTCTAATTGTTTAGATAGTTGTATTCTTTACCAAACACTAATGACCCCATCCCCGCCCCTTCCCCTTGAGGGGAAGGGAGACCTGCCGCACAAGCGACTGCAGGAGCCAGTGCGGTGGCATCCTCCCCCTCGAGGGGGAGTTAGAGGGGGTCTATTGTATTGTTAATTTGATTTGATAGTATGTAGCTATATAATTTCTTTTTATCCTGATAAATTTGAACACCAAATAAACCTACTTTTTCCCGGGGGATAACTTCAAACTATAAACCGCCAGAACTACAATAACCAAAACTATCACAAACCAAAGCTCATCAAGGTTTGCCGACATGAAAGCAGAAAAAATGAAGATGGATGAAATGGCTACTATGATTTTTGTGCTAATGCTTTTTCTTCCATCGGCCCTATCTTTTTTAAGAAGTGCAATTCCTGACCAAAAATAAGGAAACAACAGCAAGAGTACCGACAGGGTTACTGTGATATTGAAGGCCGCTGCAACATCGCTGCCCAGCATCATTAATACAAGCTCAAGTATGGTCATGATAATTCCATTGATAACCAAACCTTTGCTGTTGATACCATGTTTGTTGGTAAAAGAATAGGCCTTGGGGAGAAAGCCTTTGTCGGCACTGGTTTTTGCAGCACTTGCCGAAGAGAGGTTCCATACCAGGAAACTTGCAATACAGGCAATGGCCATTATCACAGAAACGACGTCGCCAACAATTACTGAAGAGAATATTTTTTGCATGGAGAGGGCGAAGGATGCCGGTGCTTTCTGTATTTCTTCAGCTTTAAACATCCCTTCGATAACGGTGGTAGAAGCAATGTAAATGATTGCTACAATAACAAATCCCACGATGGTAGCTACCGGGACTATTTTCTTTGGATTCCTGATCAGGGCACTGTTGGTTGCTACACTCTCCACACCCACATAGGCGAATATGAGGATTGCAAAACCAGACATAATGGCTTTTCCGCTGCTATTATCCGAAACATTCCAATTACTTTTGAATTGTGATGGATCAAAATCGAACCAACCGGCAACAGAGGTGATGATAACCGAAATTAAGAGCAGGGTAACGGTTATAGAAACAATTTTCGTGATGATCCCTACTCCCCGCAAAGAAAGAGCTACAAAGACCCAAATAAGGACAATCACTGTGATTCCTAAAACAACAGGATGCTTCAGTTGTGGCATAAACATTTCGAGGTAGCCAAGTCCGGCAATCAAAATGGAAACATTGCTGATGAGGTTGCCATACACATAAAAAAAGCCGCTTTTGGCCCCGAGAATGGGATTAACATATGTTGCCAATGCTGTTGGACTGGGATCATCAAAAAGGGTTCCCGCCCTTACATACACCAATGTTAGAAACAGTGCCCCGAAAGTAACGAGTACAAAAGAGACAATGGTAATGGAACCCGTAAAAGCCAATTGTTGCGGCAGGGCAATTACACCGCTGCCGGCAAGACTCGAAACAATCAAAAAGATTGCCCCAACTAAACCTAGTTTTTTCTTTTCATTCATATGTTTGCAATTTTTAAGTAGTTATTCTGTCGTCAGTAAGCTAAATTACCTTTGATCAAATCTAATTAATGTCAGTCCATAAAGTCACCTATATCTAAAAATAATGCACCAAGACACAAATTGTCAAAAGACAAATAAATTTCAAAAATCAAATTTCAAAAGTCTGAAACAGTTTTAAACATTGAGATTTTGATATTGTGATTTATTTGAATTTTGGTTTTTGAATTTTGAACTTTTTAAATATAGAGCAGATATTTTTAGTTTAAAGACAAATATTTTTTACTTCCCCATTAGCTGTTCCAATTTTGCCATCAACAGCAAATAATTAATTTCAGATCCCAGCACATCTGCCTCTGCTTTTGCAAAATCTGCTTTTGCTTCCAGGACTTGAGAATTCAACTTTTCCCCTTCCTCCACAGCGTTTTGAACAAGCCGTAACTCTTCGGTCCTGGCTACCATGGCTTCCTTTGCCGTTTCTTTAAGCCTTACCGCATATCGAAGGTTCATGTATATTTTTTCGATCTCGTTTTGGATACTCATCTTTTTATAGGCCAGACTTTCGCTGGCTTCATTCCACAAAGCTTTCCGTTGGCTTACCACTGCCGAGCGTTCCCCGGAAGAGATAATATCCCACTCAAGGTTTAATCCCCCGAGGAAATATGACTTCGGGGTTAAAGGAATTCCCTGAACGTTGTTGTATTGCATAAACAATGTCAGCCCGGGGATGTATTCTTTTTTGGCTGCATCAACACCCAGATCTGCTTTCTTAACGGTTAACCCGGCAATCTCTAATGAAGGGTTAAGCTGAAGGGCCTCAGAGGTAAAATCCTGCCGGCTCATAGGCTGAGGCTCCAGTGTAGAGTCCATATTCAAAATGAGTTGCTTGTTGAAGTCCACCCCTACCAACTGTTTGAAGGTTAGAAGATAGTCATCCTTTTTATTTTGTGTTTTCAGGAGTTTTTGTTCCTGCTCGCTGATTTCAGCACGCAAGGCCCTGACATCCACATCCAGAATTTCGCCAACCTCAAGTGCATTAAGGGCATTGTTATACTCAGCTAATTTAAATTCCAGGCGGTACTGTAATGCTTCTTCGTGCTTCGTTTCCAGTAAAATTCCATAATACAACTCTTTTACCCCGTACAACACTTCCGACACCACATTTTTCTTTTCCACTTCACTGATATGTAAATCTGTTTCTGAGATTTTTTTCCCGGTATTGATGGTTGTTAGCTGGCTGATGGGCTGGTAGAGACCCACGTTGGCTTTGAAAAAAATGTTGTCACCATAAATCAATACCATATCTTTTGGGGGAAGGGGTAAATATTCGTCAAGGATCTCGTCAATCCAACCCACATCAATAAGGTCATCATAAATATGGTTAAATTCACCTTCGTTAACATAAATATTGGGGTCGCTGTTGTAGCCCATGGTACCTTCTGCCCTGACCCTGGGATAAAAATGACTTTTCATTTCGCTGAGCTTACCTTGTTGGTTCTCGATGCGGTGCTGAAATATTTTGATTAGCCTGTTGTTGTTACGGGCCATTTCCAGCGACTGGTTTATGCTCAGGTTTAAAGTATCCTGCCCGCGAGTGGCGGCACCAATGAAAAAACAAAGTGAAAGCAGGAATGTAAATTTTATATGCATAACTAAAAATTCATTAATCGCCTATTGTTTTCTTTTCCCGAATAATTAAACCATACAAGGCCGGGATAACCAGCAATGTAAGGATCATTGAAACCACAATTCCGAAGGCAAACACGCTGGCCAACGGTGCCCACAGCGGATCTTTCATCACGATCATGGGGACCACACCAATGGCCGCGGCCATGGTTGTTAAAAAGATGGGGCGCAATCGTCGCATGGCCGATTCTTTGGCTGCTTCAGAAAAACTCACTTTCCCTTCCTTTACCAAAGAATCAGAGAAATCTACGATAATCAGGGCATTCCGTATAACGATCCCTACCAGGGCTATCAAGCCCACAAAGGCTGTAAAGCTGAACACATTTCCGGTTACGATCAATCCCAGTACAGCACCAAACAAGGTTAAAGGTATTGATGCCATAATGATCAATGGCCTGGCGGTATCTTTAAACTGGAAAAGTAAAATGATAAAAATGCTGACGACACTGATGATGAGTGCAATGATCATTTGTCCGAAAGTGGTGTTCTGGTTTTTAATGTCTCCTCCCCACTCAAGCGTGTAACCCGGTTTTAGCGGTATATTGTTGACCGCTGTTTGCACATTTGCCAGTACCTCTGAAGACAGGTAGCCGGTTTCGGGCTTGCATCCGGTGGTGAGCGTAGGGATTCCATTTCTCCGGGTGATCTTTCCGGTTTGCCACATCGGATTGACATCAGCAAATTGCCGGAGAGGGACATATTTTGGGAAAAAGGGATTACCGATGTAGGTGTTGCCCACATCATTGAAATCATCTCTCTGGTCTTTTTCAAGCCTGAAAATAATCTTCACTGGATCATCACCCTCCCACAAAGTTGAAATGGGTGCACCATGAAATCCGGCACCAAGCATATCAGCAATAACTTCCGTTGAATATCCCAGCCGGTTGGCTGTTAATTCATCAACATTGATGTCCAGGATATAATTGTCAGCAAAATCTTGCCGGATAAGCCTACTTCCATCCGCCTCCCTGAAAATAGCCTGAATGGTATCGCCAATGACATTCAGTTCGTTGATATCATCACCAAAGAGCCGTACCTCCACAGGTGATGTGGTTGGTACCCCTTGCGCAAACTGCATCACATCCACGCGTGCATTGGGCAGGAAATCTTTCAGTTTGTCAAGATAAGAAGGGGCCAGTATTTCGGTGGTTTTTGTATCGGTGGTATTCACCAGTATCATGGCATAACTTTCCTCAGGAAAAATTGGGGCGAAACTGTAATACACCCGCGGTGCAGAGGTTCCGATAAAGGAGGCAAATGATGAGATATTTGTATCCTGGACCAGTATCTCCTCTATTTTTTTCACATCAGTATCTGTAACACTAAATTTCGTTCCCAAGGGTTCGAAAACCTGAATTACAAACTGGTTACGCTGGGCATCCGGAAAAAATTGCTGTTTGGGTATTTCAAAAAGCAGAGCACCTCCCACAATTAACAACACACCCAGCAACACTGTTACAAGTTTATGGTTCATGGCAAGGCCAATTCCCTTGTTAAATACAAACTGGATTATATCAAGCACATTGAATTTTTTCTTTCCTGCGCTTTCACCCTTTTCCTTCATTCCTTTTTTAATAAAAAGATAAGCCAGGAATGGTGTCATAAAAAAGGCAACGATCAGTGAGCAAGTCATGGAAATGGCTACCGTTACTGGTAGGGTAATCAGGAATTGTCCGGTCGCACCACTCAACATAAACACCAGCGGCAGGAAAGCCAGAACTATTGCAAGTGTAGAGGAAAAAAGAGATACTGAAAATTCGCTTGCACTTTTCCATGCGGCTTCAAAACGGCTTAACCCTTCATCCAGTTTATCCATATAATTATCGATCACTACCACGGCATTATCAACCACCATTCCCAATACCACAATAAGGGAAGCAAGGCTCACCTGCTGCAATTCATAGCCAAACAGGTTCAGGAAGGCAAAGGTCATTCCGATGGAAACAGGTATGGAAAATGCTGCAATCAAAGCCACTCGAATTGGCAATAGCAACATAATAACAATAATTACCGCCCCCACTGCAATAAGGAATTCGCGCATGAAATCGTTTACTGCACTTTTTACCACGGTAGGCTGATTGTTGATGATGGTGAGTTGCAAATCGGGAGGGAGCAATTTTTTTACTTCATCCAGTGCCATATCCACCTCTTTGCCAAAGCCCACAATATTATATCCCGCCTGCATCTGAAGTGACACAAGCATGGCCTTGCTTTCATCCCCATTAATCCTGATCAGCTGTGTGGGGTCAACAAGCTGTCTTTCCACTCTGGCAATATCTTTAATTTTCAGGATGGTACCATCTTCAATAACTTTAATGATTTGGTTTTCGATGGATTCAATATCAGAATAGAGACCTGATGTATGCATTTTTACCTTGGAATTATCTGTTTCGATATATCCCGAATAAGTGATTGCATTTTGTGTTTTGAGGGCTTCAACAACCTGGATCATACTCAGACCATATTGTGCCAGTCTCTCCGAATTGAATAAAACATTGATTTCATCGCTCTGGTATCCCAGGTGGCTAATGTTGGAAACCGCGGGTATGCGACGTAATTTATTTTCGATGGTCTCGATATAATCTTTTAAATCGCTGTAGGACCTGTCTTTGGTTTCGACGGCAATTAGCAGCGAAACCACATCCCCAAAGTTGGAATCCACAATGGGGCCAATTACACCTTGGGGCAGGGATATCTCTTTGAGCTGAAAAAGTCCCTGTCCCAACCTCTCCCAGAAAAGGTCAGGGCTAGCAACCCCGTCCTCCAGGGTAACGGTTATCGTAACAAGTCCATCGGTAGTAGTGGAATAGGTTTGGGATTTATCAACTTCTTTATAGGTAAACAACTGGTCTTCCAGTGGTTTTGTAAGTTGATCCTGAACCTGGGCTGCAGTTGCACCCGGATAAAATGCGATGACCAGAGCCTGTCGGATGGTAATTTCAGGCGAAGACCTTCTGGGCATAGTTAAAAGCGAATAAATGCCAATGGCAAAAATCAACAGGATAATAATGAGGGATACCTGGTTGTATTTAAGTGATGAGCGAATGATGTTCATAGCACAGGCCTGTTAATTATTGTTTTCATTAACCGATACCTTTGCTCCCTCATAAAGCTTGCTGCATCCATTTGTTACAACGGCTTCACCTGCTTTAAGCCCTGATGTTATTATAATCTGTTTGCCTGACACCGATCCTGTTTTGATGATTCTCTTTCCGGCAATATTATTATTTATAACATACACATATTTTTCGCCATTTGCGCTTTTGTTAATGGCCATGGCCGGAACACCAAGCTGGTTTTCTTTTTGTCCGGAAGGAACGCCTACGTGCACCATCATTCCCGGCTTAAATACATATTCCTCGTTTTCAAATAAAGCTTTCACCTCAAAGGATCTTGAAAAACTTTCAGCTCCAGGTGCAATCCGCTTAATTACAGCTTCCACGGCACTATCATTAACAGAAGGGATCGTAACCTTTACTATTTTCTCATCCTGAATATTAGATATTTCATTCTCAGGCACCATGAACCTCGCGAATACTTTAT
>Ga0208900_1001824_pt1 | contig 10596 bp, 1 predicted proteins | sample AntAceMetag02UKK_FD_184763 | JGI IMG/M metagenome (GOLD analysis project Ga0208900, IMG submission 184763) | Saline lake microbial communities from Ace Lake, Antarctica - Antarctic Ace Lake Metagenome 02UKK (SPAdes) (version 2) | ecosystem: Environmental > Aquatic > Non-marine Saline and Alkaline... | reverse complement strand
TGAAGCAAATAATTGTTGTTTTGGTTTTGCTGATTGCAGGCTTGTCATTGCCGGCACAAAATCCCTATATCCAACATTTCACCACCGCCGATGGCCTGCCCTCCAACACCGTTTATCCGATTATTCAAGACAGAAATAATTTTATCTGGTTTGGTACCGATGCCGGTGTGGCAAGGTATGATGGTACTGATTTTACCTGTTTCAGTAAAAAAGATGGCCTGAATAGCAACGAAATTGTTGTGATAAAGGAAGATTCGCAGGGGCGTATCTGGCTTTTTAATTTGGGTGGGTCGATGAACTATTTTTACCAAAACAAGATTTACAACGCGCAAAATGCCCCTTTCCTGGATTCCTTGCAAAGCCGGTTCTTCTTTAGGGATTTTTTTGAGGATACCGACAGCACTCTCTATTTCTACACCTTTATGAGCCGCGAAATTGCAGCTTTAAATGTAATGGGTCAAGTGAGGAAATATACGCTACCAGCCAAAACCTATTCTTATGACGGAAATGAACATAAAGGAATGTCAATCCATAACATTTCAAAATCTACTGGGGAAGGCTTCGTGCTGTGGACCAAAGGGGGGATATTTTCCTGTAAAGATTTTACGGAAGAACCTCGCCGGATTTGTGATACTTTATTATTTGGTTCTTGTTATAAGTTGAATGACAACAAGTATTTATTTCAAAGTTACAAAAGACCGGGGCTATCGAGAAAGATTTTTTTTTATGCCAACGGCCATTTTACTACACCCGTCAATCCGCCATTTCATTACGAAACCCATATTGATGATGCCATCGAAACCCGGGATGGCGTACTTTGGATTGCCACCATCGACAAAGGGGTGTATTGTTTAAAAAACAATGAAATCATCAATCACCTCAACATTGCAGAAGCACAGGGTGTGGTGCAGGATCACGAGGGGAATGTATGGATAAGCTCAATGTGCGATGGGGTGTATAAAATCAGCCCTTACTTCAACAGCCATAAACATTACGGAATCGAATTTTTTGACAATGCCGGGATTTTGGCAATGTGCCCCTACCCTGAAACTGGGGTGTGGATGTGCAATGGGGAAAAGATGTATCTGCTTAAAGGCCAACAATTTTATACCCTCGATTTTTCGCTCAATCAGCGTAAGCTAAACCAGATTTATTACCTCAGAAATAATAGTTTGATTGTCGGCACAAAAACTTCCTATTTTTACCCACTCGGCGATATCAAAATTGTCGAGTCAGTTAGGAAAATCGAGTACACATTCCCACCAAAAATGAAACCTTACGATGGTTTAAAAGCCATCGCCATCAGCCCGACAACCGACAAAATCTTTGCATACTCACAGGCTTACTTGTTTTCGATAGATCACGAAAGTTTATTACAAGAGGAACTTATTGCTAAGTTCGGCGAACGAATCCACAACATTTTTTTTAATATTGATGATGAGCTAGTGGTGAACGCCAAGAAAAACTATTTGTACCGGGATGGGGAATTAATTCCTTACCCCCAGTTATCGTGTTTTGATGGTAAAATCATCATTGGCCACCTCCGCATCAACGATTCGATAGAAGTAATCAATGTAGAGGGCGACAGCATTTACCTTATGTGCAACAAACGCCTTTGCAACTTGACACAAGCCATGGACAAACCCATCGACATGATGGTAAGAAAAATTGCCTGGCACGAACCGGCATTGTACCTTGCCACCGCCCAAAATATTTTTGTGGTCGAACGCCCCGAATGTATTGCCAAAAATCAAAGTGTTGACATTCGGTTTATCGACATCAACTTCGGGAAAATAAATGAAATTCTGGTTTTTAACGACTCGCTGTACGTGGCTTCCGACTACGGGCTTACCATCATCCCCGAAGCCGGGATTGGTGAAATGACATCGCAAACCCCTATTCCCTATTTGCAATCGGTGCAGGTAAACGGAACGGATGCTGACCTTGGGGAGGGCGAGTTGAGAATTATCGGAAAAAATCAAATCAAATTCTTATTCTCCTGCATCAATTATTCTGCTGCACCGCTTATTTATTCCTATCAATTAGCGGGGCTTGATACAAGCTGGAACATGGGTACGGCACGCCAGGTTGTCTATCAGAATCTGGGAATCGGGGATTACACTTTTCGGGTGAGGGCGCAAAAACCGGGTACAGAATTTAGTACGCTCGTGGATTTTAAGATTGTGGTGTCGGCCACTTTATGGCAAAACCCGCTTTTTTATATCGGCATTTTTATCCTGATTTCAGGATGGATTCTGTGGTCGCTTCACCGCCGTAGCCTGCGCCACCGCCACACCCTCGAAATGGACAACCAATTGGTGTTGCTGGAACAAAAAGCCCTGCTCACCATGATGAATCCCCACTTTATTTTCAACGCGCTTGGCTCCGTGCAAAACCACCTGCTGCACAACCAGCCCAACGATGCCGCGCAGTACCTTTCGCAATTTGCCCGGCTGATCAGGCAAAACCTCAACGCCATCAAAACCGGGTTCATTAGTATTGAAGAAGAGATTGACCGCTTGAAAAATTATCTTGACCTCGAAAAACTCAGGATGGAAAACCATTTCGATTATACCATCAGCCTCGACGATGATATGGATGAAGATGAGGCCATGATTCCCTCGATGATCGTTCAGCCCTTTGTCGAAAACGCCGTTTGGCATGGCATTTCACAGCTCAAAAATCAAACGGGAAGGATAAGCATTACTTTCTCACCCGAAACCAACGACACCATCAAAATAGCTGTCGAGGATAACGGCCTGGGTAAAAGCCAAACAAAGCCGACTCCATCAAATAGCCGGCAGCATTTGAACCTGAGCACGGAGGTAACCCGCCGCCGGCTTGAGTTGCTGGGGAAAAAACACAAAGTCCATACTTCCGTTTCCTACCACGAGGCCAATCCCGGGCAAATCAATCCGGGGACAAAAGTAGTGATTGTTGTTCCGGTGAGCTACGGTATAGACCCCCTCTAACTCCCCCTGGAGGGGGAGAATCCCAGCGCACTAGCCGCTGTTGTGGCTGGTGCGGCTGAGTCTCCCTTCCTTTTTACGTCGTGAATGGGGCAATGATGATGTGGAATCCAATTCACTACCTAAATAGGGTCTGCTGAAAAATTCATAACAATTTGTCATTTATCCTATTGCATAAAAATTGTTGGGCTTTGATGCACGGTTTTTTGTATGATTATTGAAAAATCCGTGCATTTAATATTACGGTGCGCTGCACCTTTTTGCATTTTGCCAATCACAAACTGCTACAAATATTTCGGTGCTCTGCACCTTAAGCGGCAGAGCCGCGCAATCTTTGTAGAAATCACATTCATGCTTGAAGTAGAGTAAGGTGCAGAGCACCGAAATATTATAATCCTTAGTTCTTCAGCAGACCCTAAATAGTTACAATATTTTTCGGTGTATTTTGGAATAGGTTTTATCCTCATTTTCCCCTTTTTTAACCTCAAGATTCAATATTCAGTATTTATTGGACTTGGACTAACCCCCATAAAACTGGAATAAACCAACCGTTTACTCAACAGATACTACCATTCATAAACCTCCGGCTACAAATCAATCATTCCCAAAGAAGTCGTTTTCCTTAAACTATAAATTTGCTTTCATAAGGGCAAAAAATAGGGATATAATGATGAGTCAAATTACCATCCGGGATCAATCCGGGCATCAATTAATTGATGTTAGCAATCTGATGTTTTTCCAGCAGGACAATCATTTTACAATATTTCATCTTACAGGTTTTGCTACCATTGTTGCCGACCGCTCCTTTGACGAACTGGAAATGACTTTGGCTGATTCAGGATTTTTCAAGATAAACAAAAATACGGTCATCAACCTTCGCCACTTGCAGTCGTTTACCAACGATACGGTAATTCTTGCCGATGGAACACGATTGACGATCTCTCGTAAAAAAGCCGGGGAATTTCAGGAGGTAACGGGCAGTTTGCAGTAGGCAGTCCGCAGTCTTCAGTTCACAGTCCGCAGTCCACAGTCTGCAGTCTTCAGTCCGCAGTCTTCAATTCACAGTCCACAGTCTGCAGTCTTCAGTTCACAGTCCACAGTCTGCAGTCTTCAGTCCGCAGTCTTCAGTCCACAGTATTCAGTTCACAGTCTGCAGTATTCAGTCCACAGTCTCCAGTTTCCGGCCTCCAGTCTGACAGACCCACTGCTTACTCTGGGCTGCCAACTGCGGACTGCCTTCTTACCGTTCACAGTCCACAGTCTCCAGTTTCCGGCCTCCAGTCTGACAGACCCACTACTTACTCTGGACTGCCAACTGCGGACTGCCAACTATCGACTGTGGACTGCCTTCTTACCGTTCACACTCCATTTAATACCGTTTGTACAATAAGCCCATCCATTCAATCAATGGCTTGGTTTCTAAGCTGTTTTGGATAGTAATTTTACATGGAAAAGTAAATATAAAATAAGGTATTAACAAAAATAAATTTACAAATGAAATATTCCCGCTATGCTCGCCTTGCTCGCCTCGCTGGCGAAGCGGGCTGCGAAGCAGGAGACCGGGCAAGCTTTGATAATTATTAACCTCCACTGAAATGAATAAATTTTTATCCATGCATCAGTGGCTAAATTTTATAAAAAATGAAAACACACTACTTCATTCCGATGTTTATCACCGCCATCCTTCTTTTGCCGGTGATGCTGCTTTGCCAGCCAGATGAATTCAAACCCATGCACAAACAGGGCAAACAAACACTTGTAACTCCATCAGGCAATGACGGAAAACTCTTAGTGCCTTCCAACGAAACTGCTATTGCAAGGCCGGATGTTACTGCCAAAAAAAATGTTTATAGTGATAAATTAGTACAGGAACTATCCGGTGGTGACAATCCGGTTAAGATTGTTAAATCATCTCCAGGTGGCCTCTCACCCAACTTGACTGATAACGAGACCATCAGGTGGGATGATGGTATCAATTTTGCCATAGCAGGAATTACCGGGGGTGGTATATTTGATATTGCTGCCTATTTCCCAACTTCAACTATGGCGCAATACACCGGTATGAAATTGAACCAGGTTGAAATCTACATTGGCGAGAATCCAATTTCATGTGAATTGAGGGTTTATGGGCCAGGAACATCCAATTTACCCGGAACACTTTTACAATCGCAATCTGTTACTACAACGCCAAATTCATGGAACTTAATTAATCTTACAAATCAAGTAGATATTACCGGACAGGACCTTTGGATTAGTTACTCCCTGAATCATCTAAATGGAACTTCTCCTGTTGGTATTGATGAAGGACCTGCAATAGCCGGATATGGAGATATGATTTCCTTCAATGGTGGTGCATGGTACACATTATCTTCCATGGGTCATAATTACAACTGGAATATTGCGGGTTATCTGGAGGAAAGTGAAGTAGTGTGTCCCACAGTTGATGCCGGCCTCGATGCTACCATTTGTGCATACTATGATTACTACCTCAACCCAACAGTGTTAGATTATTCCTCACTTCTGTGGACTACAAAAGGTGATGGTATCTTTGTCCCTTCTGTTTTTGAACTGAATGCTGTTTATCAGCATGGTGAGGATGATGTATCAAATGGCTCGGTGGAAATTTGCCTTGAGGCCTTACCAGTTTGGCCGTGTGAAGAAAGTGTTACCAGTTGTTTTCAACTTTCTTTTTATAGTAAAAAAGAGATTGCAATTTGTCCGGGTAACATGATGGCATGCGAGAGTGACCCACCATTTGAGCTTAACGGAGCTACACCCGAGGGGGGAGATTATTATGGCACGGGTGTAACAGATAATTGGTTTTATCCTGGCCAGGCCAATCTTACAAACATTATAAGCTACATTTACACGGATCAAAATAACTGCACCTACGAGTGTACATTTGAAATATCGGTAACACCTGAACCAGTAGCTGATGCCGGCACTGATGGGACAAGTTGTTGCGGTACGGAATATTACGTAAATGCCAGTGCGGCTCACTACAACTCCCTCCATTGGGAGACGGATGGCGATGGTGATTTCTTTGATCCCGAGCAGCTCCAAACAACCTATATGCCGGGCTTAGGGGATTGTGCTGCCGGATCGGTTGACCTCTGCCTTACCGTATATCCGGAAAACCCATGTACAGTAAACGCGACAGATTGCATGACACTTACTTTGCAGGAGTTCCCGCAGGTTGATGCAGGCCCTGATATTACAATATGTGGAATTACACCCATTACCCTCACCGAGACACAGGCTTCTTTTTATGCCCAGCTTTTGTGGTACACCCCAGACGGCACTGGGAATATAAGCCCCGAGAATACCTTAAATCCCACCTACACTCCATCTTTGTTTGATTTGCAACTTGGTAGTGTTGAACTTTGCCTTATAGGACAACCTATTATTCCATGCATGGTTGCTGATGAGGATTGCATGACACTTTACCTCACCACCGACTGTGTATGGATAAAAGATTGTGATGATGATAATGCCACGGTGCCTTCAGACTGTATTCCTTTTTTTTGGCTTAGCCCGGATATCTGGGTTGATAATGATAACGACCAGGAACAGGATATACTGCTCCCGGATATGCCGAATACATTGTTTGTGCGGGTAAGAAACAGAACCGCCTCCATATTGGAAGGAGCAGAGTTACAGTTATACTACAAGGAAATCATAACAGGATTTATGTTTCCCGGACAAAATTTAATAAACGAGACCTACACAATACCATCTATTGCTGCCTATAACCATGAAGATATTGTTGTTGAATGGAATGTGCCTCCACTCGAGCCAAATATCATAAACTATTCTATTGGCGCGGTACTCAACTATCCTGATGATCCTTTTACTACAAATGTTTTGCGTTTTGATAACAACAAAGCTGCGCTAAGCATAACTGAGCTTTATTTAAGGGAAACAGATCCGACACCAAAGGGCAAAGAAACAGGCATCGAACCTACAATCGCTTATTTCCTTATTGGAAATCCCGCGGAAGATCCGGGTTTATTTATCATTGATGCCGAAATTAATGCTCCTGCCGGCTGGACTTTTGAGTTTTTTGATGCTGCCGAGCAGCCCCTTGAACTACCTTATGAGGTAAATCTGGAAGCACTGGAGGAGCAAATGATGAAAATGATTGTTACCCCCGATGAGGATGCTCAGCATGGAGAGGAAGGACTTGTGGTGGTTAAACAATACGAAGCCGATGGCTATCCCAATCCGGAAGCCATCATCGGGGGTATCAATTTCCCGCTAAGGGTAGATTTGTACCCGCCCGCCGCCATTACCGATCTGGAAGCTGCCATCGGAGGAGAAACAATAGAGCTGCAATGGACACCCGTAACACTCGATGTGGAAGGCAATGCCGAAAATATTGCATGTTATAATATTTATAGGGGAAACACCCCCGACTTTGAACCTGATACTGAAAATCGCGTGGGAAGGCTTGCCGTTGATCAAAACAACGATAAACCCGGTTTCCAGTGGTACGATGATGATTTCGGAAAAACAACACTGTATTACATTGTCAGGGTAGAAGATGAAGCCGGTTACGAATCCGAAAATTCCAATACTCCTACAATCATAATTAATGATATGGATTTTGGTGATGCGCCGGAATCATACCAAACAACTATTGCTAATAATGGTGCCCGGCATATTGTTGACCCTGAAGTTCATTTGGGTTATGTGATTGACCCAGAACCTGACGGTTTGCCAAGTTTTGATGCATCGGGTGATAACTGGAATAATATTAATGATGAGGATGGCGTAATGTTTATTACCCCAATGGTAGTTGGACAAAACGCATCCCTGAAAGTTACGGCTTCTGTAAATGGCTACCTCAACGTCTGGCTCGATGTGCAGGGAGATGGCTCCTGGATTGAGCCCGTTGACCATGTATTCATTGACCAAAATCTGGTTGCCGGATCCAATATACTGGAACTCCCCATTCCTCCCGGTACTGCTGTGGGCAATAGCTTTATGCGTTTCAGGTTTTCCACTGAGGGCGGGTTGAATTACTATGGCCCGGCAGTTGATGGTGAGGTGGAAGATTATCGCGTGGCGATTTATCCGGAAGACTGGGGCTTTGTTAAAACTCCTAAAATTCATTTTTTAGTTGTACCACTGAATGTAGTACAAAATTGCATTTCCTTAAGCCCCAATGATGTAATTGGTGTATTTTATACTAACGATAAAGGCAACCTGACGTGTGGTGGTGCAGAAATATGGGACGGGCTTAGCCATCAATTGGTCATAGCTTATGGTAATAATTTATCAACAGGGTTCAAAAATGGTTTTGATGAGGGTGAATTGTTTACCTGGAAGGTTTATTCCACTGCAACGGCTACTGATGAATTTGTAACTGTGAATTATGAGCCCTTATGGTGGCCATCGGGTATTGGAGCATTTGGAAATGGTGGCAACTCAATATTGACACAAATTAACAGTGTATCGGTTGTTGCTTCTGCTTCGCCTCCAAGCATCTGCGAAGGCGATGTGGTTCAACTCGATGCAACAACATCTTGTGGTTCGGGCAACTATACTTACAACTGGACTTCCGATCCCCCGGGATTTAATTCTGGATTAAAGAATCCGGTTGACAATCCAGTGCAGAACACCACATATTATGTGGCTGTTACAGATGGAAATATCACAGTTACATCATCGGTAAGTGTGGATGTACAATTGTTGCCAATTGTTGATGCCGGCCCGGATGATACGGTTTGCGAAGGAGAATCTTACCCGATTCTCAACGCCTCCATAAGCGGCGAATATGAAGGTTTGCTGTGGTCAGGCGGAGATGGCGAATGGATAGATCAGGGAACACTTCAGCCTGAATATACTCCCGGCACATGGGATATTTTAAATGGAGAAGTTGACATTATACTTTTTGTTGTTCCAAAGGAGCCTTGCATAGCTTATGCCATTGATATGTTTAATCTTGAAATCTTACCCAAACCAGTAGTAACTTGTCCTCAAGATTTATCTTTTTGTATTGTTGACAACGAATTTCCTTTGTCGGGGGCTACTCCGGCAGGCGGAACCTACAGCGGCCCGGGCGTAAATGCCGGAATCTTTAATGCTGACACTGCCGGAGCAGGTGTGCATACCATAACGTACAAATACACCGGTGCAAACGGGTGCACGGATAGCTGCACCTTTACCAGTACAGTTATTCCTTTGCCCGAAGTGTTTGCCGGTGCTGACGCAACCATCAATCCCGGCGATAGTTACCAAATTGCCGATGCATGGGCTAGCAACTACTCTTCACTCGAATGGATAGTAAACGGTGTGCCTGCTTTTCCAGGAAATCCTAATCCCACCTACCAATCAGCACCAGGCGATTGCGAGGTAGTTGAGCTTTGCCTTACGGCTGAACCAATTGATCCTTGTGAGCTAAGCGTAGAGGATTGTATGGAACTCACGGTTATGATCGTACCAGAATCATTACATCCCGATGGAAGTGGAACCTCCACCGAACCTTACCTTGTAGAGAACCTGCAAAACCTGTACTGGATTTCAGAGCAAACAAACTCAGGGAATAGTTTCAGCGGAAAATTCTTTTTTCAAACTGCCGATATTGATGCTTCAGAAACCGAAACATGGTTTTGCGGCCTCGGATGGGTAGCCATCGGAACATTGAACGAACCATTTTCCGGTTCTTATGATGGAGGATGCAATACCATCGAATCGCTCTACATTAACAGGCCAAACGAAAGTTACCTTGGGCTGTTTGGGAATGTACGCGGGAGCGGGACACGAGTAGAGAAACTAAGGATACTAAATGCAGATATTACCGGGAATGGTTTTGTTGGTGGTCTTGCCGGACGAGTAAGATCTTATGCGGAAGTGGCTTACGTTGATGTGGAAGATATTATTATAAATCTTAGCGATCTCTATGGTGGTGGTTTGGTTGGTGCTAATTATGATTATGCATCCATTTACAGATGCTCATCATCAGGAGAGGTGCATAGAGGGAATGATTACAGTGAGAATTACGTTGGAGGATTTATAGGAGGAGTTGGTGAATTTGCCACGGTTGATGAGTGTTACAGTACAACAGAAGTAACAAGTCTCAATCATAGATCTGTTGGGGGCTTTACCGGCTTGGTTAGTACCGGAGGGGAAGTTAAGAATTCATATTCCAGGGGTGCGGTCAACGCTGCTGGCTGGCGAGTTGGTGGGTTTTGTGGCTACTTGGGCACAGGGACAATAAACAATTGTTTTTCAACAGGCTTGGTAGATTCCCCATCTTCTACTGTTGGTGGATTCGTGGGTTTTCTGAGTAGTGGAGTGTGCAACAATAATTTCTGGGATATCAATACATCAACCCAAAACACAAGCGCATGTGCCACTGGCAAAACTACAGCCGAGATGAAAACCCTAAGCACTTTTACCGATGCCGCCTGGGATTTTGAAAACGTTTGGGCTATGGATGGGATTACCAATGATGGCTATCCTGCCTTAAAATGGCAATTGACTCCGCTTGTTGATGCAGGTGTTGATGCTACGATTTCTGAAGGTTCAGATTATACACTTATGGCCGTGGCTGAGAATTATTCAAGTGTGCTATGGTCAACGCCAAATGGGGATGGTACATTCAACCCTGCTGATGCTATCA
>Ga0208900_1001823_pt1 | contig 10615 bp, 13 predicted proteins | sample AntAceMetag02UKK_FD_184763 | JGI IMG/M metagenome (GOLD analysis project Ga0208900, IMG submission 184763) | Saline lake microbial communities from Ace Lake, Antarctica - Antarctic Ace Lake Metagenome 02UKK (SPAdes) (version 2) | ecosystem: Environmental > Aquatic > Non-marine Saline and... | reverse complement strand
AACACTGCCGCCACCGTAGGTAATCAGCACCCGGGCATCCTTGGGTACCAATGTGTCCAATTCTTTCAGCCGGTCTTTTCCAAAAACAATATGAGTGGGGTTGTAAAAATCAAAATTAAGCATATTTCCTCGCTTTATCATCTATATGGTTTGAATTCTTTTAGTTGAGCAATTTTCAATGTATTTCAAGCATTTGCAAATGGCTTTATTCGAATAAATATGCTCAACTGAAACCTCATTTTATTCCATTATAATAATGGGAATAATCGGCATCCTTCATATGACCCCAAAAGTACTTTATAGTCTTTCGGGAAAAAGCCCCGCAAATGGAGATTGCTCTACAAAAGTATAAAGTCCTTTTGAAGGATGCCGAATAATCATTATTTATCATTCACACGTATAACTAATTTTCCAAAATTACCACCGTTCAACATGCCGATAAACGCCTCTGGTGCGCTTTCCAGCCCATCCACCAGATGCTCCCGGTATTTTATCTCTCCGTTGGCCAGCCACTGGGACATATCCTTTGCAAATTCATCGTAACGGTGACCATAATCATCAAAAATAATGAACCCTTGAACTTTTAACCGTTTGACCAGAATGGTGCCCATCAAACGAGACAGGCGGTCGGGTCCTTCGGGAAGCTGTGTGGCATTGTACTGGGAAATGAGCCCACACACAGGAATTCTGGCCTTTGTGTTCAGCCGTGGCAATACCGCATCAAACACCTTACCCCCGACACTCTCAAAATAGACGTCAATTCCCTTGGGACAGGCAGTTTTAAGCTGTTGGGCAAAATCTGAAGCATGGTGGTCCAGACATTCATCAAACCCAAGGACCTCTTTTGCGTATTTACATTTCTCGGCCCCTCCGGCAACACCCACAACATGGCAGCCCTTTAACTTACCGATTTGCCCCACAGTTGCACCCACAGGACCTGTGGCCGCAGCCACCACAATAGTTTCACCCGGCTTGGGTTGACCAATATCCAATAACCCCATGTAAGCTGTGAATCCCGGCATACCCATTATTCCCAATGCATAGGAGGCATTTTGCGGATTTTCTCCCAATGGGGTCAGGCCAATACCATCGGAAAGAGCATAATCCTGCCAGCCACTGAACCCAAGGACCCACTGGCCTGCCTTGTAATCCGGGTGGCGGGAGGATTCAACCTGACACACCGTCCCTCCCACCATGACGTCATCCACCTGAACAGGATCTGCATAGGAAGGAGCATCACTCATCCTGCCCCGCATATACGGATCAAGGGAGAGATATTCAGTGCGCAAGAGTACCTGGCCTTCAGAGGGTTCCGGCACAGGTGAGTTCTCCAGGCGAAAATCCCCGGGCTCTGGAGCACCCTGGGGGCGACGGGCCAATACGATACGACGATTGTGTTCTTTATTTTGTGACATGGTCATCTCCTTTTTCCTGCTCTTTTTTTTCTATTGCACAATGCAATGCCTCTTTGGTTAAGAGGGTTGAAAAACATTTATTGCATGAAATGCACCTGGCCTTTTTTTGGTCCCCTGATTCCCATCTTTTAACCAGATGGGGTTCCCTGATAAGGGGTCTTGATAGGGCGACATAGTCTGTAATACCAGATTTTACAGCCTCTTCGGCAATATTATAAGAAAGAAAACCGCCCACCAGGATAAGGGGAATGCCTATTTCCTTCTTAAATGTTCGGGCAGCCTCTCTGTAGTAAACCTCCCGCTCTTCCGACTTTGAGGTGCCAGCCCTGGAGGGGATAAGTTTTCCAGATTCAAAGGTGCCGCCGCTCATCTCAATGGCATCCATACCACGGTGTTCAAGCATCTTACAAACCGTTATCATCTCCGCCACGGTCATCCCGTTTTCAAGAAAATCCTCGGAGTTGATTTTTACCATTATCGGAAATGAGGTGCCCACCCGCTGCCTGATCTCTTCGTAAACCTGGACGAGCAATCTTGCCCGGTTTTCAAGGCTCCCCCCATAATCGTCATCTCTTTTATTATAATGGGGGGACAAAAACTGGCTGAGCAGATACCCGTGGGCTGCATGAATTTCAACGGCATCAAAACCAGCTTTTACAGCTCGATCAGCGGCATCCCCAAAGGCTTTGATGGTTTTATTAATATCATCAACCGTCATGGCAGACGCTTTTTTAACATCTTCTTTAAAAATATCTGAAGGTGCAAGGGGGGCATAGGCATCTTTTCCGATGGCATTTTTCCCGGCATGGGCCAGTTGCACGGCAACAAGGCCGCCATTTTTGTGAACAGCCGAAGTAACCTGATTTAGGCTGTCAATCATGTCATCTGAATAGATGCCCATCTGCTTGGGCCCGGCCTGCCCTTCTCTTGCCACATGGGCGTGCCCTGTGATAACAAGCCCCACGTCCCCCTGGGCAAGTTGTGCCATGCATTCCAACAGCTGGTCAGTGGCCTTTCCATCCAAATCTGCCATGGCCTCGTAGGTGGCGGATCTGACGAACCGATTTTTTATCTTCATTCCATTTATCGTGGTTGTTTCAAATAGTTTGGACATTATTTTTCCTTTTCCTTGGTGGTCAAATTTTGATGTCTCGTAAAAAGTCCGAGATCCATGAAATTTTCATTAAACAAAATTTTATATATGATTTTCAACTGGCTTGAGAAAGTAATCAAACAAAAGCCTTATACATTCTTTCACCGGAGTTGTGGAGTTCGCTATTTTCATATTCAGCAGCGCCCCTTCCCAGGCATTCCAGATAAACTCAGTTAAATCCTCAGTGGGTATATCATTTCTGATGGTTCCAGTGGCTTGACCTTGCCTGACATAATCGGACACTCGCTTTTTCCAGGCAATGGTTGCATGGTGCATTTTTTCTCGACAAAGCTCACTGGCCTCGCTGATTTCCGCCGCCAGATTGCCTATCAAACAGCCTGTCCTTACCCGGTTTTGCTCGTGATGGGAAATTACCATCTCAAAACTGTGGCGCAATGCCCCAAGCGGTTCAGATGGGCCGCTTGCGAGAAAACCATCCCAAAGAACAGCCAGGTTATCTGAATAAAACTGAATAATTTCAACGGAAAAATCTTCCTTGCTTTTGAAATAATTATAGAATGACCCTTTGGGCACACCGACTTCATCAACAATTTCTTTAATCCCGGTTCCATTGTAACCGTTTTCCGCAAACAGTCTAAGCCCTGTCTGAAGGAGCTTTGTTCTGGCTTCTATTTTTTGTATTCTCTTTTTCATAAAAAATAAAATATGACCGGTCGTCTTGATTGTCAAGAAAAAAAAGAGCACTTTCATGATTTTCCGGCCAAAGGCATCTTCCTTGTCAGGCGTCAGTTTCAGTTACTGGGCCTTTCTCAAGGCCACATGTTTTGGTTTTTTTTAAATTTCTACATAGACTCAATGGTGTCCGGTTAGGTTTTATGGTATATCAGCGGTATTCTTAAACATCGTAATGATTGAGGCTTTTTCTAAGTTCTTTGAGAACCTCATTTCTCAGATCCTCCGGTTCCAGCAACTCTGCACCGGATCCATATGAGAGCACCCACTGCTTAACTTCCCATCTTCCGGATGTCTTCATGGAGAGAATTATGGATACATCTTCTTTCTCTTCAATGTTCTGATTTGGTGCCCACTGACGCTCTTTGATATATCGGGCCTGTTCGGAGGAAAATCGAATTTTATTTCACAAATCCGGTTGTCCAGCATGGCATCTTTAATGGTCTCGATATTTTCTTCATTGTAAACTTTCGGGTGCTTCCCATGGGAGACCAGAAGGGAGCGGATTTTTGATAACTGTTTTCGGATTTTCTGAGGATCTGCAAGAAAGTTGTCCAGTTTATTAAAAGCTGATCGGATATGAGATTCAATGCCAGTTCCTTTTAAGTGCTGAGTATTCCCTTTCAACATATAAAGGGCAATGACTTCTGAAGGTGTCAGCCGAAAGTCTGGAAAGCTCATAACCGGGAACTTTAATATATACTGATCGTCAGATAGGCCATAAGCCACTCATTAAACCCTTGTGTACCATTAGCTCTATCAGGACATTGATTTTCATTTCGTCTGTTCAATCACCTTTCTATAATACCAAAGCCCCCAAGCCTCACCAATCCATTTTCATGGTTACACACAACAAGACATTAAAACTGTTGACATATTAACTGTCAAGTATTATATTACACAGTATGGAAATCAACAAACTGAAAAAACAATATCAAAATGAGAATTTTCGGATAAATGAGCTGCTGAATGTAGCAAACAATTTTATTGTGCATATCGCTCCTGAGCAACCATCTGAACGAGTTTCAAATATTCTGACTGAACGAAATGTTCGTTACTATATTAATCAAGGACTGGTTGATCGTCCAACGGGAAAGGATGGGGTGTCAGCATTGTATGAGTACAGACACCTGCTGCAACTAATTGCCCTGAAAAAACTACAATTGGCCTATATTCCTGTAAAAAGAATTGCAGAGATACTAAGTGGCAAAAATGAATCGGAACTTCATCAAATTATTTCAGGACAAGCAATTGAAGCAGATAATCAAATTGAAAATCCAGCACTGTCATTCCTGAATACCATTTCAAAATCCCAAAAAAATAAAAAAAAAGAGAACAGGAGCTTTTTACCATCAGCAGAGACAATGTCCCTTGAAGCACCGGACAAGAAGTATCAATCATCAACCAGTACACCCAAAAGATCCAAACTGAAAAGTTATTCTTGGGAACGCTATGAGCTGGATGAAGGCATAGAGATCCATATCCGTGACGATCAGGACAAGCAGGCAATAAAATCAAAGCTAAAAAAACGCATCAACGAATTTATGAAAAATTTGTGAATATTAACGATAATCCAAAAGGAGAATGTAAAATGACAGAACAATTGAAACCCACGATTGAAATACACCCGCTAAAAAAAATGATTCTTGCAAAAAACAAATCTCAAATGGATTTTCTGGTTCGAATACTTGCACCCAAATCCGGGATTAAAACAAAAAGGCCCACATTAAACTTAGGGTTAGTTCTGGATAGATCCGGTTCCATGGGTGGCAGTAAAATCCAAAAAGCAAAAGAAGCCACCTCCTATTGCCTGGACCAAATGCTGGAAACAGACAGATTCAGTCTGACTATTTTTGATAATGAAATTGATGTGATTGTCCCCTCAGTTCATCCCAAAAACCGCTCAAAGATAAAATCAGTTATCAACACTATAGAGGCCAGAAGCACCACAGCACTGCATCCTGCCTGGGTTCAGGGGGGGAAACAGGTTGCCAGCCATTTGGATTCTAAAATGTTGAACCGGGTGATCCTGATAACGGACGGCCTTGCCAATGCGGGTGAGACAAACACAGATGTTATCGTCACCCAGGCAAAAGGGCTGTATGAACATGGTATTTCCACCACAACCATTGGCGTTGGCAATGATTTCAATGAGGAACTGCTGGTTCCAATGGCCCAATCAGGTGGGGGGAACAATTGGTTTGTTGAATCGGCAAAGGATTTCCAAAGAATATTTGAAACAGAAATGGAAGGGTTGGTTCGGGAGCGTTTCAGTAATGTGCTGATGGAAATTGAACCTGAAAATGGCGTTGAAATCCTGGAAGTAATGAATGATTTTGAAAGAGATTTTGAGAATAAATTTATTTTGCCGAACCTGGTGGATGAAGAACCCCTGGATATAATTGTCCGAACCCAATTGCCAGCCAGAGATACGGGGATTCACAGGATATTCAAAATCAACCTTGAATGGAACCTCATTGGTAATGATACAAGGCAAAATATCAAAATGCCCGCTTCCATTGAATATGCTGAAAAAATTGAAGGCGAAAATGAAAAAGAATATTTTCAGGTTCAAAAAGTGATTAAATTATTAGAAGCAGCCAGGATAAAACGCCAGGCAATCGCACAATTAGACAATGGAGATTATATGGGATCATCTCAAACCTTACAAGCCATAGCACCCATGATGCGGGATCTTGCAGAACAATATGATGATGACGAGCTTGCCGCTGAAGCAAATTATCTGGATGAGTTCTCTGACAAGGTTCAGGTTAGAGAGGAACGTGCATATTCACGTAAATCCATGCGTTATTCCAGTATTAATACCCAGCGGGGGAAAAAGGTCAGGTAAGGCTTTTAGTTCATTTCGTTTTTTTAAAGATGCTTTGGCAGGCAATGTGGTGGGGGAAAAGGGGACAGACTTATTTTAAACGTCCGACAGACACGATATATCAACAAGTTGGAAAAGCGTCCCGGAAGGTTGCTATAAGTCCAGCCCGGTGAGTACAGGAAAATATCTTCTGGCCTGTAGTCGTTTATATGAAAGTCTAACTCATCCATACCATGACGATTCAAGTTTTTCACGCATATGCTACATGAATCATATTATTACTTGCATCCTTCGGTTCTCTTTGAATTGTAATATCTATACATTGATCTAAAGCACGTAGAAAAAAGAACAGTCTTTCTATGGAGAACCCTGATAATTGACCATGCTTTAGTGCAGATATTTTAGGCTGATCAATACCTAAAATATTTGCAGCATTTTTCTGTGTTAAGTTTCTGTTTTTAATGATTTTATTAATAATAGATATTAACTCTGCTTTTGCCTGTTTTTCTTCAGGATTGCTGCATCTTAAATCTTTAAAGACATTTCCGGACCCTTCAATATAGTCTTTCATTATTTTTCCTCCCTTGCCCTATTTTGGGCAATTTTAAATCGAATTTTAATCATATTTATATCGGATTTTGGCGTGGATATCCCCTTTTTCGATTTTTTCTTGAATACGTGTAAGACGTATAATTTTTCCCAAGCTTGACAGCATAGACTGTCCGATAGGTGTCACTATTATAATCCGTTTTGATTTCAATAATTCCAGGCAATCCTTTCAGCAATTTTGCATTTGAAGGCATTTCCCCCTGTTGAGCCACGTGTAAGGCATAACCCACTTCGTCCTTTACGGCTTCATGGCAATCCTGGAGATCTTGGCTACCCACTTAAGGCGGGACAGCCTTTAAAATCAAGCGTCTTGGCAGCCTTAATTTTAGGGGTTAAAAGCTAATTATCCACATAAAAAGCCTTGAAAATATCCCGCCTTAAGTGGGTAGCCGGAAACAGCTCCCACTGATCCGTCACCGGAAACCTCCTGGGCCGAAGCACGAAAGGCTTTCCAGGCCAAATAGACCAGGTACCCTGCCCCCACAAATTTGAGCAGAGAAAAAGCCACCACCGACGTCTGAAAGATGGCAGCCACGCCCAGGGCAACGGCACTGCTGTGAAAAATAAGTCCGGTGCAAAGTCCCATGGTAACCACCATACCGGCCCAACGACCCCGTAGCGTAGATTGGAAAAGAAAAGGGGACAGATTTAATTTTTGATAGGGAGTATCTTCTATCCTGCAGTCATTATATTGAGTTGAATCCTGTAAGAGCCGGTATAGTTGCCGATCCCCGATGGTCTGAAACAGCACCTTTTCCTCCCGGGCCGTGCAGGTCCGGCCCTGGCGGCAGGAAGCCAGGATCTGCCCCAATGGCGGACAACGCTGTTCCAGCTCGAACAGTTCCGGATATTCGGCTGCGGCCTTGGCCATTCGGGGATGCAGCACCATGCGGGATGCGTCCTCCATCTTTGAAGCCTTGTTAAAAACCGAGGAGTTTATCAGTGGCAGTCCTTGCAGATAATGGAGCTGGGAGGCCATGTCCCTTTTTTCACAAAGCGGAAAAAACGATGGTTTCCTTGAAAGCCGATGGATGCCCAATGGCAATTTCACCAGGTTTCCCAGCCCTTTGCCTTTTAAGGGAAAGCATATCCAGATACTCCAGCCAGCCTTTTTCAAGTTCCGGTTCCATTTTCGCCAGCAATACCGCCGCAAATTGCTATAGTGCATTATGCCGTCCATAACCTTGGAAAACCTCACGAATATGCCAAGCCACATGTTCGGAGCCCGGATAATATGAAGGCCGTTGTGGTTTCAATAATACCTTACCATGATAGGCCATAAGCCACTCATTAAACCCTTGTGTACCATTAGTTCTATCAGAGACATTGATTTTCATTTCGTCTGTTAATGTAAAAGCACCGCGGTCGAAAAGTTTCGAGCTGTGCGGGTAGGTCATCGCTGAGCCTATCACCAGCCATCTCATGAGCCATAGGTGGAGGTGGTATTCATGGGCAAGCAAGGTTAGAGGAGATGAATTCAAATGGTGGGTACGGGATTCATCCGGGCTTACAAGGCCCATGCCGCTGGCGTTGAGTCTGGTTTTTTCCTTCCTGCCGGCTCGGCCATCATGGCTGCTCTTGCCCAGAAGGTTTGCGTGGGCAAAAAAGGTTTTAGAGCGTGCTTTTTGATGCCAAGAAAGAGCTTTAAGCAATAAGCAATAAGCAATAGGCAATAGGGTAGTGGGGCCAGGTTTTTAACTTCATCATTTCAATTTGCTTGATAAATCCCAATATCAGGGCTATCATATATTCATAACATTTAATGTAGTTTTAACGGAGGCGGGGACACTACATTTCAGACGGGGACAGATTTAAAAATCTGTCCTCTCTAAGCGCACTCTAAGCGCACTGATTTGCCTAACTTATTTAGCTGTTTTGTTAAAATGGAACTGCGGAAATAGGTAGGTCTTCTCTTTTAATTTTGCTCTTTACTGCTTGACTGGCATCATTTATGCTCTTAATATAATTCAAGAATGGAAAAGAGGGGTCTGCTGAAATGAATAAAGAATCAAGTAGATGAAAAAACGTAAATTATTGCAAAAGTTATTGTCTGGCTCAAAAAATATCAGTTTCTCAGATGCAGTAGCAGGTGCTGAGATGTTTGGATTTCGATTAGATCGTATTAATGGTAGTCATCATATCTTTGAGCATCCAGAGGTTCCAGGATTATTAAATTTGCAAGATATTAAAGGAAAAGCAAAATCGTATCAAGTAAAACAGTTATTATGTCTTATTGAACGATACAATCTTCAAATGGGAGATGAAGCATGAAAGATTATCATATTAATGTGTTTTATAGTGATGAAGATGAGGGATACATTGCAGATATACCTGACTTAGAGTATTGTTCAGCCTTTGGTGTAACTCAAGAAGAGGCATTACGAGAGGTCTTGAAAGCGAAAAAAGCGTGGATTCAGGCAGCTAATGCTAATAAAAAAGTAATACCAACACCTCATTTTCGTCCATTGATTTATCAAATTGCCTGAGGAAAAAGGGGACAGATTTATTGTGCGGCCGGGCAAGGTCGTGTATTTCAGCGGGTGTGAATCCCGCCCCGGAAGGTAGGCCAGCCACGGACTACGCGGACTAAACGGGGACGGATTTACTTTTTGATAGAATCATAGTTCCTAATTGTCCTCACCACATTCTTCAAAGGGGGCATAACCGACAGGTTGTGTTTGCATCTGATGGATTAGCAATTCTATCTTAATAACCTTCAAGAGTGGAAAAAGAAACTGGAGGTACAGGTGAGGGCGTACAGGGATGTCTTGCGCAACAACCCCCATTTTGTTTCTCAGTGTTGCCCGCCACAAAATAAAATCCTGGCAGTAGTCCAAAGATGATTGGTGTTATCCCTGCGAAATACCGGCAATCCTTTTTGTTCTTGATCTTTCTGTTGCTGAATTGCCATGTCAAACCAAACCTGCTTTTCCTCTTGCGCCATGCCATTCCACTGTTTTAAAGCCTGTTCATAAAGTGCCTTCTTGCTTGTTTCCGTTTGAGCCTGCTTTGCTTCTTCCCTTTGCCTGCATATATGCTCCGCCCTTTTTTTCGAGAGTCTTTTTCCTTCTCTTTTAATATAAAGGTAGCACCGGAAGTAGATTTCCGGGGGGGGAGGAAATCTATTTCCGCTGGCCCGCTGGCCTGACCATCAGGGCCGCCCACTTGCACTGCCTGGGCAAGGTCCAGGGTAACAGTTGAGGATATATTTGAAATTTGCAGACTGTCATCATCTAAGGGCTTTATCCCTGGGTCTTGAATATTTTTTTCTAGCTGGGATTTAAGATCCGCCTGGTGTTTAAGATCCCCGGCAATAACCTCATTCACAAGAAAAACATAATAAATCCGGTTGTCCTTACAGGATGTTTGCCGTTTGATATATTGAAAACGAAAATCACACGATATTTTCATCACCAGCAAAGGCAATTTCCATTAAAGCACCGGAGAAGAGGTATCAATCATCAACCATTTCACCCAATAGATCCAAACTGAAAAGTTATTCGTGGGAACGCTATGAGCTGGATGAAGGCATAGAAATCCATATTCGTGATGATCAGGACAGGCAAGCTATAAAATCAAGGATAAAAAACAGTATCAATAAATTTCTTAATAATTTGTGATTGTAAATGATACTCCAAAAGGAGAATGTAAACATGGCAGAACAATTGAAACCCACGATTGAAATACACCCGCTAAAAAAAATATTTGAAACAGAAATGGAAGGGTTGGTTCGGGAGCGTTTCAGCAATGTGCTGATGGAAATTGAACCTGAAAATGGTGTTGAAATCCTGGAACTAATGACTGATTTTGAAAGAGATTTTGAAAATAAATTTAATATGAAGTTTATAATCATGAAGATATTGGGCTTTTTTCACTTGTAATAACATAGTGTTTTCCCCTATTCCAATGGCTCAA
>Ga0208900_1001822_pt1 | contig 10625 bp, 7 predicted proteins | sample AntAceMetag02UKK_FD_184763 | JGI IMG/M metagenome (GOLD analysis project Ga0208900, IMG submission 184763) | Saline lake microbial communities from Ace Lake, Antarctica - Antarctic Ace Lake Metagenome 02UKK (SPAdes) (version 2) | ecosystem: Environmental > Aquatic > Non-marine Saline and Alkaline... | reverse complement strand
ATATTTAAATGTGCCATATAAAGTCCAAATTCTTTATGTCAGATTAACGAAACGTTCTTACCCGGTGAACCAAAAAGGATTATAAAGCGATATAGATTAAACCAGACGTCACCTCCTATCATCAATGATTTAAACCCAGTGAATACGATTGCCTCAATAGTTTAAGAAAAGTCTGTCTTTATTTTTATCCGGTCAATGGACCCATCTTTTATTTTTGGCAATTGGTCAATGAATTCAATATATCTTGGTTTTTTGTAACCGGCAATCAAAGATCCGGTAAAGGCAATCAGGTCTTCTTTTGTCAGTTTTTTTCCGGGGTGAAGGGCAATGACAGCTTTGATGCCTTCTCCAAATTTTGGATCGGGCACTCCGAATACACAGACGTTTTCCACTGATTCGTGCTGGAGAATGGCTTTTTCCACTTCTGCGGGAAAGACATTTTCCCCCCCTGGTTTGATGAGCTCTCGTTCCGCTTTTCTACCCTTGAAGAATAAAAAACCGTCGGAATCAATCATCCCGAGATCTCCGGTATGGTGCCAACCTAGCCTGAAGGTGTGGTCGTTCAGGTCAGGGGAATTCCAATACCCTTGGAAAACCAGTGGGCCTTTGAGGACAATTTCACCCACGGTATTTGTGGGCAAAAAAGTATCAAGGTCATCAACAATTTGAACGAAGGCAAGCAGGGAAATTTCACCTGCAGACCCCGGCTGTTTAAAGTATTCAGAAAAGGAAATTAGTCCCGAGGTCTCGGTCTGGCCGTACATGGTCCAGAATGTGGAGCCGGTTTTGGCCTCCCATTTTTTTACCGTCTCGGGCATCTCAAGCCCTGCCACGATCTCAAGGCTGGACAGGTCGAAATTTCCTTGTTCAATGAGGTCTAAAAGGGTGGTTAATATAGGCGGGAAGGAACCCAAAAGCGTTACTTTTTGTTCCTGGATAAGATCAAGGGTTTGCTGGGGATTGAAGCGGTCTAGTATCACATTTTTACCGCCGGCCATAAGGGTTCCCAAACCAAAATTTACCCCCATTATGTGGAATAACGGCAGGATGTTTAAATAGGTTTTGGTCTTGTTCAGGCCAAAGGCATGGATCAGCTGCAGGTTGGACAATATTATATTCGCCTGGCTCAGCACCGCTCCCCGTGGTTTGCCCTGGACTGCTGCCGTGTGGATGATCACAAAGGGATCCTCTGGATGGCCTTCAACCGCATGGGTCATGGGGGGGGACTGGTACAGGGAAGACACATTTTTGCCCGATGCAACATTCTTGTCAAGGGTAAAACAATGATCCAGACAAGAATGTGTTGATGCCAAGGTTTGGGCTTGGTCGGCCATTTCAGCGTCACAAAAAATTACACAAGGCGTGGTGTCTTCAATAATATGGGCGACTTCTTCGGGGCTTAATCGGCGGTTGATGAGGACCAGGCAGAGGTTCAGGGCTGCCGCCGCTCCAAAAAGATGGAAAAAAAGCGGATGGTTGCTGCTGAGGATGGCGATCCTTGACCCAGGGTTAAGATTGAGGTCAAAGAGTCCCTTTGCCAGCTGGCCGGTTTGCAAAAAGAGCTCTGAATAGGAAATATCTTCATTGTTCCAGTGAATGGCGCAATGGTCGGAGTTTAGCCGTGCATTTTTTTCATAGATGTTAAAAAAATTTAAAGAGTACAGACTGTTCATGAACCATTACTCCCTGGGATAAGGACATATTAAAAGGTTTATGCATGTACAGGTTATCTTTGGTTTCTATCTTTTGGTTTTGGTCATCAAAACAAATCAGAACGAGCGCTCAGTCTTAGCATCAGCATGTCTTCTGTAATAAGTCAATTTGTTCAGGTTTGTCAAAGACTTTTTTTTATTCCCCTTGTATTTTTATCGTTATTATTATGGTTCATTTGGAAAGAATACTGAAAATAGGGTGTGACCTGAGGTAATACAATCTTCCTGGCAGGTGCAAAATTGGCATTTTAGAATATCTCCCGGGCAGGCTTCCGCCTTGTTTTCAACCAGATAACAACACCGCTTGGAGTCTATTTTTATGGTAAACCCCAGGCGGTCTGAAAAAAGTTTCATTCGCAGAAGATCCGCCCCTTTTCCACCAGCATTGAAATCAAAGGGGGTTTTGGTGGAATAGAGCAGGGTTTCCTGGGTGGTGAAAAACCCTTCGAAAATACGTTTTTGATCATCTGTTTCAATGCCCACACCAAAATCATGAACCTTGAAAAGGATTCCCTTGTCCCGGGGGTGGGCGGATATATCAATGCGGCCCTGGTCCGGTGTGTTTTCAATGGCATTTTTAACGAGACCTTCCATGATCTTGTTTAATACATCCGGTGGCATCAGGAGAGGGGGAAGCGCCTCCTGGATGTCAATGTTTATCTCGATTCGCCTGAAATGAAACAGGGGGCTTATTTTTTGGTAAAGTTCCTGGAATGCCCTTGAAAAATCAATGGTTTTGTGGTGCTGTGATCTGTGGCCGAATTCTTTGTCAATGAGGTTCCGGACGGATTCGCTGAGATGGTTAGGATCGAAATTTTCATCCTGGAGGGCATTTTCAATAAGGGTTTCCAGTTCATCCTGGCAGGTTTCCAGCATCTTGAGCAATAAAGCCCTTGCCGCATATGTTTTGTCTTCCATGATATCCGCTGTTTCATTCTGGATATCCACAATCCGGTTCAGGTTTCGTTCAATCCGGTTCAAGGTGGCATCCACTTTGATATTTGGCAGGTTGCTCAGTTTTTTCCTCAGGATCTGCAGGGAGCCGGTAAGGATGGCCACCGGTGTTTTCAGTTCATGGGACAAATGGTTGATGGCTTTACCCTTTGCCCTGTTCAAGGATGCCACATCCCGGTAGGCATCTTTCAGGGCATCGGAAAATCGTGCATTTTCGATGGAGATGGCCGCAGTTCCACCAATCATGGTCATCAGCTCCATATCATTTTCATCAAAGTGGTTAATTTTCTTGTTAATGGCACACAGAACCCCGATGATACGGCCGTCACTTCGAATGGGAACCCCCATGATATTCCGGGTTTGATACCCCAGCTTCTTATCCCTTGTTGGATAGGTTTTTAATAAAAAATCGGTATCGTTTACCACTTCGGCCTGTCCTGTTTTCATGACTTTGCCGGCAAAGACCTCATCCAGGGTAAACCGAAATTCTCTGGCCCGTTCCTGGGTGTCCGAATCATCATAGGAGGCGCCAAGAAAGAACAGGTCTTCTTTTATTTCATCATAGAGCAATACAACCGCGCCTTCGGTGTTTAGAAGTTCCTTGATCTCTTGTGTAATATAATCCATCAACTCTTCCAGGTCTGTATATTCCGGCAGGGCGGCGGATATTCTCATGATGGTTTTGTTGTTGGCAGCCACTCTTTTTTCTTCTGTGATATTTCTTAAAATAACAAAATTTTCTATTTTGTTTTCTTTGTACCGGGTCTGGGAGGCTGCCCAGATCACCACATCCAAAATTTTGCCGTTCTGGGTCAACCGCTTTGTTTCATACCGGCCAAGCTTTTTATCCTCTTGAAATTTATTTAGAATGTCATGGGTTTCGGCTTCCAGGAATTCGGGTACAAAGGGAAGGGGCTTGCCGAAAAGTTTCTCCAGGGTCCACCCGAAGGTGGTTGTAAATGCGGGGTTTACATAGGAGACCATACCTTTTTCATCGTATACGATAATGGGATAGGGGATAAATTCCAGAATATTTCGATAGATCCGATAGAGTTCATTGATTTTTCGTTCCTGGATTTTTTCTTCGGTCACATCCTGAAGGGCCTCAACGGCGCCTGTAATCTCTCCCTTACTGTCTGTGAAGGGGGCTGCTGTGAAAAACAGCCATTTCCCTTCCGGTGGAAGATCAGGAAAAAAGTCAGTGGCTGCAAATAATTCATTGCTGGAAATACCCAGGTCATATTTATAGTCATAATGCTCCAGGATATCCCACTCTGAAGACTTGTCAATCATCAGATCGGCCATGACCGGCCGTTCGTTTGCATAAAATGCCTTCCATTGGAAATCGGTCCCCACCATTTTTTTGGACTTAAATCCTGTGAGCTCCTCAAGGGCCTGGTTAAAATGGGTAATTTTATGGTTCTTGTCCAGGACAAAAATAGGAATCGGAGCTTTGAAAATAATCTTGCTCAGTGTCTGGTTCTTTTCTTCCAGCTCTTTTATCCTTTTTTTCAGCGCATCTGTTTCATCTCTACCCATAAAAACTCCAAAAGACTTTACAAGATTAAAGGATCCCCGTATAACAATTTATGATTTTAGCGTTCTTAAAAGGGACCGATGCCAGCATGAAGCTGTTTGCAACAATTGCTATCAATATATAGAATCCTTGATAACAATTGCAAGGATTTTAAGAGGTAGAGACGAATATGCCCAACACCACGATTAAAACTGAAATTTTGATTCACGATCTTAAGGTGCCTATTTCTGTTATTGATGCCGGGGCAAAATCCCTTTTGAACCGTCAGGATTCCTATGGGCCCCTCACGGAAAAGCAGATCAAGGTGCTAAAGCGGATTATCCGAAACACCCTGACCACCCAGCGACTTGTCAATGACGTCTTGGAACTTGGCAGGAGCCGGGAAGGGGTGATGATCACCTCTGATTTCAGTGTTTCCTCCCTTGTGATGTCAGTCCTGGTGGAGATCTTTGATCTATCGGATCCCCCCGTTGCCGATATTATTCGGAAGGTGGAGTCCTATGCCGGGCTTGAACAGGTGCTGAACACCGTCGGTTTCAGGCTCCTGTTTGACAGGAAAATGTGGAAAACAATTGTCCATCTGGATGCTGCCAAGGTAAAACAGGTATTAAGAAATCTGGTGACCAATGCTTTTAAACATCGCGCCTGTGTGGTGGAAATATCCGGCCGCATTGAAGAAAAACAGATGATTTTAAAGGTCAGGGATGATGGCCGGGGGATACCGCCGGCAAATCATCAACGGATTTTTGAAACTTATTTTACCACGGGCGGTTCCATTGAATCTGCCATTGAAAGCCATGGGCTGGGGCTTGCCGGTGTCATGGTACTGCTTAAGGATATGGGGGGGGGGCTCATCCTTAAATCCGATGATGGAAAAGGGGCTGAATTTACCGTGACCATTCCCCTGTAAAGATAGACTCTGAGGTTAGAATTATTGAAGATCATCCCCTATGATGCATTAGGATGACTTCTGGTTGTCATCAAATTCATCCCAAAATGCCTGGTCACTTGTCCGCCATTCCTTGCCAAATAATTTATCAAATATGGGATTCAGCCTTGAAAACCAGGTGAAACTGGTATTTTTCCCTTGTTTTCTTGCAGAGAGCACATCTGCCACAAACAAGGATATATCCACCAATTTGTCCTTGGGCACATAGGCATCTGCCCCCTGTTCAATGGAACGTTTGAGATTGTCCGGGGTCAGGGAGTGGGCAGTGAGCATGATGGAGGGGATATTCAGTCGGTGGGTGATTTTCAGGAGTGAATACCCTTTTACCCCCATGATATCTAGAATGGCGGCATCATAGGGGTTGTTTTTAAGGAAGAAAACGGCTGATTTAAAGGTGGCAGCTGAATCTGTTTTACAGTCATATAGCAGTTCTTCAAGGGTTTCAAGAATGTCTGGTTCATCGTCCACCAGAAGAATCCTTTTGCCCTTAAGAATGTGTTGATGGTCCACTCTTCCCTCCTTGCAGCATGATTTGATATCCCATGGTCAGGTTGGATATGTTTTCTTTCTTTTATTCAAATTTCTTTAATAATTCAACAACAGAATCAATATCCGCTTTTGTATGGGCGGCATTTATCTGGAATCGTATGGTTTCGTCTCCCTTTGGCACCACGGGAAAGGTCAGGCCGACCACCAATACCCCATGGTCATATAAATAGCGTACAAGGGTATGGGTCCGGTTGGTATCCCTGACCATGAGGGGAACCACGGGATGGGGGCCGGGAATCGTTTCCAGGCCCAGGCTGCCAAGCCCCTGTCGAAATTGGGAGGTTCTTTCTTTCAAGTGTTTTAACAAACCCAGGCCTTCTTCTGAATCGCAGATATCCAGGGCGGTTACTGCGGCAGCACAGTCGGCCACACTCAAGGGATTGGTGTAAATATAGGTATCTGCCTTTTGTCTTATGGATTCAACCAGTACCCTGCTTCCGGCAATAAACCCGCCATTAACCCCAAAGGCCTTGCCAAAGGTGCCCACGATAATATCCGGAACTGCGCCACAAAAATCCTGGGTACCCCGCCCTGAATCTCCATAGGCCCCCATGCCGTGGGAATCATCCACCACAGTGATCACCCCGTCTGTGAAGCGATCATCATATCTCCTGCAGATTTCCATTATTCGATCAATGGGGGCATGGTCCCCCCGCATGCTGAAAATTCCGTCGAAGATCACCACTACCCGCTCAATTTGCGGGCCCACCTCAGCAAGACAACGTTCGAGGTCTGCCATGTCATTGTGCTTGAAAATACCCTTGTTTTCCCTTGGAATATTGCTGATGCGCATGGCCCTTATAATGCTGTTGTGGTTCAGCTGGTCCCCGATCCAATGGGTTTTTTTGTCGGAAATGGACAGGGCTAGTCCGCAATTGGCGGTATAGGCGGAATTGAAAATTTTGGCCGCAGGTTTCCCCAAAAAGTCAGCGGTTCGCTGTTCCAGACGTTTGTGGTGGATAAAGGTTCCGTCAATGAACCGGACCGCCCCCGGACCCACACCAAATTTATGGGTGGCCTCGTCTGCGGCTTCAATTAACTTTGGGTGGTTTGAAAGGGACAAATAGGAATTTGAGTTGAGCCGTATGAACTCATTGTCACTGCCCAAAAGTTTATACCGGGGACCTTTGTTGCCTGCCGGGGGAATATAGCCTTGTATGACCCGCTCTTCAGATTTGGCCCTGCCTTCTTCCTTCAGGGCGGTCAGTTCTCGTTCCAGACTCGTGTCAAGTTTTTTTGTGCTCATTTTAGTTGCTCCATAAAAAAATCAAGGGTCCTATTCCAGGGTTTTAATCCAGGGTTTTAATCCCAGTCCAAAATCACTTTTCCGGATTGCCCGGACCTCATTATTTCAAATCCTTTTTGGAAATCAGTGTAGTGAAATTTGTGGGTAATTAAAGGGGAAATATCAAGTCCGGTCTGGATCATGGCGCTCATTTTGTACCAGGTTTCGAACATTTCCCTGCCGTAGATACCTTTGATGGTCAGCATGTTAAACACCACCTTGTTCCAGTCGATTGCCGTGTCGTCGGGCATGATGCCCAGCATGGCAATTTTTCCGCCGTGGCACATATTATCTAAAATGGATTTCAGGGCCGAGGGGTTGCCCGACATCTCAAGGGCCACGTCAAATCCTTCCTTCATGCCAAGTTTTTTTTGGGCATCTTCAATCGTTTGGCGTCTCACATCAATGACCAGGGAGGCGCCTGCTCGTTTGGCCAACCCCAGGCGATAAGGATTAACGTCGGTTACCACCACGTGCCGGGCACCTGCATGCTTTGCAATGGCTGTTGCCATACAGCCGATGGGGCCAGCGCCTGTGATCAGAACATCTTCTCCGAGAACATCAAAGGAAAGGGCTGTGTGGGTGGCATTTCCCAGGGGGTCAAAACAGGCCAGGACATCCAGAGGGATTGTTTCATCGCAATACCAGACATTGGTCACGGGAATGGCAAGGTATTGGGCAAAGGCTCCGGCACGGTTTACCCCTACCCCTTTGGTGTCATTGCACAGGTGCCGGCGGCCGGCAAGGCAGTTTCTGCAGTGGCCGCAGACAAGATGGCCTTCGCCCGAAACCAGGTCCCCTGGTTTGAAATCAACCACATGGGAACCAATTTTTTCGATCCGGCCGACAAACTCATGGCCCACATGCATGGGCACAGGAATGGTCTCTTGGGACCATTTGTCCCAGTTGTAGATATGAATATCCGTGCCGCAAATGGCAGTTTTAATGATTTTGATCAACACCTCGTTGTGTTTGATCCCGGGAATCGGTACCTCTTCCAGCCATAGACCTGGTTCGGGCTTTGCTTTTACCAATGCTTTCATTATTTTCATGGGGTATGGGTCCGTTTAATTTACATAAATATTTAAGTTAAATCATAAAATCCTATAGTTGGGGGACTTAAACCCAATTATATCATTTAAATGAGGATTTATATATGGGATATCTTTTTAATATTTTCATTATAGTAGTCTTCCTGCAAAAGGTTTTTACGAAAATTTTTACAAAGAGGATACACAAAAACTGCTCTTGGAATATTTGTTCCATTTTGAGGGTAAAAACTATAACCATTTGTTTTACCAATCTGGGCCCAATTCGCAGCGTGATAACATGTACCTTTAAACCGATCAAGTTGAACAAAGGTTTCAAGCAACACTGGTTTGTAATTGTAACGTGCTTCCCAGTCATAAGGAAGTTGCCTTGCAATACCCCCAAGAATTCTGGATGCCAGATTCGGCGATTTTACCCAAGGCAGAATTAGAAACCGTACATTGTTCACAATGTATTTTAGGTTTGCCTCCCTTTGTTTTCTGTTCCATCCTATGAATTTATCACGGCTTGATAAAGACCACGCGCTCGCAGCAAACCCAATAGCCGAAAGAAGGTGTTTCCCACGCATTAAATTTTGATAAAACCTGCTAAACTCGCCTTGAATCGTATCCTTAGAACCTGTTTTTAGAAGCGTATCTGTTTTTTGTATCCCTTTCCCACCATATACAAGATATCTCATTTGTGCGCCAAACAATCTGGTATTGGGTATGTAATGATATCCTTCAATAAGCTGACGCCACAAAGCAAGATCCTTGCCTGAAACGGCAGGGATAAATTGAATCTGCTCTATGTCGGACTGTGAAAAAGTACGTTCTCTGGTATCAACTTTTAGGTGCTTTTTTGGGCGCTTTTTTTGGGGGGATGATTTTTTATTGCAAGATGGAGATCTTCGTACTGGGGGTAAAAAAATTAAATTATCCATTTCCATGCGCTTTAAAATTGCAGTCATCTGTACTTTTTTGATTTCCCCGTTTGACTGATAGATACCGAACATTAAACAACTATTTTTTGCAATATTGCTCTGGTTGGATTCAGGATTGGATTTAATAAAATCTCTGATTTTTTGAATCTGTCTCGCCGAAAAATAGTGACCAATATATTTCACACTCGCCTGATCCCATTTGTCAGAATTATCATCATAAGGATCTTCAAGAAAAGATAACAATTTTTCCACTGAAGCTTCACGAGAAGTGGGCTTTCGTGCTGGACTATTTAAATAGTCCAGCCCAGCCACAACGAAATTTTTCATGCTTTTTATAATAGAATTCGGTGATACGCGCAGGTCAATAACCATTTTTTCAATACTTTTTTTTTCCATTACGCCAAGAATGATTTTTGCTCGCTTTATTTGCCAAATACTTATCGTTCTGCTGTTTGCAATTTTTTTTATACGTTCAAGATCACTTTCGCAGGAAAGGATTCTATAAATTTTATTATAAACGGTCTCCTCTTCACGTTTATTTCTTTTAGAATTACAATTTTCTAGTTCCAGACAACGTAGCAATATACTCTCCTTTTCGATGACGGTTATTATATCTGAAAATTGTATCTATCAACCCCATGTGAACTTTATTAAATGCATTGGAATAACGCTGGCTCAACCATCGGTAATATTTTTCCATGCTTTTCATATTTTGTGTAAATATTATTTTTATCAGCGCATTTATGTGGTCATCCACTCGTTCGTTAAAAAAATTATCTAATATTGGCTGAGGACCGTTTATTATAGGTTGATACTGCTGCATAAATACATAGGCCCCAGGAAGAGAACGTAAAAAAAGAAATCGTTCAACGTCTTGGGCAAGTGTTGTGTTAAAACCATACATACAAACGAATTCTACATTATCTTTAAAAGTAAAACCGAATAAATCGTAGTTTTTTTTTAATTGCTCAAGTCGTTTGTTATCATTTAGGCTGAAATGAAAATTTTTTCTTGTAAATTTAATATTTGAACAATTGACCTTTTTAAGAAGTTTAGCTTTTTCCTTATCAATAAGATTAATGTCAAGGGTTTGGGTGAAATTGACCATAACCTGACGAGAAGCAAACTCTTCTAAAAAATAATTTGCACTGGGATGCGATAAAATATTATCATCTAACAAGATAAGTTTATCTCGTTTCCCTTGTAAAAGAGAATTCAAATCACTAACCTGATGCGGTTTACCTTCCTTCTCCGGGACAAGACAAAAGGGACAATTAAAAGGACAGCCACGGGTAAGGAATCCGATTGCCCTGTTACCCAGTTCTGGGTAAAGCGTATAATCCGCCGGCATTTTTTCAATGTTTTGAGGAAGGCGCAAGCTAATATCAACTCCAGAGCCACCAAGGATAAGAGATTCACCATAAAACTTTTTAAGTTTTTTAACATGTTTTGCTGAGCTTGATTTGTTAAAAATTGAACTGGCAAAAACTTTGTATGCTCCTTTTATACAGGTATCTTTAGATAACAGGATCACTTTTTTACCCTTATCTTTATAATAACTGCTCAGTTTCATCAAAGCTAAATTAGGCAGTTTTCCATCAATATCGATAACAAAAATTGAACCAGGGGTGATTTTTTTGGATGGCTGTATTTTTGGAGAATTCAGA
>Ga0208900_1001821_pt1 | contig 10635 bp, 8 predicted proteins | sample AntAceMetag02UKK_FD_184763 | JGI IMG/M metagenome (GOLD analysis project Ga0208900, IMG submission 184763) | Saline lake microbial communities from Ace Lake, Antarctica - Antarctic Ace Lake Metagenome 02UKK (SPAdes) (version 2) | ecosystem: Environmental > Aquatic > Non-marine Saline and Alkaline... | reverse complement strand
TTGGAAGTGCAGGGGTTTAAATGGCACGAAATGTTAAGGGTTTTTGAAATTTTTGGATTAAAATAAGAAAATACAAGAAATTTATAAATCTTATCTGATACCTCAAATTACCTACTCCCGTACGGGGGCTATTGAAATTCAACCATTTAATTATAATCCTTATATCAAACTCAGCTTAATAGTAATACCGATTACTATTTGAAATGCGCCTTTAGTTCGTTTTACTTCTAAAGCCCCTTCAAATATGTATCGGCATTAACCATTGCAATAAGCAAAATGACTTTCAGCGCATTTTGTTATGCAATTGGTATTACATCTGCCAGTATAGAATTGCCTCTCTATTGCCAAATAACATTCTCTGCATTCCACTTGTTTTTGGGAACGTCTTCGCCCGTAGGATAGCCTATGGGAATAACGTTTAAGGGTATATGTTTCTCAGGTAGATTAAGCGCGTTTATAACTACTTTTGTTCTGTCATCGTATGGGTATGAGGCTGTCCACACAGCTCCTAAACCAATGCTCTCGGCTGCAAGAAGTATGTTTTCGGTGGCTGCTGCACAGTCGTGTACCCAATAGCCTTTTTCTTTCAGATTGCCAGCTTTCTCCATATCCCCGCACACCACGATGGCGGCTGGTGCCTGAGTCAACATCTTAGCGTAAGGCAACTGTTCGCTTAACGCATCTAAAGTTTCGCGTTGCGTAACAACATAAAATGCCCAGGGTTGCCTGTTGACTGCCGTCGGGGCTGCCATGCCCGCCCTTAGCAAGGTCTCTATCTGCGCTTTTGAAACTGGCTGGTCGGTAAAATGGCGCACACTCTTTCGGTTGTGTATCACCTCTAATGTTTCATTTTCATACCTCTGGCTGTATCCGGGCACAAAAGGTTTACCATCTATATCATCCAAACCCTCACCAACCTTAGCTATCAAACGTCCTGTTTCGTAATAATTCCCACCGCCATATATTAATGGGTTCAACATATTTACATCTACCTTACCTGCGGAATCCAAAATTGCCTCATCCGCTTTTACATCTATAACTTTTCCGATAAACTGCCTGTGCGAACCGAGGTCATGAAACTCGGTAAGCTCGCACTCAATAACTATGGGGAACTCTTTAACGTAAGGGGCATTTACAAACTCACCTTTAACAGGTGTAAGCCCGGTCTCTTCAAACTTATTCACATCTTTTCCCGAAAACCGACCTGCATAATCCACATACTTAGCCAATTCAGCGGAGGGTATATTGACGGTGAACGATTTTGTTTCTGTTACATTTCCATGAGAATAGGTAGCGGGGCGCATAGAAACCGCTATACTCAGCGGGTTAGAGTTGCAAATACCTGCCCATGCAGCAGTCATCATATTAGGTTTACCCTCTTTGTCGTAGGAGCCAATCACAAAAGCGGGTTTGGGATATACCTCACCCTTAACCCCCAATGATCGCTTATTAAAAGGAACCCAAGCAGAATCTGATGCTGCCATTTGAGGATTCACTGATCGAACTATGGGTGAGGCTGTATGCTTGTTGGAACCTCTTTCTTTATTGGTCAAAAGAATTGACAACACCAATACGGCGGAGGCAAGAACAAGGTTTAAAAATTTACTTTTCTGCATAGATCTATAGTTTTATGAGTCCAAATTTTTAGCTTTTGTATAGGATATCGTATCCATCAAACATCCCGTAGGACAGACTGAACACCACGGCTTGGTAAAAAATAGTGATATGATGACAATTACTAAACCGAAGATGATAAGCCCGATGCCAACGATGCGAAATGAGAAGAACATGAATGGTTCGAGATAGGATAATTCGGGAGCAAAGCCTAACAGCAAAGCACCCGCAATAAGTGTTAAAAATACCTCTCTTGCAGTAATACCCTTAAATTGTGTGGGAAGTTTTCTTTTTTTGAAAGGCGTAAAAAGATTCGTTAGCTCTTGCAAAGCTCCCATCGGGCAAAGATAGTTGCAGTAAAATTTACGCTTACCCAAAAAAGAGACGGTCAATGCTAAAATAAATATCACGCTACTTTGCCAATTTGCCCGCCATACAAAGCCATCTTGCAGCCATCCGTGCAGTAAATTAACAGAGAGTGCATTATTGAGAATCAGCCCCATAATAAGCAAGACCAACAACTGGTGAATAGTACGATACTTCGCCGTTCCTTTTTTATAAACCAACACGAGCGATAGCACCATTATACTCAAAAATAGCACGTCCTTAATCGTTGCCCAAAGGCTCGTTTCAGTGATAGCAGATGCATCAGACCCCACAAGCGAAGATGCTGTATACCTAATGCCTGCAATTACAGCATTACTCGTAAGGGTAGCCCCGGAGACAACATCAACATGGAGATGTGCGGCATCTTCTAAGCTGACACCTTGCCACTTGCCTATAAACTTATCGCTATACACTGCTTCGATGTAGTCGCCGGTCTCACGATTGGGCAACAAAACAATTTTGGTAATAATCAAATTATCATCAATACCTATCAATAACGGAACTCTGCCACCGTAACCCAAGGCCTGGGAGTAATTGGATGAAAGAAGTGCTGACCCTATCTTATTGTTATCATTGTCATAAATATCAAATGCGCCATATCTGTTTTCGGCATACTGCGCTGCCATGGGGTAAATCTTCTGCATATCTTCCAAACCTACCGTAATTTCCACATCGTTTTTGTAAAAGAAAAAATCCCTGCCCCCCCTGTAAGCAATGGCAGCCAAAAGAATCAATATTAAAGTGTATTGGTATGCCGTTGCCCCGATTTGCTGTTTGGTCATTAATTTTAAAGCGTTTTAATTCATAAAATGAAAAGTCCCTGAATTGCACATAACAGGAAAGGTGCCTCTTATAAATCCCAATCCAAATCATACTTGTCGCTGATGTCGAGCGGAGGCATTGGACCATCAAGTGGTTTTAAATCCTTCACATACCAATCGAGCCAATCGATCTGACGGTACAAAACATCTATCTGACCTACCTGCTTCCGATTTCCATGTTTTTCACCAGGGTATTGAACAAGCCTTACTGTAGGGTGGTCATTCATTTTCATCCGGCGGTACAATTGCATACTTTGCTCAGGATGAACCCGCGGATCATCAGCTCCACCGATTATGAGGGTAGCCGTTTTGCTCTGATGGGCCCAATAAACCGGGCTCCTTTCCAGGTTCATTTGCCATTGTTCTTCCAGGGGTTTGCCACTGTGCACCAAAAGTTCTTCATAGGCAATGTCGGTGGTGCCACGCTTGCTAACCACATTACTGATCCCTACAAACACACACACAGCTTTTACATAATCAGTGTAATAGGTAGCAAACCAGGCGGAAGCGTAACCGCCATAAGAACCTCCGGCCATGCCAACCCGTTCTTTATCGGCATCTTTTTCGGCAACCAGGTAGTCGATACCATCGGCCAGATCATCAAATTCCTTACCAGCCGGATCCATAAATCCTTCCATGGCAAAATCAACGCCATAACCGGTACTTGCCCGGTAGTTCAAATAGGCCACCAGGTAACCTTTACCAGCCATTACCTGTCCCGGGGTCGAGTAGCGGCTTAACCAACCATTATCATGATGCGATTCCGGCCCACCATGAACGTACAATATCAGCGGATACTTTTTGTTTCTTTTATAATCCACGGGTAAAATCAGCAAGCCTTCTATTTCCAACCCATCCCTGGCTTCGTAATGGATTACCTCCTGTTCACCAAAAAGCTTCTTGCTCAATTGAGGGTTCAAGCTTGTTATCTTGCTTAAGTCGTCACTGCCATCCCAGGTATAGATATTGGACGGATCAGTTGGCGTATTGCCGGTAAATACGAAGAGTTTGCAATCTTCCGTAAACAAGGGATTGCCAAAAATAATACCTGAATTTTCGGCATCTAACATCACATTCCGCTTATTGTTTTTTATTGCTATGCTCGACAACTTGGGATAAACCCCTTCGCCGGAGTAACAGAGCAATTCCTTGTTGTTTTTCCAGCCCACCCAACTAATGTGACCTTTAAAGTTAGCCGGTGTATGATTGCTGATTATTTCATCAGCCAAAGAAAAGGTATAGGCCTGGCTAACTGCATTATCATTGATATTTAATGCCGAAGCGAAAGCCAATTGTGAACCATCCGGGTTAAAAATATAGTTGCCCAGTTTGCCAACATTTCCTACTTCTTTAACAACTTTGCCAGTAGCCACATCAAGGACTTTAATTTCGCGGAACATATAGCGGTAATCGATCAGGTTTTTCTCGGAACTGGAAAAGGCTAACCATTGACCATCCTTACTAAATTCAAAATCCCACACGTGGGTTCCTTCAAGCAATTGCTTTTCCTCAACAGCTTGAAAATTACTATCGAAACGGATAAGGAAAAGTTGGTTGATTTTCAGGTTCTCCTCATAATAGATGAAGTCGTAACCCCGCTTTTTCAGTTCAAGCTCCTTTACCGACTTCGGCTCTGCTGAAAGATAGGCAATACCCTTCCCATCGGGTTGCCACCTGAAATAGCTTACATCATTTTTAGCATGGGTCATTTGCACCATGTCGCCGCCGGCAGCCGGTATGGCCCAAACCTGTTGATAGCCTGAATCCTTTTTATGCGTAAAAGCAATAAATGAACCATCCGGGCTGTAAAGCGGCGAACTTACTTTTATATCTTCCTCAAAAAGCGGGCTTGAATCATTGTTGGTTAAATTCATCCTGAAGTATTTTCTATGGGCCGGGCCCGGCTTCTCATTGGCTCCCCGCGGAGTAGTTACCGAATAAATAAGTTCAGTACCATTGGGACTTAATTGGTGGATGCTGCATCCTTCTAATCCAAGCAGGTCTTCGGGTGAAAAAACCGACTGGGCAAAGCTTAAGTTAATAGTTGGCAGCGCAACAACAAGGATGAGGGCTAAAACGAATTTGTAAGATTTTTTCATGTTGGAAGTATTAAGATTGATGATAAAATGGACGCCGAAGATAGAAAAAAATGAAACATGATGACAGCTCATTGTTCACGGTTCACGGGTGTCCGGCAAATTCCCCCTATAATTTTAAATGATTCACGATGAATTTGTGTATTGATACCAATTAAGATAATAAAGTTTCCAATGCAGTTTTCTAACAGACATCTTTATCAATTTTACAACCTTGCTTGATTAAAGAAGCTTCGATGGCTTTCAAAGTTGCAACAACTTCTTTTTGACCTACCATACCCATGTGTCCAACCCTGAAATATTGTGTTTTGATTTCGGGCAATAAGCCACCGGCAACTATTACACCTTCATCAGAAATACCTGAAATTAGCGCAGCGCCCTGAATGTTTTCAGGAAAATATGGTGCCGACAAGGTATTGGCCGAAACATCGCTGTTAATTGGAATAATACCAAGCCCGAGGCTTTTCAACCCTTCACGAAAAGCATGGCCAACCTTACGATGGCGCTCAACGCGTTGCTCCATTCCTTCTTTCAGGATAAGCTGCAAACTTTTTTCGAGTGCCAGGATAAGGTTTACTGCCGGTGTCCCGAAATAGGAAGGTTTGCGCTGCATGTAGGCTTCCATAATGGGTAGCCAGTTTTCGAAATCGGCGTAATAATTTCCAACTGGTGTTGAACGGTTTTTCCAATCCGACATGGCTTTTTGCGAAACCACAAGCAATGCTAATCCTGGAGGTACACCAACTGCTTTTTGAGATGCGGTGAGCACTACATCAATGCCCCAGGCCTCTTGTTGAATCTCCTCGCCAGCCACTGAACAAACACCATCAAGAACAGTGAGTACATCATACTTCCTGCCCAATTCACCAAAAGGTTTCGGGTCGTTCAATACTGCCGTGGAAGTATCAACATGGGTAAAAGTCATCAGCTTGTATTTCTTTTTTTTCAGGGCAGCCTCAATTTCATCTATAGGAACAATGTCTCCAACCGGCGCTGTGATCAGAGTCACATTTGCACCATAGCGGTTTAATAAATCAGCATACCGTTGGCCAAAATATCCGGTTGAAATTACCAAAGCATGGTCGCCAGGTTCTATCAGGTTCGACCCGGCAATGTCCATGGCCAGGGTGCCGGTACCTGCTACAACAAAAGGTTGTCCCGAGGGGCACATCCACACTTTTTTCATCATTTCCAAAGTGTTGCCAAACGATTCAATAAAATCAGGGGCAACATGGCTGGGGGTTGGAACACTCATAGCTTCCATCACTTCCGCATCGAATTCGATTGGACCCGGAATCATTAAAAGTTTTCTTTTCATTTTCTTAGGATTTGATATTATAATCGTTCAAAATTTTCAATAAATCTGTTTTTGATGCGGCGTCAAGTGGAAGGATGGGTTTGCGTGCCGGCCCTCCATACAAACCAATATAATCCATGGCTTCCTTTAAAGCAGGCACACCCCATTTTTTGGTAACGGCATTGTTTACAGAAATAATATCTAGTTGCAGCCGACTTGCTTCGGACATATCACCAGCAAGGAAGGCTTTATGCATGGCGATGCATTGGGCAGGGGCAATATTTGCCGAGGCCAGAATACCACCACAAGCTCCAACACTCATTGCAGGAACAAGAAATCCAGCCGATCCTGCAAGTATTTGAAATTCCGGTTTTACCCGTTTCCTGATAGCACCCATTTTTGCAACATTTCCACCAGAGTCTTTCATACCAATAATATTCGGATGTTCCGAAATCATGAGGATCGTGTCAGCATCCATATCCATCCCAGAATTGGCAGGCATGTTATAAACAATGACTGGAACTGTTGAAGCGTCAGCAACAGTAAAATAATGTTGCTTCAGAGCTTCAGGTTTCATCAATCCCTTGAAATAAAAAGGATTTAAAACCAACACCGCGTCAGCGCCGGCTTTTGCCGCTGCTTTGGTGAGCATGATCGTTTCACGTGTTGATTGTCCACCTGTTCCGGCAATCATCAATTTATCCTGGGTGATTGCTTCGCGCCCCATTTCATACACCTGAATTTTTTCGACATCCGACAAATGCACCAGCTCACCATTAGAACCCAATACTAAAAAGCCACGCAAATCGAAAGCGCTCAATTTCTTGATATTGTTGCTCATCTTATCCAGTGCCAGGTTTTCTTCCTGATCGAAAGAACTGGGCAAAGGAGGGAAAATTCCATTTAATTGTATCATGTTTCAAAATTTTTACAAAAATAGAAACTAATCCCGCAGCAAGAAAATGAATTCGTTGGAATATTGCATTTTTTGCCGTTGAAATGAACGACTATTGTGATCGTGATGTTTGTTTCGGTGGCTTGCAAATTTACTTAACATCATATCCAATCTTACAAAAATTTGAGTTTACGAAATAGAACCCGGAATCTACTTCATAAAAATATTCTCATCAAATATTGTAATTACCAGGAAGCTGGTGATTGAATAGAGACTAAGATAATTCAGGGGATGACTTACTTGCAATAACATTGTTTAGTCATCCCCTAAATTTTACAAGCCCCGATCCGTCTGCAGACGGATCGGGGCTTGTATTCTGGCTCAAAAACAACCAAAATCGTAAAAAATCCTTTAACGGAATATGCATGATTCCTTCTTAGCTTATTCGTCCATTGTGATCGCATGCTTGGGATAGTTATCCTTAAAGGCTTTCAGATTACCAAAATCTTTTTCGATGGTTTGCATTTCGACAACGCGCAGTGCCACCTGAATGTAAACCTTCTCACCATTTCGTTCGGCGATGAAATCTACTTTTTTGTCTTTCATAAAAAACAGATTATTACTTGACCTCTTCAAAGTCCGGCGACGACCAAAGGACGTCCTTATGGAAGAAGGTTTTATCTCGCCGAAGGCGAGACATGACAGCGTCAATAAGGAATCCCTCACATGTTGGATCCAATTATGAACCGAAGAATGTTGAAGTTGTAAAATAAAAAAAATCCCGAACCCAATAAAGGGACCGGGATTTTTGATTATCATCTATGTAAAATTTTCTGAAATGTTTGTTTATCTATTCAGCCAAATTGCGCTTCTTCATTTGATAAACCTTCTTCGCACCATAGCCTGCACCCAAAGCCACCAGTATCAGCAATCCGCCACCGATGGGTGCGCCGCCGCCAACGGGGGTGTTGTCGCCTTGAGCGGGAGTGTTTCCGCCATTGGGTGGGGGTGGGGTTTGAGCGGAGAGGGTTGAGAAGTTTAAAGTTAAAAGTGTAATGGTGATGCAAAGCATCGTACATGTTTTTAATCCTCGGGTAATTATATCCGGGACACGGCCAAAGGCCGGCATCGTGATTAATGCTGCAATTGTTTTGATGTGTGTTTTCATGATATTATTGTTTTTGTGTTTGTTTGTAGAGACGCGATGCATTGTGTCTTTACGATTATTATCTGTCCATAGAAAACCCCCTCGCCCCCTCCAGGGGGAGGCCGGGAGGGGGTCTGTTTTTATTTTATAAATACCATCTCTCGGAGTATTCCACTGCCATTTCATATCTTTTTGCTTTTGTTGTTAATTTCCTGATAATATCCTGAATTCGTCATAAGTAATATTCTGTGTGGTTTTTTTGATTTGGATTTTAATGATTTCGCCGCACAGCATATTCAGGTGAGAGCTGAAATTTTGAATGGCATCGGGTTTTCCAGAAGCAGCAATTTCTATCATTTGCTCATTGCAGCGTTTCACATATCCCGTAATATTGAGCTTCACCGCAAACCGGTATGCTTCAAAAACGTAGTTTATCGTTTTGCCGAAGGATCCTGAAAGTTCGATCTTTAAATGTTCTTGTTTGAGCTTCATCATTTGAATTATTTTATTAATAAATCGAGGATACAGATAGGATCGCTACACCGAAGCTGCCGAAGGATACCGATAAGATCGCTACACCGAAGCCGCTGGATACCGATAGGATCGCTACACCGAAGCCGCTGATAGCGATCCTATCGGTAGCAGAAGGTAGCGATCCTATCGGTATCGGTACCGTTAACACTAACCAAATAAAATCCGGGTTTTGTGTTTATATCAATGATTACATTATCCTGATTACGATACTTCTTGTAATAAACCTGCTGACCTAACAAATTCGTTACCCGTACTTCAAGATTTTCAGGATGTGTTGTTTTTATAAAAATCTGTTTATTATAGCTGTAAATATTGATGTTGCTATCGTTTTTATGGATTGGCTCAATACCAGTTACACCATTGATGATTAGCAAAAATCTTTCCGATGGAAATTCGGGACTATGGATGATATCGATTTCAAACTGGGAATTCAGATTGTATTTTTCACCGGTAAATAAATCCTCAAGCATAACAGTAACCATTTCGGGGAAGGTGTTTTCTTCCACCGTTATTTTGCAGCTTGTCTCTTTCCCGATTTCCAGGTTTATGGGTATTTTAACTTCTTCATCAGAAAAAGGGAGCACATTTATGCTCAAATCATTGCCTTCGCTTGTAGTGTAGAATTGGGGCGCATCAGCGTCACCCGTTAATTTCCAGGCATCCAATTGGGTGTCGAATCCGCGTGTGGCTGTTTCCTGAAATTGGACATAAGTCTTATCTGTAAATCCATTTCCTTCAATTTTAATTGCCAGCAAATTTTCCACTATTGTTTTACTCTTGTAAAAATCTGTGGCAGCGTGTACCCTCGAAGAATCCTGGATAGACATATTGGCACCGGGAGATGCTTTGACAAAGAAACCGTTCATGGTTGGAATGATGCCATCGCTGAGGCTTCCTGTTGTTCCATTCCACGAAATGTAGTTTCCGGCAGCAGCATCCCACACATAAGCCGCCGCATCAATATTATTTTTATAAATCTTATCCCAGTCGATGGCTGAGGGGTAGGGGTTTCCAATCAGATTCCACCCTTCGCCTTTCCCGGCAGTAAAAGTAAGTGCCGGTGTGGAAAACGCTGACAAGTTATGCTGGCCTGAATGCGGAACGCCATGAAAGGTAAAAGTCTGGGCTTTGCTTAAATTCCATAATGAATAGCCCTGCGCTGCATTAAGTACCGTTTCCGGATCTATGATATCTGTCCATTGGTTTTGCGGTTCGCCATACCATTGCAGGAAATTATTCATAAACAACCCGGCTTCGATACCCGAAACAGGTGGTGAAAACAGATGCCACGCAGCATTGGTAATATATTGCTCAACATCTATTTCGCCGGCAATAGTACCGGAAGCGATGAGAGATCCTGTTCCTGAGGCATCCGATTCCACGGTCATTGTTCCGCCATTGGTCAACGATCCGTTTACGGTGAGGGCTTTCCCTGCACCGAGGGTCAGGCCGCCTCCGGTTTGAATATTCAGATTATTGCAAAGGGCAGGCGTTGCCGCTGGCTGATTCACAAGCGGGGCATCGTCCCTTGCGGGGATCATCACGTTATCCAATTCTCCGGGGACTACATTACCGCTCCAATTGCCGGCAGTATTCCAGTCGGCATTTACAGCTCCCGTCCAGATTATGCTGTTTAGTTCTGTTGAAAGATAAGGGTAGCCGTCATTGCTCATTCCATCGATAGCCCAAACGGGACTTGTATAAAAGTCCCAAGCCGCAGAGGTAAAGGTGCCAAGGGTTTTCATTTCAGCCGTGTTTTTTCCTGTACCGCCGTCACTTGTGGTATAACCCGATGTTTCGGTATCCCAAAAGGAGTGGGTGACGGTTCCGCCAACATTCTCTCC
>Ga0208900_1001819_pt1 | contig 10645 bp, 5 predicted proteins | sample AntAceMetag02UKK_FD_184763 | JGI IMG/M metagenome (GOLD analysis project Ga0208900, IMG submission 184763) | Saline lake microbial communities from Ace Lake, Antarctica - Antarctic Ace Lake Metagenome 02UKK (SPAdes) (version 2) | ecosystem: Environmental > Aquatic > Non-marine Saline and Alkaline... | reverse complement strand
AAAAATTATTGATGATCAGCAGCCGCTGACCCCGGTTCTCCCTCAGATACCCAAAAAGATGCGGGTTTCCGGTATCGATCACTGTCATACCGCCGTTTCTGAGGGCCGGTAACCGCCTGCGCAGTTTGAAAAATTTTGCCATCTCGTGAAAAAATCGCCACTCCAGGGTACCCGTATCTGTCAGATCCTCTGCTGCTTCCCAATATTTTTTCGATCTATGAACCCAGCGACTATCGCTGACTTTGATTGGATCGGACAGAAAGGTGTAATCATTTAACACCCCGTATTCGTCACCGGCATACAACAATGGAACACCGCCGATACTTACTATAATGCTGCGGAGCATATTGATGCGTCGGACCGCCAGTTCGATCATGGCGTTATCTTTTTTTTCAATGGCATCCTCAAGACCGGCCAGGGAAGATAATGTTCCTGATATGCGCAGATCCCCCGTATCCGGATTGTATTGAAAAGGCACCCCCCTGGCAAAGGATCCCGGGTGCTTTCCGGTATAAAACTCGTTTAGAAACTTCCGGTGCGTCTGGGGATCAATGCCGAGATGCCGGGCATCCTCATCATCAAAGGTCCACCCGATATCATCGTGACAACGCAGATAGTTGACCCAGGCACACCCTGCAGGAAGATATTCCCGGTGAATCATGGCATGCGCAAGCATTTTTACCTCCCGGGTGGCAAGGGCTTCCCAAAGCAATGCCATCAGCAACGGATTATAGGACAACTGGCACTCTTCAGGATGAACATACTTAATAATCTCGTCTGGATGAACAATAGCCTCGGATTTAAAAAGCAGTGAAGGAACCGTAATCCTTGCAATGGCATTAAAGGCCTGAATGATGGTATGGGCTTCAGGTAGGTTTTCACAATCTGTACCCAGACGTTTCCAGATAAAGGCCACCGCATCCAGGCGCAGCACCTCAACCCCCTGGTTGGCCAGAAACAGCATCTCTTTTGCCATGGCACAAAAAACCGCCGGATTGCTGTAGTTCAAATCCCACTGGTAGCTGTTGAATGTCGTCCAGACCCAGCGCTGAAGATCATTGTTCCAGGTAAAGCTGCCTTTGCGGATGGTTGGGAATATATCCCGCAGATTCTCCTGATACTGCTCCACCAATGTCCGATTCTTGAAGGTTAAGTAATAATTCATGTATTCGGGATCACCGCTTTTGGCTTTCTGTGCCCATTTATGCTCGTCCGAGGTATGGTTGAAGACAAAATCAAGCACCAGGCTGATGCCCCGTTCACGGAGTTCGACAGCCAGCCCGGCCAGCTCTTCCATGGTACCCAGATCCTGATTGACGGACCGGTAATCACTCACTGCGTAACCACCGTCATTTTCGCCGTGGGGAACTGAAAACAAAGGCATCAGGTGCAGATAATTCACTCCCAGCTTCTCGAAATAAGGAATATGGTTTCGCAGTCCAGCAAGATTGTTGCTAAACAGATCCACATATAGGACAATACCCGCCACATCTTCAGAAAGATACCAAAAAGGGTCCGCTTCACGCTGTTTGTCCAGCAGATGCATCGCCTCCGGACGATCCAGCCAGCTATCAATGAGCAGACCTAAGACCTGCTCCAATGTATAAAAAAAATCATACTGCCAGCCATAAAGTTCATGCAGACAGATGAACAGGCGTTCCCACTCCCGATTGAGCCTTCGCTTAAAATCATCCCATTGAATCGGAATATCAGCAAGGGTTGTTTCATGGCTGTTTTCAAAACGGGGCAACAACCGGTCGAGTGAGTTCTGGGAAGCCTCTTTCCGCCATTCATAACTATCCATACCAATTCCTTTCAACTCCGGATCCATTTGTTTGCACTGTCCAGCTACGTCTGGTCAAATGTCAATTTCTTCAACCTTTTTTTGCTCTATCAATAAATCCATAATGATTTATCCCTTCAATTATACCGGCTGCAAATGTTTTTTTTGCAAAATAAATATTTTTCAATAATTTCATCGCTTCCAGTTCAGGGCTGTAATTGCCGACAACAACACCCAACGGTTCTCCTTTGAGCATTTCCTCATCATTTCCTGAATCACCGCAGATCAAAAAATTTTTTAGCGGGATGGACCATTTATAACTCAGATATCGGAGTGCTTTTCCTTTTGACGCCCTGTAAGGTAAAATATCAAGATATTTTTCATGGGAATAAATTAAATTGTAATGACAGCGTTGCCGGGTAAGAACCTGATGAATTTCGGGCAAACGATCTTTTTCAGGCGTCATATTGTAACTGAGTTTGTAAGGTCTTTGACTCGCTTTTTCCTGCAATTCAAGATGATCGACATTCTGCAGTTTTGATGCGATGAGGTCTCGTTTCCAATTTTTGGAAATATGACTTTCCCAGCCTTTATCATTTAGAAGAGAGTCACCATATGTGATCTGGCTTCCCACAGAGGATATGATGATATCCGGCGCTATGATTCCGTTTGCCTTGAGCACCGCTACTGCAGATTCAAAAACCCGGCCAGTGGCAACACCAAAACCGATGCAGTCTTTATTCTGTTTCAGCAAATCCATCAGCTGTCTGATCTCTTTTTCATTGCCGCCAAGAAGGGTATTGTCAATGTCGGTGATGAGAATATAGTTTAAATTTGCCAAGCGCTTACCAATACTTGGGGCTGCTGCTTCGTCATTCATATCTGAAATTTCATAATGCCGGCACAGGGCGGTTATTTTTTCCACGTAGGTATTAACATGGCTTTCCCAAGTATAATGCTTCCTTGTATTCATGACGCCGTTTTTTGAATGAAAATTCCAGGTTTCCGGATTGACAATAATTTTTTTTATGGCTTTGGAAATGGCTTTTGTATCCTTTGGATACACAAGCAGGCCGCCATTGCAGTTTTTATTGATATCCTTGGGGCCGCCGTCGTTGGTCGCCACAATTGGCAGACCGGTGGCCATGGCTTCAAGCAACGTGAGTCCAAAAGGCTCCACAAGGGCGGGGTTTACAAACACGCCTTGTTTTTCTGCACAAATTCGGTAAAGCTCCGGCACTTCATGTTCAAAATCATGTTTTTTAGGGATGGCCATTTTCCCATACAGGTTATACTTGTCCATCAGCAACAGCATTCGGGTTAACACGTCCCGCTCGCTGTCTGATTTCTTTGTAATATCTTTTCTGATACCGGCAAAAACGGCAAGATTGGCAATTGCCTGCAGCTCGGTATCTTCACCATATGCCTGGATCAGCCCTTCGATATTCTTTCTCTTGTCCGGGCGGCATAGTACGAGAATCATGGGTTTGTCAGGATGCTGAAAAAATCGGTTTAATTCACGATTCAATGACTCTTTTGTGAAAAGGGCTTCCTCTTTTTGTTCGCTGGTGGGAAAAGCACTGTGATAAAAAGGATAAAATTTATCTATGTCGATACCCGGGGGGATCACTTGATATTTGGGCAATGTCCGATTTTGGTAAAGCTCGTATTGTTCTTTGACCTCCTGGTTTGTACTTGTCACAACAAGGTCTGCATACTTAAGGATTCGTTCCTCAACATTGATTCTATGATCAAGTTTCAATTTTTTATTGATGTCATCAATGCCCTGACCTTCTCCCAGCAATCTGGCTTTTTTGGAGCGTCCTAATGAATGACCGGTGTAGACAAAAGGAATACCAAATACTCTGGCAAGTTCTTTGGCAACATACCCGGCATCCGGATAATGACCATGCAAGATATCCGGAATGACCTTCTCTAATTTGATAAATTTGATTGCTTTGTCGACAAATTCATCAAGAAACGGCCATAATCGTTCTTTTCGAATATATTTTCGTCCACCGCACTGGATTCGGACAATCCTGAATTTGTCATCCACCTGTTCAACCGGGATGCTGTAATCACTTGAGTAGGCTTTATCTTTTATCAGACGGGTAAACAAATCCACTTTTCCAACATTTTCATTTTTTGAAAGGGTTTTGCATAATTCAATAACATATTTAACCTGCCCGCCTGTATCTGAATTCTGTCCAAGTTCCATATTTTCTGCCCGGACCAGCCCGTGTATGCTGTACATTTGCACATATAACTTCTTTTTCGGCATTTTATTTTACCCCCAGTTGGTAAATATTCGGGTTGATAATGTAAATGTTTGACCAGTGCCCCCATATTCGCTTATTTGGGACTGCATAGCATACTAATGTTAGGTGAGCTGGCCAAACTTAGGTGAAGATGGGGTGCTGGCCGAATATTTACCCCAATTGTTTCGCTAATGGTTGATAGATAGATAGATCTTCCGGAAGCGCGCCCTTGTTTTGACAGATATGGGAGGCAAATTCAACGGCAAGTTCAGTGGTTTTTTTCACTGGCAGGCGACAGATAATTCCGGCGGCACAGATGGCAGCATAGGCATCTCCAGCCCCGACAGTGTCAATAACACCTTGAATCTTAGGAATAGTTTTTTCATAATGCTGGTGGTGATGGAACCAGTGGCTTGCCTGATCTCCCATTGTGAGGATCACTGTTTCAATATGAAACATATCCTTCAATTGAACGACTCGGTTTTCAAGGGAACCCTCGTTTAAAAACCAGCTGGATATTTCATCGAATTCGTCCTGGTTAAGTTTTAAGGTATCGGTTATCAACAATGAGTTCTTGATGATCTGCCGGATATAGCAGTCAGACCTTAAATTAATATCACAAAATGTGGCTGCATGTTGCGGTTTTAGACGCATCATTTCTTGAAATTTTCCGGCACTGGTTTTCCTTCGCTGGATCAAACTTCCAAAATATATCAGTCTTAAATCCGAATGAAAATACTGATTTGGTATGATATCATAGTCAATATAATCATATGCCTTATTTGGGACGATGGTAAAACTATGGCCAATTCCCTGACAGGTTTTAACCTCCACAACGCCGGTACCATGATTCTCATCAATCTGAATATCTTGCGTATCAAACCCATGGTCTGCCAAAAACGTCAGTATCTTTTCTCCATTCTGATCACTGCCGACTCTGGAAACGAATCTAACCGGAAAGCCTAAATTCTTTAAATGAAAGGCAAAATTGAACGGTGCACCGCCAATACGTTTACCACTTGGAAATATATCAAAAAGTATTTCACCAATAATTAAAAACATAGCTCACATTTTTTTAAGATGATTAGGAATGAGCCCGAAATAACTTTTCCATTTCGGAGGCGGGGACAGATTTGAAAATCTGTCCCCTAAGCGCACAAATGGGCAACTTATTTAATACTCATTCCTTAATAAGCCCTGGCAACCGCTATCAGAAAGGTTCTGGACACAAAAAGGGCTGGCCCAAGCATAACTTTTATAATTTTCAGCTTTGTATGAAAACACGAATCTATTGCCGAAGATCCAGGTTGGTTATTTTTTGTGTTGGATCATAATCATAGGCCGGATACTCAAAGATCGGCATCCTGGGTTCTGTTTCACTCAGAGAATATCCGTAGATTGAAGCATATTCAGACACATCCTCTCCCATATTGTCAAGCTGCAGGAGATAATCATAGATGCTTTTGGATTCAATGATAATGATTTTTCCTATTTTTTCTATCATCGGGCTGTGTTCCCGTGTTGCGTCATGGTCAAATTCAAGGATTCTTCTGCCGTCATTTGTAATGCCGATGGTTCTGAAGGTAAGGCTCTTGCCGACCCCCGGAAGGTTGAGGACATTCCGATCAGAGGAAATAAAGGGGATGTCGGTATCTGTTCTCAATTGGGAAAGGTTCGCAACTATATGTTCAGCATCCAGAGCCAGTTGCCTGGTTCCCGGCTGAAGTTTTTCTTCCAGAAGGCCGACGCGCTTTTCTTCCATGCTTTCCTGAACCAGTCGCGCATTGGGGGTGAAAAGGCTGAAATTTTCCATGTATCCTTTAACGGTAAATACATAATAGGGAAGAATACCAATATCATTGAGGACTTTTCGAAGTTTTGCCGTATGCCCCCTTCTTGATGCCGCAGATGTGAAAACCATCTGGTTAGTTACAATCCAGCCAGCTTTGTTCAGCTGTTCCACGCAGGATTTTGTTTCAGGGGTAATTTCCATGGGAGATTCAAAATGGGTCTGGAAAACAAATTGTTGAATCCCTACTTTGGATGCTTTTTCTTTGAATTCGGCAAGGATTTTTACAAGACCTTCCTTGATTCTCATGGGAAGATAAACAGGAAGTCTGGTACCCAGTCTCACCCTTAGGATCTGTGCGTATTTTTCCCCCTCTTTTCTGTTTGCATTGGCTGCCAGTTTTCTTTTGGCCATTTTATAAACGCTTTGAAGAATTTTTTGAATGGTCTTATTGGTGCTCATGAGGGCATCTCCACCGGTGATGAGAATGTCCCTTAATTGTGTATCATGTTCAAAATAGGTTATGGAGGTTTCCAGGCGAGCTTCCGATGAGGACTTGGCTTGTAATTTTTCAAAATCAAAATTCAAATCACCCGATTGAAATCCGTACATTCTTTGGCAGATGGAACACAGCCCGCCACAGGCACGGCCCATGCTTTTGGGAATTAAAATGGCGACATTGGGGTATCGTCTGTGAATGCAGTCGTCCGGAACGATCCAGCCAGCAGCATTGGGCTTTCCCGGCTCCACAATGTCTTCCTTTTCCCAGGCATTAATCTTTCCGAATTCAGCAACCAGTTCCTTTGAATAGATAATATATTGCCGGATGGCAAGGTCTGCACCCAAAGAAACAGGGCTGGCCTGGGTGTCCAGAAGTGACAGGTAATAGGGGTTGACAAAAAAGGGAATGCCGACCCGCTGGGCTTGTTTCAGGGTATCCATTGTTTCTCTGTCAAGGGAGAAATCAAGCATTTTATTCAGATCTTCAGGAGTTCTGACTGCAAATTTAAGATGAAATTTATGATCATTCCACCATGTTTTGGCAAGGGCCAATTTTTTCTGCCGGGACATTCCTTTTGTAAAGCAAAAACGCTTACTTTTTACACTTCGTTCATCAATCATTTGAATGATGCTTTTCAGTATCCGGAGCTTGTTTTTTTTCCGTTGCTCGATGACCGCAGGATCAAGACCTGATGAATATCGATCCATCCAGGTTGCAATTTCAAGTTTATGGGGGTCTGGGGATACATTTCCTGCAAACTGCCTAAACAGGTGAATCATATCATCAAAATAGGCAGGCGTGCCTCCGCCGGTTCCCTTGCGGGCACATTGCATGAGAATGGCAAAGGGAACATTTTCCACAATTTCGCCTTTGAGATTGGGATCACTAAATTGCCTGCCCGAATGCTGGATATAATCCAGGATGCGAATGGCAGCATAGTCTTTGGATCTCAGCTTTTCAAGCTGGCCGTGGCCGGTTTTTTTGCGCAGATAATAGGCATATGCTGGTTTGTTTTCCCGGAGAACCTCCAGAGCCCAGGTTTTTATTTTTTTCTTGGCCTGGCTAATGGTTTTAGACGTGTCAATAATATCAAAAAGACCGGGGTTCTCTTTGAACAATTGCTGCATGAGCCTGTATGCTTTTACATTGGGAAGTGTTTGTTTTAATTCATTTAAAAACGGCACAATATTTCCTTTGCTGGTATCTCCCGCCCAATCATGAGGGCTATCCTAAATATGAAAATTCATTTTGTGTTCGCGAGGGGTCACAAAGGTTCGATAGTTTTCCCACTCAGCGGTTTTCAGTGACATGTATTGACAATAAAGTGGATCTCCCAGGAAATTTTTAAGAAATGAACTGTTTTCGGCTTCCACCAACGCTTCAAACATATTACGGGGCAGAAAATTTGTGTCCATGAGGTGGGAAGCGCTCTTCGTATCAGAAAGATTCCCCTTATCAGGATTTCCACAATCAATTTTCTCTCGAATTCCCTGAAGCCCCATCCCGATTAAGGTTGCAATTTGCAGATAGATATTACCGGAAGGGTCTGGCGATCGAATTTCAATTCTGGTGTCTTTTGCGCCTTCAGCATAAGGAACCCTGACCATGGAGCTGCGGTTTTTTAAGCCCCACCCTCTTACAATGGGGGCTTCCTTGCCGATTACATAGGCCTTATAAGAGTTGAAAGAGGCAGCCATAATGATCGACGTTTCTCTTGCATATTTAATAATACCACCGATGAAAAAACGTGCTGTTTCACTGAGGTTATCAGATTCGTTGGGTTTGTAGAACAGGTGATTCCCTTCAAGGTCTTGGGCGGATATATGAATGTGAAGCGCATTCCTGTTGAAACCATTAAACGGTTTGGGCATAAAAGTGGCGTGTAAATCTTGCTCATGGGCCACCCGCTTGGTGATATAGGAAAATAAAACAGTTCGATCAGCAGTGCTTAAAGGGTCCAGGCAAGAAAGATTGATCTCATGCTGAGAAGGGGTGACTTCATGGTGCATTTTTTCAAATTGGATCCCGCACCGCTTTAACACCGCCACAATCTCCTTCTTGACCGACTCCCCCTTATCTCTTGGGTCCGTGTGGAAGTATCCCGCATTATCGGTATGGATATCTTTGCTGAATTCATCGCCTGTCAACAGAAAAAATTCATGCTCCGGGGCTGTCAGAAAACGAACGCCAAACTCGTCTTCTGCTTGTTGGACGACCCGCTCCAATAAAGCCCTGGGATCCAATAGAGATCTTTCACCATACTCTTCATTTATCTTGCCGATTAAAAAACCGAGGTTTTCCTGGGCAAAGGGCACTTTTCTAAAGGTATCTGCCAGGGGAATCAGGAGCTTATCGCTGTTCTCAACCGTCCCGTAACCCGGGACAGAGCTTCCATCAAAACCAACCCCCTTTTTAAAAAAAGCTTCAGTATTTCCTGGATTTACCTGAAGGGTAACGGAGCGTCCGTTGAGGTCTGTTGTGAAAATCTGTAACGTGTCAACATCATTAATTTTTTGTTCTAATTTTTTGATACTTGAAATTTTGGATGTCCTCATAGTTTCGCTTTCCCTAAAATCACCGAGTTGAACTGTGAACTGAGATCTCTGATTGATATCTATTACCAGTCAAGCACATCGCGAATTGCATTTTATGTTAAGGAAGAAGGGGTCTCTTCGATTACAATCAATCAGAATGGAAAGGATGTTTTTTCGCAATGCTCAACAGAACATAACAGATTAAGTGTTTTTACACAAAGCATTTGTTCTGTAATAAAAGGATATTATGCTTCAACACCCCGTCAGAAGGGCGTATCAACAATAAATATATATTTCCATTTTCAATACCTTCGCCAAATTCAAAACCAATTTGAAATTTGGCAATCAAAACACCATATCTTGTGCCAGTATGGTAATCAAATTGCAATATATAGATTGAGATGTAAGCCAAAATAAAGACGGTATTGTCCAAGGCACGTGCTGGTAACTGGATATCCCAACGCCGCGATGCAGAGACACTCCATACGGAAGGGCAAATAATCAGTTCCACACCTTCCAATGCCAACAGCCGTGATGGTTCGGGAAATTCCATTTCATAACAGATCAACACCCCGATTTTTGCCTGCTCTGTTTCAAAAATGGGATATTTTATCTCACCCTTTTTAAAGATTTCGCTCTCGCGCCCCCATAAAAGGCTCTTGCGCACAACACTCAATATCTCTCCTTTTTGATCGATAATAACCGCTGAAATAAACAATTGATTTTCAGAATCTTTTTCTGCGAAAGAACTGATCAGCACGGCTTTTGAGCGCAGAGCCTCTTCTCTGAGTTGATTAATAGTAGGCCCATCTCTTGTTTCAGCCAATTGTTGAAAAACCTGTTTGGACAGATAGTAACCCGTGGTCCAGAGTTCAGGAAAAACGATTAAATCGGCTTCCTGACCGAGTTGTCGCATAAACTGAATCCCTCGTTTTAAATTGGCCTGAACATCACCTAAAATCGGTGTGATCTGAATAGCAGCGACTTGAAACATTTTTAGAATTCCTCCTAATCGAGCGGTTATAAAAATCGATTTCCACAATGGCTTTTCTGTAGTTTACGGATTTTACAAATTTGATTAACCTCAGACTTAACTGGAATCAACACGTATTACGACTCATAAAAATCTTTTTAAAGGCCATGAATAGCTTTTACGATACTCAGGATTGCCGTGTACATTACCTCTGGTTAGGTTCCCGGTAGATCCTCCGGGAGTTCAGATGCATGATCTTAGCCCGATGGTTTCAAAAGAAGGGTTACGATCGATTTTACAATGGAAAAAAGAGCGTTCCAGTTGAGTTGGAATATATCACCCAAATTAAGCGATGACAAGGCAGTCGCTTAAAGAAAGCGGGCTTGATCACAAAAAACAAAATTTGTCTTGACATGGAGTTCACTTTAGTCTGCCTTGCATTATGGACGATTTTCTCATCATGTTCACTTACTGAAAAAAAGAACGTTCATCACAGAGGCAATGGCCCACATCACAATGGCATAATGCCAGTTGTTCTGGATGATTCCCCGGGCCGATGCCCGGTATCGGCTCACCAAAGCCAACCCGACCCCTGACAAGGGACTGCTGCCCGTTGATATGGCCCAGCTACTGAGAAATAAAAAGCCCAGCTGGGAATTTCCCGGATGAAGAGGTATCAATAGGGGACTCAGCACGGATATGCTGACAATAGGGTGTACCCCCATGATGCAGAGGAGGATCATCCCCCCAGAACCACAGAGAACATGGTGGCGGTAAAGGCCGCACCTTCCAGGGTGAACACTGCG
>Ga0208900_1001817_pt1 | contig 10651 bp, 11 predicted proteins | sample AntAceMetag02UKK_FD_184763 | JGI IMG/M metagenome (GOLD analysis project Ga0208900, IMG submission 184763) | Saline lake microbial communities from Ace Lake, Antarctica - Antarctic Ace Lake Metagenome 02UKK (SPAdes) (version 2) | ecosystem: Environmental > Aquatic > Non-marine Saline and... | reverse complement strand
CCTGACAATCAGGCATTGTTTCACTACATCCAAGGCCACGATAATCCTGGAAGCGCCACAATTCGTAATCCCTATAAATGTTGTACCCCACCAATGTATCTTGCGCCGAAACTTCGGGCTCATCCCAGTCTAATGAAAAACAATTATAGCTCGGGCAAACTGATGCACCATTATACCAGTGCTCATACATTAGATTATTAACAGGATTCAATTGTCCAAATGCAAGGACTGATAGTAATGTAAAAACTGCTGTACTCATTAATTTTTTCATAGCGCTTTGTATTTAATTAGGTCGGGTAACGGTTTGCATGGCACGTAACCGTTTTCTACTTTGATCTATGTTGGTTAATGCTATTTTCATATTTGCAATTCTTTGTTTTGGCAGCCGCAACGCGGCTATGTGATATTCTTGCTGTAGAGTACAGTTACTTTATAATTTTAAATTTTTCAACTTATCCTGTAAATAGTTCTCATTCACTGAAATTGGCAGGGCTTCATTTATTATAATATTCGATGGTTCAGATTCATCAATCATGATATATTCGTAACCAAATTCAAAATTGGTTGGTTCCGGAAATTGCGCAAAAGTGGTAAATGAAGACATCAATAATAAAATCCCTAAAATAGTTTTCATGATATTATGTTTTATATAATTACGATCAACTTGTTTCATAGCCCCTTCCCCTATTAAAACTATGGTGAAATAGGTAAAGTAAAACGACTTTTCGTTTAATGTTTTTGATTGGCTTGTTTTCAATTTAAAAATAATTCCTTGTTTCCCAAAAATGTGAATTGAAAAATTATTAGGCTGTCAAAGGTAGGAGAAATTTGTTTGAAAGGAATGTATTGAGTCAGATTTTTTATCATTAAACTACTACTGTCCGACTATTTATTTTAGATTCTTCGCTATGCTACTAATGACAACTATTTGTAAGGAGTTGAAAAACAGACCTCTCAATCGCTTCGCTCTTTCGAGGTGACACCGATAGCGTTGTGGTTGTGGGGGGAGGGGAATGGGGCGCTTCGCGCCCCATTCCCCTCCCCCCAAGTCAACCCGTGGACGGGGTCATTTCGACCAAAAAACTTAGCGAAGCAAGTTTTGCCGGGAGAAATCTAATCCTTTGTCATCACACTTTGATGCCACTTTTTCAGGGGCTTGGGTCTCAGAATGACAAGGGTTTTGTGAATTATGGGTTAGGAGTGGGTGGTTGGCGGCAAAACCGCCAACCACCCACTCCCTGAAAGCCTAAACACCTGTCATTCTGATGCGCCAACTAACGGAGAAAAATCTATTTTTAGTATCTATTCTTTCACAGACAATAGTGTTAAAAAACGTTGGTTCAAAACTAATACCCCCATGGGCTTCCAATAATAAACATCCATTAACTATTCAACAATTCAACAATTAATGCCGGGCAAAGCCCGAGCATCCTCGAAAAATTACAAAAATCAAGGATTTTTTATTTTTCGGGACGATTCAACTATTAACGATTCAACTATTAACGATTAACACTTTTCTGCTACTCCACAAAAAGCACCAACCCTTTCAAATATTCGCCTTCGGGGTGGTAAATGTTGATGGGGTGGTCGGCGGGCTGGGTGAGCTGGTGGAGAATTTTTACCCTGCGGCCTGTTGCGGCGGCTGCCGAAAATATTGCTTTCCTGAATTCATCTTTGGAAACCACCTGCGAACACGAAAATGTGAAAAGCACGCCATTCGGGTTTAAGTTCCTGATGGCAGCTTCATTTATCCGGCGATAGGCTTTCAAGGCATTGTTGAGCGCCTGCTTATGCTTGGCAAAGGCGGGAGGGTCGAGCACTATGACATCGTAACTGTTTCCCCCTTTTTTAAAAAACTCAAAAGCATCCTGGGTAAAATATTGATGCTCGGGTTTTTCCCCAAAATTGACCTGCATATTCTTTTTGGCAAGATCGATGGCTTTTTCGGAAGAATCCAACGAATCGACCAAAGTAGCACCCACGGCAGCAGCGTAAACCGAAAACCCGCCGGTATAAGAGAAAATATTGGCTACTTTTTTCCCTTTACAGTAATTGCCCAGCAACTTCCTGCTTTCGCGCTGATCGATAAAGAAACCGGTTTTTTGCCCCACCTGGAAATCTACCTCAAAACTGTTCCCGTATTCTTTTACCACAACATTTTCGGACTGGCCCACCAAAAACTTTTCTCCGGTACCTTCAACCGCCGTGTGCAAGGTGGATTCGCTTTTATCGTAAACGGAAACACAAGCTTCTCCAAGGATTTCTTTAATCACCCCGGCAAACATTTCGCGATGCCTCCACATCCCCACCGAGTGCGCCTGAATTACAACAACCCCGTTATAATAATCGACGATTAAGCCCGGGAAACCATCGCCCTCGCCATGAACCAGCCGAAAAACATTGGTTTCGGGATTATTAAAAAAGCCCAATGCTTCCCGCGTTTCAAAAGCCTTTTCAAACTTTTTTTTCCAAAAATCCTTGCCGGCATCACATCGTTCAAATGAAATTACCCTTACCGTAATGGAACCATTTTGAATGTGGCCGGTGGCCAGATAATTGCCCGATTCATCCACAACTTCAACAACATCGCCTTCTTCCGGCTTTCCCGAAAGGCCTTTTATCGCGCCCGAAAAAACCCACAAATGAAACCTTTTCAGTGAATGGTCGCGCCCCGGTTTTAAATATACTTTTGGAAATTCCTGCATAATTATTTCGATTTTGATTACAAAGAAAGGAAAAGGATTTTAATATACTTGGCTCTTATGCAAATTTGTGGGAAGGCTTTTTAAGTCCTCAGTTGGCAGTCTTCAGTTGGCAGTCTTCAGTTGGCAGTCTTTTACGTTGAATCCACGAGCATTTGCAGACTGTGAACTGCGAACTAACTACTGCGGACTGAATAAAATGTTGCGAAAATAAGGGTTAACTCAACTCGGTGTAATCAATAAAATCATCCAAAATTTTGCGGACTTCTTCGGGAGTGGAGGTTTCCATTAAAGCGGCACGCAAATTTGCAGCCCCATGAAAGTTGTTGGTGTAAATTTTAAAGAAACGTTTTAGGATGGCGAAATTTTTACCCTTCCCCCAGGTTTGGGTAAACAAATCCACATGCTCCCAAAGTAAATCCAGCCTCTGTTTTACGGAAATTTCGGGCTGGGGATGGTTAAATATCCAGGGATTGTGAAATACTCCACGGCCAACCATTACGCCATCGACACCGGTAACGCGGCACTTTTCCAGTGCATCTTCCACGCCCATCACATCGCCATTGCCAAAAAGTGGTATATTCTTCCCTGTACTATCCCTCACTTCAACGGCCTTCCTTATTTCGTCCCAGTCTGCGGGAACTTCGGATTGATCTTTCTGTGTCCGTCCGTGCAAAATCAAAGCTGCCGGATCCTGCGCCAATAAATGGGAAATCCAATTTTCAGTATCATGCTTTTTAATCCCCGTTCGGGTTTTCACGCTTACCGGAATATTGCTTGCTTCTTTGGTAGCCTGGATAATTTCGGCGGCAAGGGCAGGTTGCCCAATCAAGGCCGAACAGCCACCCTGCTTCACGATTTTTTTTACGGGGCATCCCATATTGATGTCGAGGCCATCAAAATCGAACTCCTCACAAATCATTTTAACGGTCTGGTGAAACTTTTCGGGATTGGCACCCCAAATCTGGGCAACGATTTTCATTCCCTTTTCCTTCAAAACTTTTCGCTCCGATTCATTAACCTGAAAACGGCTGATAACATTTGGCCTGCCCACAGGATGGCACAAACCATCGGTTGAAGTAAACTCGGTAAACACCACCTGGAAATAATCGGGATTGGATATGCGCAATACAAGCTCCCTGAAAGAGGTATCCGTAACATCTTCCATGGGTGCCAGCATAAACGATGGCTTTTTAATATGAGTCCAAAAGTTTTCCATGTTTTAAAACGGCGGCAAAAATAGCATTTTCAATTTGTGCGATTGCGAAAACCTTTTCTCCACTTTTTTGTTTGGTTCGTAAATCAAAAACTAAATACTATGAAATCATACTTAGCAAATTTTATTTACGGATTTTTATTGATTATACTGAGCCTTTGGGGCTACATGGCCGCCGAAAGCCCATCGCCAACAGCGTTTATTCCAACAGCCTTTGGGGTAATTTTACTGGCACTTACCCCCGGCCTGAAAAAGGAAAACAAAGTGATAGCACACATTGTTGTGATCCTAACGGTGCTTGTACTTGGCGGGCTGGTAAAACCACTTATCGGAGCACTGAGCCGTGCCGACAATATGGCTATGGCTCGTGTTGTAGTTATGATGATATGGGGTTTGATAGCATTGGGAGTTTACATAAAAAGCTTTGTGGATGCCCGTCGAAAAAAGGTCTGATGATGATATTGTTTCTTGATGATTAAAAAACGGGTGATGTTTCAAAAGTATCACCTTTTTTTATAGTTCATGCGCCCAAGCCAGCGCACTTTATTGCGGCGATCTGGATTGATAAAAACCAAAATTTTCAGGCGCACAACAAAATGTATAACTTCGTGGTGTGGGAAAACCAAAAATAATATATGAAACTGATATTGAATTTTTTCAGGAGCGGCTTATTAGCTGGTTTCAGGAAAACGGGCGTACTTTTCCGTGGAGGAACAAATCTGCAACGAATTACGAGTTAATTATCTCCGAAGTATTTTTACAAAGAACAAGGGCAGAAACCGTTGCCATATTTTTACCGAAATTTTTAAAAAAATATGCATCATGGAAACAACTTGGTGAAGCAACAGAAATTGAATTGCAAGAATTATTGCATCCGATAGGGCTCTACAAACAGCGTGGTAGCCGGCTTTATAAATTAGCTCAAGAACTTAAAAAAAGAAAAGGGCGGTTTCCAAAAGAACGAAACGAGGTTGAAGAAATCCCAATGATGGGCCAATACATTACGAATGCCTACGAGCTTTTCGTGCTGAAAAAAAAGTCGCCCTTGCTGGATGTTAACATGGCTCGACTTTTAGAACGCTTTTTTGGCCATCGAAAAACGGCCAGCCTAACACACGACCATTATTTGCAAAACCTGGCTTATCGGGTGGTAAACATTGAAGCATCGAAAGAACTCAACTGGGCAATTTTAGATTACGCATCCCTGGTTTGCAAAAGTCAGAAGCCAAATTGTAGCGATTGCTTGATATCCGGGAAATGTAAGTTTAACAGCAAAAAATAACTTGCGCTGTTAATAACTTTTTGTCGTGCTTCGGCGAAGGCTTATGAAATTGTCCGTAAATTTGTCCGTGTACGTTAAAATGTCCGTAAGTTATGGCTACAATAAATTACTACCTCGATAAATCAGACAAAAAAGGTTTCGCACCAATCCACATGCGCATTAATTGCAATGGATCGCAAGTAAAGATTTCAACGAAAAGGAAAGTAAAACCAGAACATTTTGATAAAACTACACAGACGGTTAGCAGTTCATACAATGAGCACAAAGAATGTAATTTCTATCTGAACTTCTTGAAAAATCGTGCAGATGAATTACTGAACCAGTCATACCGTAAAACATATACAGAAAAAGAGCTAAAAAATTTACTCAACGAGCACGTTATTAACTACAAAGAAAATAATGATGTTAATATAGTTCGAGAGCAACTTTCATTGTATGGTAAATCTTTCAAATTTGTTGATTTATTTGCAGGTGCAGGAGGTTTTAGCGAAGGCTTTCTTCAGGCAGAAATTAATAACAAATTCTTCGATTTTATCGCGGCAAACGATATAAACGAAAACTGTGAATTGACCCATATTGTAAGGTATAACCACCAACTTGGTTTAGATGCTAAGTTCCTTTGTCAAGACATTACAGAACCCGATTTTTTAGGCAATCTTTTGAAAAAAATTGGCGACCACAAGATTGATGTGGTTTGTGGTGGCCCGCCTTGCCAAAGTTTTAGCTTGGCTGGAAAACGTAAAAAATTCGACAAGAAGGATGACCTGTTTTCGCACTACCTTGAAGTAATTAAGGCTTTACAGCCTAAATACTTCGTAATGGAAAATGTAAAAGGAATTCTTACAAAAGAACAAGGGAAAATTAAGGAGCTTATTTTAAAAGATATCAACTCTATCATAGATGTTAAGGAAGTTCCTAAATTAATTTCTTTTCTTATATCACTAAAAGGGAAATATAAAAAAAGCGACTTCATTATTGAAAGTCTTATTAAAAAAATTGAAATCGAAAAACTTATCGAATCTAAGAAAGAAGAAGGACAGGAGACTTTTATTCGGTTTGTTGAATCGAAGTTTAGAAACCTCACTCCAAAAATAGTTGATTACAAAACAAGTAAGACAGATTCTGGAATAAGTACAATACGTCATGGCTTTAATATTCTAATTCGCAACAAGGAATGGAAAAAACTAAAACGTGACATCATCAAAGAAAAGGATTATTGTAATATTGATAATGATTTCTTTGTTGATTCATTTACAAATTTTTTAGGTGATTTAGGAACAGAAGAAGTAATCAATAAAATTGAAATTGCTTTCAAAAATCTTAAGATTGCTAAAGAATACCATGATGAAATAAATAACATTCTTGCTTCACTCAGAATTTACACATATTCATTTGATGATACCATAGATTTCATAAGAGAAAATTGTAATAAATCACAAATTACCAAACTGGAAAGTATTGTTGAGAGCATCCGTCTTTATAGAATTGAAAAACCATTTGTTGCCAACGCCTCAAACTATGGAGTACCCCAAAATAGGGAACGAGTATTATTTATCGGTTGTCGGAAAGACCAGAAGTTTATTTCAGAAATTCCAACAACAATTTCAGAGAATGAGAAAGTATCAGTTTTTGAAGCATTGTACGATTTAGATTTTATTGGCAACAACCAAGAATTTCATCACTATGAACCGGTTGATATTAAGACCCAGTACAATGGCACTGCAAAAAAAATGCAGGACTTAGTTCAAAAAAGATCTATTGATGGAAAAATCGATAAAAAGGAAGGTAAAACATTCGCAGAATGGAGTAAAGAAGGAAGATTAATTAAGCAATATCGACAAAATGCAAGCAAACCCTTTTATGTTAGAAATACTGAAGGTTTAAATGCTGGAGAAAAGAACTACGATGTTTTAAACAACCACAAAACAAGTAATCAAAACAATGATGTCATCAAACGTCTTGAAATAATCCTGCAAGAAGGCCACTATAAAAACGCGCAAGATAAATTAAACGAATGTGGCCTTGCTTCAAATAAACGGAATTACAATGTTTTAAAACCAGAAGAACAAAGCCCTACAGTAATGACAATTCCAGATGACTATATTCATTACAATTCTCCAAGAGCATTAACAGTTAGGGAAATGGCTCGATTACAATCTTTCGATGATTCTTTTGTGTTTCAGGGTAAGCGTTCAACGGGCGGAAATAATAGAAAATCAGAAGTCCCACAGTTTACTTTAGTTGGTAATGCCGTACCTCCTTTATTGGCAAGAGCTGTTGCAACAGAAATTTTAAAAAATATTCGATGAGAGCATTATCAAAAGTAGAAGAAAACAGGTTAAAAATACTTACTAAGAACTCTGTCTCTGTTGCTTTAATTGAGCCAACTGAAACTGGGCTTAAAAAATCTATAATGGATGCAACTCACTCTGTTCGAACTTATTTTAAGAAATATAGTTTCCATGACTTTGAATTACAACCACAAGGTGAACAGAATAAAATTGTAAACGATTGTAAATTTTATCAGAACTATAAAATTTACAATACAAAAGTTTCCCTATATCGCCCCATTACTAAAAGTGGAGATTCTCGAATTTGGGTTTATAAATTGAACCATTTTTGCAACCCCAATGACTTAATCGCTCTAATTCTATTTAATAACTCTTTGCATGTCTTTAATTTAACTCAATTAGATATTGAATCATTGCTGACATCAGAGATAATCAACCCTTTTCAGGAGCTGATTAATGAAATAAATACGAAAAAAAATGAAATAGCAAGCGAGCTTTTGATAAAATTAAAAGTAATTGCAGGTCAAGGTTTTATTAAATCAGATGTAAACTCAGATACTGGCATCGGTAGAACATTGGAGTCAATATTAGGGCTAAGAATGAATTCTTCCAAAACGCCGGATTACAAGGGGATTGAATTAAAATCGTATAGAGATTCCAGGTATAGTAGGAAAGGGCTGTTTGGGAAAATACCCAATTGGGAACTAAGCAAATTTAAATCAAGGGTTGAGATTCTCGATAATTTTGGTTATATGAAAAATGGTGTTTTTCGTTTATACAATACAATACGGGCAACAGGAAGAAATAGACAAGGCCTAATATTAAGGGTTGAAGGAGAAAAAGACTGGTTGCTTGAAAATTCCGATAGAAACGAAATAGGCGATTTTCTTGTCTGGGAGTTGGAAACATTAAGAAAAGCTCTATTAACAAAGCATAAGGAAACTTTTTGGGTTTCAGCAGAAAGCATGTTTATTGATAGTAATGAATATTTCCTTTTTAAAGAAGCTGAACATACAAAAAACCCAATGGTAGATAAATTTGAAATGCTTATTGAAACAGGAGCAATTACAGTCGATTATTCACTCAAACGAATGCCAAATGGAGTAGTAACAGATAAAGGATGTAATTTCAAATTAAAATCAAATTGCCTTGATTTGCTTTTTCCTCCGAGCGAACATTATAAACTGCTTGAAAACTAATACACCTTCCTTTGCAACTCAAGGCCATGAGTATAAATACCTGACTTTTTAATCCATCCCCAGCCAAAACATCAGGGCATGTATCGCAGTACAATCTTATCCTCCAAATAATCAGCTTCGAAATCTATTGCCGCAAGTTGTTTTACCGAAGGGCCTTTTACAGGAGTTCCATCAAAACTATACCTTGATCCATGGCAAGGGCAGACCAGTTCGCCATTTTCAATTTTATTTATGGTACAACCAAGATGTGTGCATTTTGAGGAAAATAATTTTAAAACACTGTTTTCTTTTATCAATATCACACGATTATAAAAATAAACCCCATCGGGCAAATCAGTATCAATTTCAAGGGATTGGGGTGAGGATGCAAAAGACCTGTCGCGTGAAACTGTGTTCTGCCAAACTTTGAAAAATGGCAACATCAAGGCCAGGCTTGCCCATTTAAAAAAAGTCTTCCTGCTTATTTTCTTTTTTTTATCCATTTTAATTCCTCAAAGCACAAAAGTATTTATTTATTGAATTATCGATTTCTTCAATCCCACCCGCTAAAAACTAAAGTGCTCATACTTTCAAATTATTACCAGTTCCTTACGCGTTTGTTATATAAATTCACAATATTATCTTTGCACGGATTTTTTTGGGAGATGGGAGAGGATAGATGGAGTTTTGGAGAGGTGGAGTATTGGAGTGGTGGAGTTTTGGAGTGGTGGAGTGGTGGAGTATTGGAGTGGTGGAGTTTTGGAGTGGTGGAGTTTTGGAGTGGTGGAGTTTTGGAGTGGTGGAGTTTTGGAGTGGTGGAGTTTTGGAGTGGTGGAGTTTTGGAGTGGTGGAGTATTGGAGTTTTGGAGTGGTGGAGTGGTGGAGTATTGGAGTTTGAGGTTAGCGGGGGGAGGTTTGAAATTTGGCTAAATACACCGCAACAAACTATTTATTAACGAAACCTACACAACTGCAAAGGATAAAATGGTAAAAAATAGTACGCTTTTAACCAATATAATTATGGTAATTTTTTATTTAAAGCCCTTTCGAGCAAATACAGTTGTGTGGCAAATTGCAGTGCAGAAATATTCCTATATTCAATAAAATAGATAAGGTGTGTATAATACCTTATCGAAATATTTTTCATATTTATCTCCAGCATATTAAGCCCGGCAAAAATTGCAAAAACAGTATTAGACAACAGATGGTTTTTCGTTATCCCCTGAAAATATGCAACTTGAATTGGTTTGATTTTAGCGATCCACTTTATTAAAAAAGCAGCTTTCTTATAACGATCACCGATTAAAGTTCCATTGCTTTCTTTGTAGCAATTCATATCCCGGTAATAAGCCGCAGCCACTTCGAGCAATAAGGCATCATTTATAGTAATGTTGTCATCCCATCCAAGCTTCCCATGAGCTATCTTAAATACCTCCATGAGTGAATGGAATCGTTTTAAAACATCATCATTATTAAAAAAAGTGTTTTCCTGAACCATAAGGCATTATGAAGATATCGAATCAATAGCTTCATTAATTATCTCAGCAAAATCTTCGATGGATTGTTTTGCCTTTATGACATAAGCCTCATCGTCTAATTTTTCACCAGTATTTGTCAAATTCCAACAGCAAAGTTCTCTTACCTCTTCATTTCTCAATAAATAAGCATATTTTTCTTTTAGCTGTTCATTATTTAATACTTCTGCCATAGTAAAATTTTTAAAATAACGGTTTGTCAATTCAGTACAATTAACGTGAAAATTTTAGCTAAAATACACGTTATTTGTTGATTTCCAAAATTAACGTACAAAAGTAAAACTAATTTGGACAAAAAAATAATATTTTTGCCCGTAAAAAATTTCAAAATTAAAATGATGATAGCCAAAAATAACAAATTAATTGAATTTTCCCTTAGGCTTTTAGGAACGATTTTAATTGTTGTTATTACCACTTTTATTCAAAAAATTAATTTTGACAGGACTG
>Ga0208900_1001816_pt1 | contig 10654 bp, 9 predicted proteins | sample AntAceMetag02UKK_FD_184763 | JGI IMG/M metagenome (GOLD analysis project Ga0208900, IMG submission 184763) | Saline lake microbial communities from Ace Lake, Antarctica - Antarctic Ace Lake Metagenome 02UKK (SPAdes) (version 2) | ecosystem: Environmental > Aquatic > Non-marine Saline and Alkaline... | reverse complement strand
CATTTTGATGCCGTGGGCGGTTTTTCCACACGACAGCGGTGGAGTCGTTTTATGACAGTACTTCCCTTTTCCAATTACAAGGAATCCCGTGAAATGATTGATGCCTTTGCCGTGGATTTGATGGAGAATGGATTTGAGTATGTAAAATTAAAGAACAAGAACAGTGAGTTATTGGATACTCCGGTGTATAAAATAAAAGTTATGACCGGGATTGCTGAAGGTATAGCAGTAAAGGATGATATTAACGATGTGTTGGAAAAGGCACGTAACAACCAGTTTGAGATCGGGAACTTTCAATGTGTTGCCGGGAGGTGCAGTCTGTGAAAAAGAACGTATATGAATCCATTGCGGGCATGTTTGTTTTTGTGGGCCTGATTGTCCTGGTCTATATGACAGTAAGCTTGGGAAATATTTCCTTGTTTGATGATAATTTCATAGTATTAAAGGCCCGGTTTAACACTGTAACAGGTCTTAGGGTAGGGAATCCCATTGAAATGTATGGCATTGAGATTGGCCATGTGGGTGAACTGACCATCGATGATCAGGTTCAGATGGCCATGGCAACCCTGAATATCCAAAAGAGTGCCCAGATTTATTCCGATGCCATTGCCTCCATTAAAACAGCGGGCTTGATCGGGGATAAATTTATCAGTATTGATCCGGGCGGTTCTGGAAAAATACTGAACCACAATGATATTATTATCAATACGGAATCTCCTGTGGATATCAATGATCTCATTGGCAAATATGCGTTTGGGTCCGTTGACGAAGACGAGGAGATGGATTTGGGGGAGGAGATTCAATGAAATTTTTTATCATTATATGTCTGGGGATGATGTTGTTAATGCCCATGTCGGTGAAGACCGTTTACGGGGCAACTGCCGTGGAGACCATGTCGCGTGTAACAGATGATGTGTTAACGGTGCTCAACGATCCTGGGCTTAAGGAAGAGAGTTCTCTGGAAACCAAAAAAGAGAAGCTCTGGGAAATTATGGACACGGTTTTTGATTACCAATTGTTGTCCCAGTACTCCCTTGGGCGGAAATGGCGTCAGATCACTCCGGAACAGCAGGCGGATTTTTTAAGGCTCTATGGCCTGTTGTTAGGCAAAACCTATATGAATCGGATTCTCTCCTATGGGGATGAAAAAATCCTCATTGGAAGGGGAATCCCCCTGGCAGATGATATTGCCGAGGTCCAAACTACATTGATTTCAAAAAAAAATGATATTCCCATTCATTATCGCCTGAGCTTTAAAGACGGGGAGTGGAAGATCTTTGATGTCCTCATTGAGGGGGTCAGTCTGACAAAGAATTATCGCAGTCAATTTAAGAGATTTTTATCCAAAAAATCCATGGCACAGCTGCTGGAAGTGTTGGAAAAAAAAACCAAAGGGGCCAGACCCGGAAAGTCTAAATATCAAAGCAGACAGTGAAAGCTTGCATAACTCATAAACTCAATTTCCAATAATACCAGCCTGCTCCATTCTCCCAGAAGCCAGACGACTTATTTTCTCTTTCGATTTTTTAAAAAATAAAATTGCGTTGGATATTTCAACGCATTTATAATTATTTATATTCCAGACAGTTATCATTGTTATAGATACCGATACATATACAGAATGCGTAAAAAAATACCGCATTACTCCTGTGATTTTATCGCGTTGCTTAAAATTTTAATATCAGATAGTCATATCAAGCTTTACTACGTGAATTTTTCATACATTATTACCCTGATATTCGATGATTGATTTTTTCAACGAGATTTGGGGAAGGGTCAGGCTTGGCTTATGAGCACTACTCCTGGGAATTCCTGACTTGCATAGATCGTGATCAACAACACCCATAAGCCAAGACTGACTGACTGAATCCGTTTTTCCTGACTCCGTTTTCCCATGAGAAATCAATTTTTCGGCTGAGGCACCGCATGATGATGAGCGAAAAAAATAAAGAATGTGGCAGTAAGTTTCATGCCCGGCCCGACACATATCGGGATATCATGGCGTATGAAATCAAAGAAATACTTTTAATTTCAAGTCCTTACAACATGTTCAACATGGAAGAGGATGGAAGCCTCACATCAAAGATAATCAATGAATACAGCGGCCTGAACCTACGCTACCCCCCTGTAATCACCGGGGCCTCTTCAGCTGTGGAAGCCCTTGAACTGTTGGGTAAAAAACGATTTGACATGGTTCTTATCGTTCCCCACCTCAAGGAAACTGATGTTTTTTCCCTGGGGAGGGAAATCAAGCTTGTTCAGCCGAATCTAAGAGTCATTCTCCTTTCCCCAAGCATCAGAGCACTTCCCCCTGCCCAGGATTCCCATGACGACAGCGGCATTGACACTATATTTATCTGGTCAGGTAACTCCGACCTTCTCATCACCCTCATCAAGAATGCTGAGGATCACATTAATGTAGACAACGATACCCAACTTGCCAATGTAAGGGTGGTCATCCTGGTGGAGGATTGTCCGGAGTATTATTCCTTTATGCTGCCCATCATCTACAAGGAGATTGTTACCCAGACCCAGGCGCTTCTTGCAACGGACTTAAATGACAGCATTAAGCTTCTAACCATGCGTGCAAGGCCTAAATTGCTTCTGGCAAAAAATTACGAACAGGCCCTGGAGTTGTATGAACGCTACAAGGATTTTTTGCTGTGCGTCATCTCGGATACCCGTTTTCCCAGAAACGGCAGCCTTGATCCGGAAGCGGGCATTAAGCTTTTTTCCACCATCCGCAGTGAGATCCCGGGTATTCCCTTGCTCTTGATGAGTTCAGAAAAGAGCAATGGTAAAAAAGCAGACCAGATCCCAGCCCTGTTTCTGGACAAGAACCACCCCAACCTGCTCCATGCAACCCGTATGTTTTTTCTTAACCATCTGGGATTTGGAAATTTTGTCTTCTGCATGCCCAATGGCCGCAACATAGACATCGCAACCAACTTGATGCAGCTGGAAGCAAAGCTTCCCACCATTCCCGATGAATCCCTTGCCTACCATGCCGACCGGGATCATTTTTCCTCCTGGCTCATGGCCCGCTCGGAAATTGATCTTGCCCTGAAGTTCAGAGCCTGCAAAAGCGATGATTTCAACAGCCCGGATAAACTCAGAAAATTTATTATTAAGAATATCCACGAGTTGAGAAAATTCCAGCATGAGGGCCTGGTGTCAACGTTTAACGAGAATTATTTTGATTCAAACGTCAATGAGTTTGTCAAAATCGGTCAAGGCTCCCTGGGGGGCAAAGGCCGGGGTCTGGCTTTCATGTCAGGACTTCTGGGGCAGGAAAATGAACTCCATAAAAAGCATCCTAAATTTATGATCCGGATACCAAAGACCCTGGTCCTGTGTACGGATGTTTTTGAAGCCTTCATCACCCAGAATAACCTGGAGAATTTTGAAAGCCAAAAGCACCCAGTGGAAGAGGTGGTTGAGGTTTTTCTCCGTGCAGAATTGCCGTCATGCTTGATTCGGCAGCTCAAGGTCTTTTTATCCCAGATGAAGGTACCCCTGGCGGTGCGCTCATCCAGCCAATTGGAAGATGCCCATTTTCAGCCCTATGCAGGTCTTTATAAAACGTATAAGATTCCCAACAATCATCCGGATCTGTCCATGCGTATCCTCCACCTGGTCAACGCCATCAAGCTTGTCTTTGCCTCCACCTACTACGATGATGCCAAGGCCTTCCATCGGAGCACCTCCAGCAATCCGTTCCGTGATTCCATGGCGGTGATTGTCCAAGCCCTTGCAGGTCAACACTATGGAGACTATTTTTATCCCTCTGTATCAGGGGTGGCCCAATCCATTAATTACTATCCCTTTTCCCATATGAAACCAGAAGATGGTATTGCCCACATTGCCCTGGGCCTTGGAAAGACCGTGGTGGACGGAGAAAAGAGCCTGCGGTTTTCTCCGGGCAACCCTCAGATCCTGCCCCAGTTTTCTTTGGTTGACGATATCTTAAAGAATGCCCAGACAACATTTTATGCGTTAAAGACAAACGATTATGCCGATGAACTCCATTTCGGCCGGTATTCCAATCTTGAAAAACGCAGCCTGGATGCAGCCCTGGACGATTACCCCGTGCAGGCCCTGTCCAGCACCTATGTCCCAGAGGAAAACCGCATTCGTGACACCTGGGGTGTTGAAGGTCCAAAGATGTTGACCTTTGCCCATATCCTGAAATACAGCACCCCGCCGCTTTCCCCACTGCTGTGTGACCTTCTTGAGCTTGGGGGCAAAGTTTTTGGCGGACCTGTTGAAATTGAATTTTCCATTAATCTTTATCAGGACCAACGCCCCAGTGACTTCTATTTCCTACAGATACGCCCCATGGCCGATCACAATACACAGCAGACAACCAGCATCACCCAGGAGGATATAGATTCGGCCTTCTGCTATTCGTCCACTGCCCTTGGCAACGGGATATTGGAAAACATCTCCGACATCGTATATGTCACCCCCCAGGCTTTTTCTGTGTCTGCAACCCCTGACATAGCCGAGGAAATCTCACGAATCAATGCCGGGTTGGTTGAAGCGAACCGCCGTTATCTGCTCATTGGTCCGGGGCGCTGGGGCGGATCGGACCGGTGGCTGGGCATACCAGTGAAATGGCATAATATCTCCGGTATTGGCGCTGTCATTGAGCTCAGAAACGAGCAACTCAATGCAGACCCCTCACAAGGATCTCATTTTTTTCACAACATCACCTCCCTTGGCATTCCCTATATCACGGTGAATGAACTGACCAGGGGGCGGAAATCAGACCCGGATTTCATAAAGTGGGATTGGCTTGACGCATGTGAGGCTGTTTGTGAAACTAAATATTTACGCCATATCAGGTTGTCGGAACCCCTACTTATTAAAATGAACGGGAAAAAATCTAAATGCGTCATTATCAACCAATGAACAATAAAAAATTAGGAGACACCAAATGTCAGATGTTTTAACAACAATTATGGAAAAAGATCCCAACGAAAAAGAGTTCCACCAGGCGGTTATTGAGGTTATGGAAACCATTGGGCCAGTTCTTGACCGTAACCCCGAGTACCGCCAGCTCAAGATTATGGAACGAATGGTGGAGCCGGAAAGAACATTGATGTTCCGGGTCCCATGGATGGATGACACCGGCCAAGTCCATGTGAACCGTGGATTCAGAATTGAGATGAACAGTGCCATCGGTCCTTACAAGGGAGGGCTCCGCTTTCACCCTTCGGTAAACTTAAGCATCCTGAAGTTTCTGGCCTTTGAACAGGTCTTTAAGAATGCCCTGACCACTTTGCCCCTGGGCGGTGGAAAAGGGGGGTCCGACTTTGATCCCAAGGGGAAATCCGACAATGAGGTCATGCGTTTTTGTCAAAGTTTCATGGCTGAACTCTTCCGTCATATTGGCCCAAACACCGATGTTCCGGCAGGAGATATCGGTGTGGGTGCCAGGGAAATCGGTTTTATGTTCGGCATGTATAAAAAATTGAGTAACGAGTTCACCGGTGTTCTGACAGGAAAAAGTCTTGCCTGGGGCGGCAGTCTTATCAGGCCCGAGGCCACCGGATACGGCTGTGTTTACTTTGCGGCGGAAATGCTGAAGACCCGAGAGCAGACCCTGGAAGGAAAAACTTGCCTGGTTTCAGGCTCAGGAAACGTGGCACAGTACACGGTGGAAAAAATTCTGGACCTGGGTGGAAAAGTCGTCACCTTGTCAGATTCCGAAGGGTATATCTACGACGAACAGGGAATTGACAGAGATAAATTAGATTTTATCATGCACCTTAAAAATGTTCGACGGGGTCGGATTAAAGAGTATATCGAGAAGTATCCCGAAGCTGTTTATTCCCAGCGGGATGCCTCCCAGGACATGAATCCCCTGTGGGATCACAAGGCAGACTGCGCGTTTCCCAGTGCCACCCAGAACGAGATCAATGTCAAGGATGCCGCCAACCTCATCCGGAACGGGGTGACCCTGGTGGCAGAGGGTGCCAATATGCCGTCCATGCCGGATGCCGTTGATATCTTTTTGGACAACCAGATTCTGTATGGACCGGGTAAAGCTGCCAATGCTGGGGGTGTTGCGGTTTCCGGGCTGGAGATGTCACAGAACGGCATGCGACTCAACTGGCCCAGAGAAGAGGTGGATGCCCGCCTCAAGGGGATCATGAAGAGTATCCATCACTCCTGCACAGATGCCTCGGAAAAATATGGTAAACCAGGCAATTATGTTGCCGGTGCCAACATTGCCGGTTTTGTCAAGGTAGTAAATGCCATGCTGGACCAGGGATTGGTATAAACAACGAAGAAATGGTATTAGACCGCCTCCGAGGACTGCCCTGACCGGAACGGAAACGTCGGACAGGGTTTTTCTGGCCTTTTTTCGCCTCAATATTTTTCGACTGACGTAATAATGGTACAAAGAGAGTCTTGTCCGACAACGGAAAGGATTCGGAATAAATCGGAATAAAAATGAAGAAAAACACACAGAAACATAAGCGTCCTCTGAATCGTGTGTCCGGGCCTGTTCAACGTGTTCCTGGATTTATGGACATGGACAACAGCCCTGAAGCCAAATTCATACGCCAGGCCCATGAGTTGAACGAAAGAATCAAGGAGATCAACTGCCTGTACGGCATCTCAAAGATTGTTGAGCAGGATGATATCTCCCTGGAAGAGATCTATCAGAAGGTGATGACGCTTATCCCCTGCTCCTGGCAGTTCCCGGAAATTACCTGTGCTCGGTGTATTATCCACGGAAGCATTTACCAGACAGATAATTACGAAGATACCATCTGGAAGCAGTCAGCGGATATTATTGCCTACCGGGATGTTATTGGTGTTATCAGTGTTTGCTATTTGGAAAAAATGCCTGACAGCCATGAGGGGCCGTTTCTAAAGGAAGAGCGCTCCCTTATCAATGCCATTGCCGAACGACTGGGGCGCACCAGCGAACAGAAAAAAGCTGAAAAAGCGCTGTTTAAAAGTGAGCAGCAGCTAAAAAATCAGAATCAGCTCCTTAAGGAAAAGAACATCGCCTTAAGGGAGATCATGAATCAGGTTATCATGGAAAAAAAGAATCTGGAAAAGCGGGTCATGGACAATGTGGACCAGTTTCTCCTCCCCCTTGTGGATAAACTGAAAAACAGCGGTTCCCAGATTGATACTGGCTATCTCACCCTGCTGGAAGATACGCTGAAACAGTTGACATCTGCCTTTGGAAGCAACGTAGCCCGGCGTATGCCCAGGCTCACCCCCCGGGAGAACGAAATCTGCAACATGATACGTTCCGGTCTCAGTTCAAAGGAAATTGCCAAGGTGCTTAATATCTCCCACCGAAGTGTTGAAACCTACCGGAACTATATCCGTAAAAAACTGGGGATCATCAATCAGAAAATTAATCTTGCCAGCTTTCTTTCCACGCTGAAATAGCGCCGTCTTTTGGGCAGCGCAACTGGGTCTGTGAGCTTCCCCTCCCATGGCTGAAGGACGGTCAGCGGAAGTCGTGGGAAGGGCGACTGCCTTGAGGCATCTCCACTATTGGATAATATTTCGAATTTGGATTAACTCCGCCTCCAGTTTTTTGGGAAAGCGCAGAAGCCTGTACGAATAGATGGACGGTTTTTGAGCACAGGATCAGTAGTTACGCTATAGAGATAGAACATTTGCATAGTCATAAGATATATTAGCTCTATCAAGAGTTTCAATGTATCCTCTTTCCTTGTGAGAAAAATCACTTGTTTGAGTTGCATTGAAGGGAGCAAAATGTTCTTTAATTTGATTCATTATTTTCAATTCGCTCTCAGAGAAAAGTGTGAGATCGGGGCTTTTAACACTATGATAAATTTCACCAGTACAATTAGGGAATTGAATTTCTTCAACATTTATAGCCTCTTCATCATTGATTAGAAATGCAAAAAAATAATGATAATTTTCTGGTACTGGACCATACTGAAATTTTGTATATCTAAGTCCCGTGATTGAATTCGAGTTTTCCTTAAAAAACTTAAAATCAGCATAGAAAAGCAATTTATTAATTTTTGTTTTAAGCGTACCCCCTGTGCAAAAATAAAGTATACAATTTAAAAGTTTTTCAATATCAAGTGATTTGAATCCACTTTGTATATCAGGGGTATATTCTGAACAATTGCTTCTAAAGCACTCTATCATTGTTAGTGGTTCGTTTTGGTAGGATGCAATTCGTGATAACACTTTTTCTTTTTTTACTGGCGCAATGATATCAGGGGATTGGTCAAATAGAGTGATCAGATTCGATGGATCACGGAAAATAAGTTTCATCATCCTCTCGTGTGAGTCATCTTGCAATGCACCATTTTCATATCGGCTAAGGGTTGCACCACCCCATCCCAGAAGAGATCCTAATTCTTTTTGAGTTAAGTTAAACTTCTTTCGAAAAGCCTTAATATCTTCCGGTTGGGTCATTCTTTTTCGTTTTCGGTACTCTCGATAAGCTTTTTCAACAGAATTATTATTTGATTTGGGATCATCAAATTCTTCCTCACATTCACTACATACGAAAAACTCCTCGGGAATAATAATTTCTTCCCCACGAATATTATACACCTCTTCTCGATTAGCTTTTCTAACAGTAGTCTCTTTTTCACAAATTGGGCAAATATGCTTCATGACACACCCCCTTTATTTAAACATACTTCCATATTTATTTAGTACTTAAAATACTTTAACTTATACCCTGCTCTATGGAATGATAAACATTTTGCAATAGAAACTCCATCTGCATCTGCAATTTTCAGCTTGATGTAAACATCATCTCCATTCTCTGTTTTGCCAAAAAACCAGAGATCTCCTGGTCTATCTCTATCGGGTTCAGGTCCTTTACAAAAATCATCCGGTGTAAGAGAGAGGATTATTGTCTCTCTTATTCTTTCCGTAATGCCGAGGGCGATGAGATCAAGCTTGTTTTTTATGCGGGGGATCACATTGACCCCTCTTGTTCTGGCTATTTGCTTGAATTGTTTTAAGAACTGCGCAACTGTAGTTCGTTTGTCAACACTCAAAGTCAAGCTCCTGTTTAGATTTCTAATCTGTGTTAGGAATATAATATATCATATGATATTTTTTTTCAAGAATTATATCATATGATATAATCCTTCAGAGATAAGGTCTATGAAAATAAACAGGTGATGATGCAGATCGCAAATAACTCCCCGGAGCAGGCAATGCTGGACAATTTTTCCAAGGCCGTGGACGATGCGGTGATGGACAGCAACAAGGCCCACCAGAGTCAGATGATGCAATTGCTTTCTGATCCTTTAAAAGCCGATGATTTTGCACGGGTGGGGTTTGATCTGTTAAATATCAAAGCTGGAGCTGAAACCCGATGATCAAGATCTGCCTCTGTTTAAACGGATGCGTCCCGGGTAAACGCATCTGACTCCTGCGGCAGGTTCATTTCAAAAATTTTGGGATAATATTTTTTAAAGGCCTCATGAATTTTATCAAAGGGTAAATCCGCATGGGTGCCTCGATCATTCACGTACTCCATATGACGGTGTCCCAGGGTGTCGAACTCATGAAATATGGAATCATGAATGCCGTCAAACTCAAGGGGTTTTATATTAAATTTACGGCATAAAGACCCATTAAAAGCAGGCGTTGCCTTGACCCATTGATTATCCAGGTAAAGCCCAACATAGTTATATAAAGTATCAACAAATATGATTATTTATCAATTTTTATATATGAAGCTTGAGGACTATAAACTCCCAAGTATAGAATATTAATAGAAGCATTAACATCAGCATCTAAAAATAAACCACAAGCACATTTATAAATCTCACCTTGGCGGTTAGACTTACAAATCACTCTACATGCAGAACATCTTTGACTGGTATATGCTGGATTTACTTTTTTTAAAGTAAATCCAATTTCTTCCGCCAAAGATGTTAGTTTATCAAGAACATCTCGATAAGACCATCTCTGCATTTTATTCACAAAAGTCTTTCTTAGCTTGCCTTTTGTCTTTTGTTTGAGATTCTTCAAATCCTCAACAACCAGAGTTTTTACCCTTTTTAACGGTACTTGATTAACAATCTGGTTGGTTTTATTATCTCTTTCTACTAAAGATCTTTTAAACGCCTTGCTTCCTTGCTTTTTACGAGAAATCTTTTGGTAAACAGCTTCCAGCTCATGACCATAGGTTCTGTAATCAGAAGTTGCTATCAGTTTTTTATAACCTATGTCTAACCCAACTTTTCTACCAAATATTTTTTTGTTCTTAGGGGCTTTCTCAAAATAGACATCTACATAGTATCTCCCATTCACGCATCTCAGTCGGATAGATTTTTTTAAGTTCCAATCGGCGAATTTGTTAAAATGCTTATGCTTCTTCCCTGGAAGAATTATTTTAATTCTGTTCCCTATAGAGCCAATGGTGATCCAGATGTCAAAACTATTAATATCCTGTACTATTGTGATAAATCGGCTATCCAGATTAAAACTGTGTCTTTTGAAAATAGGTTTGGTTTTTTTCTTTCGCTTCCTCTGGCTTTTAACTATTTCAAGAGCTTGCTTGCCAAGACATTGCTGCATTCTGGCTGATAGCCATGTGTCAACTTTGACTTTAACAAATTTACTATTGAAATCATCTTGTTCCCATAGAAGATCAATATAAAGATTAACA
>Ga0208900_1001813_pt1 | contig 10660 bp, 6 predicted proteins | sample AntAceMetag02UKK_FD_184763 | JGI IMG/M metagenome (GOLD analysis project Ga0208900, IMG submission 184763) | Saline lake microbial communities from Ace Lake, Antarctica - Antarctic Ace Lake Metagenome 02UKK (SPAdes) (version 2) | ecosystem: Environmental > Aquatic > Non-marine Saline and Alkaline... | reverse complement strand
GGAATCTCCCGCCAACTCATTGATTTGAAAAGAGTAAAATTTTCCTCCGTGACACATATGGTATCAATCTTAATTTAGATCGTTTTAAAATTTAGTATCAAGGCTTTACGCCTGTTAAACTATGTTTACTTTTATGCCTTTCATCCGCCTTCGCCAAATAAGCGATGTAATTATTAGCTAAGACTGAAGCATCCGAGGCTTCGGCGGACAAAAATAAGTGGATTGTTTTTTGGTATTAAAGTTAACTTTTTAAGCATAGCTCACACTGTCAATTTGAATAATTTTGAAAAATAGGTAATATGCGTATTGCAAGGATCAAACAGGAAAAAGAAGTTGTACAACAGGATGTAGTTGATCTCTCATTGATCGATGGCCTGATTGCAAAATATAAAGACAAAAAAGGAGCATTAATTCCGCTGCTCCAGGGCACCCAAAACCTTTTCGGATATATACCGCAGGTGGCTTTCGAAAAACTATCGAAAGAAACCGGGCTTGATTTGAGCGACATGTATGGCGTGGCTACTTTTTATGCCCAGTTTCGGCTCAATCCTGTGGGCAAGCACATTATTAAAGTATGCCACGGAACAGCCTGCCACGTGCAGAATTCATCCAAAATCACAGAAGCCCTGCAAGAAGCATTGAAAGTTGAAGATGGTGCTACCACCGAAGATCGAATGTTCACCCTCGAATCGGTAGCCTGCCTGGGATGCTGCTCATTGGCCCCCGTGATGATGATAGGTGACAATACCTATGCTAAACTCACAGGTAAAGAGGCCGTGAAGATTGTGAAGAATATCAGGATAGATGAGAAAAAGGAGAAGAAGTAGTGGAGTAATGGAAGAATGGAAAAACCTGACAGAGTCCGACGAAGGAGGTCCTGTCAGAGTTAAACCAGGAAAAGCAAGATAAAATTGAAAGATAGAGTAATGGAGAGTTGGAGTGGTGCAGAGAGATAATAACAACGGAAAGTAAAGATGGACTGCCTACCACGACCAATCGGGGGACGTCCATCTTAAGTAAATATAACAGCAAGCTGACTCCCGGAAAGTAAAGATGGACGGACGTCCATCTCAAAACGTCAGGATGAAAAATCGAAAAATTGGAAAACATAGAATAATGGAAAAAACCAAAGTTATCGTAGGGCTTGGAAGTTGCGGCATTGCTGCCGGGGCCAACAAAACCTATAACAAGATAAAGCAACTGCAGGAAGCCGAAAACCTGGATTTCGAGCTCAAAAAAACCTCTTGCATCGGTATGTGCTTCCGCGAACCATTGGTGGAGATTATCGACGAAACCGGTTCATATATCTACGGAAATGTTGATGAGGATACTGCTGTTGAGGTGCTCGAAAAGCATGTGGTAAACCATGAGCCTATTAAAGAACTCGTAGTAAAAACCGATCTTTTCGACACCCCCGACAATAGTTTTTTCAAAGACCAGGTGAAAATTGCCCTCAGGCATTGTGGCTACATCGATCCTGAATCCATCGAAGATTACGAAGCAAGCAATGGCTATGAAGCTATTAAGAAAATTGCTGACGAGGAAATCAAACAGCCTGATGTGATCGACATGATCCTGCGCTCAGGCCTTAGAGGCCGTGGCGGTGGCGGCTTCCCAACAGGGATGAAATGGAAGTTTGCCCTCAATAGCCAATCCACCGAAAAATATATCATTTGCAATGCCGACGAAGGCGACCCCGGAGCGTTTATGGACAGGTCCTTATTGGAAGGCGATCCCCATGCTATCCTCGAAGGAATGATCATCGGTGCTTATGCTATTGGCGCAACAGATGGAGTAATCTACTGCCGTGCCGAATATCCGCTGGCTATCAAACGCCTCAACATCGCCATCGAACAGGCCCGCGATAGTGGCTACCTCGGGGAGCACATTATGGGCATCGAAGGATTTAGTTTTGATATTTATGTAAAAGAAGGTGCCGGTGCTTTTGTTTGCGGTGAGGAAACTGCGCTTATTGCTTCTATTGAAGGCGAACGTGGCATGCCCCGTAAACGCCCGCCCTACCCTGCTGTTAGTGGACTTTGGAAACAACCCACCAACATCAACAATGTGGAAACCCTGGCCAATATCCCATGGATTATTAACAATGGCCCTGAAGCCTATTCAAAATATGGCACCGAAAAATCAAAAGGAACAAAAGTTTTCGCTTTAGCAGGAAAAATCAACAATTCTGGCCTGGTTGAAGTACCCATGGGTATGAGTATCCGCGATATCATCTTTAAATTGGGTGGCGGCATTCCTGAAGGTAAAAAATTTAAGGCCGTTCAGCTGGGAGGCCCTTCCGGTGGATGTATCCCCGAGTACCTCGCCGACACTATTGTAGATTACGATTCAGTGAACGCCACCGGAGCCATTATGGGATCGGGCGGTATGGTTGTGATGGACGAAAGTACCTGCATGGTAGATGTGGCCAAATTCTTTTTGAATTTCACCAAAGAGGAAAGTTGCGGTAAATGCACCTTCTGCCGAATAGGCACTAAAAGAATGCTTGAAATTTTAGAACGTATTACCGAAGGTAAAGGCGAAGAGGGTGACATTGGAAAACTTGAAGAACTGGCATATCAGATTAAGGACAACTCCTTGTGCGGCCTGGGGCAAACTGCTCCAAACCCTGTACTAACTACATTGAAATATTTCAGGGACGAATACACCGCCCATATCATCGAAAAGAAATGTCCGGCCAAAGTTTGCAAAGCACTGCTCCACTACGAGATCATCGCAGACAAATGCACCGGTTGTACGGTCTGCGCAATAAAATGTCCTGTAAAGTGCATTAGTGGCGACCGTAAGCAACCACATGTTATCGATCAGGAGTTATGTATCCATTGCGGCGATTGCTACTCCAGGTGTAAATTCGATGCAATTACCGTTTCTTAATTTGAAAATAAACTCAAAGACATAAAGAAAGAGAAGATGACTCAAAGTTTAAATATATTACTCAACGGAAAAATAGTTAGCGGAAAGCCGGGCGAGACCATTCTTACGCTGGCCGAGCGCAATGATATTCATATCCCCACCTTATGTAACGATCCCCGACTCGACCCTTACTCATCCTGTTATGTTTGTGTGGTTGAAGTGCAAGGCTACCGTGGATTACAGCCAGCCTGTTCAACAAAGATCATGGAAGGGATGAAGATTGATACCGACACTCCACGAGTCCGCAAGGCCCGTAAAACTGCCCTCGACTTGATGGTGAGCAACCACTATGCCGATTGTGTTGCACCTTGCAAAGAAACCTGCCCGGCAGGTGTGGATGTTCAGGGATACATTTCCCTCATCGAAAAAGGATTGTACAGCGAAGCTATCGGACTTATTAAAGAGGTGAACCCTTTGCCGGCAATTTGTGGCCGTGTTTGCGTGCGGCCATGCGAAGCTGCCTGCCGTAGAAACCTACTTGGCGAAGGTAATCCCGTAGGTATTGATTACCTGAAAAGGTTTGCTGCCGACAAGGACATTGAAGCTGCCGAGAACCATTACAAACCCGAAGTGGCCCCTTCTACCGGAAAGAAAGTTGCAATTGTTGGCGCAGGCCCCGGAGGGTTATCCAGCGCATATTTTCTTCAGCAAAAAGGACATCAGTGTGATATTTATGAGGCAAGCCCCCAATCGGGTGGATGGCTGCGCTATGGCATCCCCGAATATCGTTTACCAAATGATATTATCGATAAGGAAGTTGAAGCAGTATGCGAATTGGGTGCACGGATATTTTACAATAAGAAATTTGGGGATGATGTTGGCTATGCTGAATTGCAAGAACGTTATGATTCGGTAATACTGTCCATTGGTTCGCAAAGAGGGACCCTGATTGGCTGCGAAGGTGACGATGCCGAAAATGTGTTTTCAGGGATCGATTTCCTGAGGAACATGGAGATGACAGGCCAGCGATACGATTTCAGTAAGAAAACAGTGGCTGTTGTTGGTGGTGGAAATACTGCCATGGACTGCTGTCGTACTTCGATACGCTGTGGTGCCGAAAAAGTATATGTGATATACAGGCGTACTGAAAAAGAGATGCCTGCCAATCCTATCGAAATCCATGAATCGAAATTGGAGGGTGTTGAGTATTTATTCCTCACCAATCCTACCAAAGTTAACAAAGATGAGAATGGGGCCGTAAAATCAATTACCTGCCTAAAGATGGAGCTAGGCGCACCCGACAAGTCAGGCCGCCGGCGCCCGATACCTATCGAAGGATCAGAATTTGATTTGGAAGTGAATTATATCCTTGCAGCTATTGGTCAGAAAACAAATATCAATTTCCTTGAAAATGTAAACCAGTTTTCACAAAACGGAGAATTGAAAGCCAATCGCTGGGGTGATATTGATGCCGATCCGGCCACGCTCCAAACAGGTATCCCTTCTATGTTTGCTGCCGGTGACGGTGTTAGTGGACCTGCAACAATCATCGAAGCCATTGCCCAGGCAAAGACAGCTTCAAGGAGCTGTCATCAATTTCTCACCGGCCAGCCTATCGAAGCTGAGAAGAAAGAATTTATCAGCCGAAAGGATAATTTTGCAAAGCAAGACCCAAAAAACTATGTTGGCCGCTACCAGGAACAACTCAGGCACGAAATGCCAACACTTTCTCCCGACGACCGTGCAAACTTCAATGAAGTTGAACTGGGTTATGAGGATGAAGAAATTACCTTAAAAGAAACCCATCGTTGCCTTGAGTGTGGTTGTAGTGCTTATTTTACCTGCGACTTGAAAGAATACAGTACACAATACGATGCTGTGCAGGGAAAGTTTGAAGGCGATTTTAAAGAATATGATGTGGATTATTCGCATCCTTACATCGAGATCGACAATAACAAATGTATTTTGTGCTCGCGCTGCGTTAGGATTTGTAAAGATGTAGTAGGTGCAAATGCCCTTGGTTTGGTTGACCGTGGTTTCGAAACACATGTGGCCCCCAGCATGGGGAATTCACTCATCGACACGAATTGCGAGTCCTGTGGCATGTGCATTTCAGCTTGTCCTACCGGGGCAATTTCCGAAAACGTAAACTTCAAACCAGGACCGGTTAAATTTGATACCATCAAAGCAATCGACAATATTGGTCCTGAAGGTTTTGAAATGAACCTGCACCACAGAGGCGGCCACTTCATGCAAGCCACCGGTCGCAAAGGTGATGTGAATAAAGACGGAAATATCAGCCGCCAGGCCAAGTTTGGCTACAACTATCTTAATGATCCTGCAAGGATCACCAAACCTCTTTTGAAACGCAATGGCAATTTTGAAGAGATCACCTTCAACCAGGCATACAATATTATCGCCGAAAAAATAAAAGGGGTCGAGGCAGATGAAAACGCTTTCTTTGCAGGTGCACGCCTCACCAACGAAGAATTGTACATGGTCCAGAAACTGGCAAGGGCCGGAGCCAAAACAAACAATGTTAATGCCTTTCATTACATGGGACGCGGGATTGGCTATGGCCAGAATGCAATGGCCAATGTACCTTTCGATCAATTACAAAACGCAAGTAAAATTGTGATTATTGGTTCGTCACTAAATATGGATTATCCACTGGTCAACCATATGATTTTTAATGCAAGAAACCGATTTAAAGTACAGGTTGAACTGGTAACCACCGATGAAAAATCTGGACTAGACCATAAAGTTGATAAGATACACCGGGTTGGCTCGTATTATTATTTTGCCAAAGCAGTAAACTATTATCTGCTCTCAAGTGGGCTGCAAAACCAGATGTTTATCAACGACCGTTCACTGGAGTATGAAACCTACAAATCGAATTTACTTGCAGAAGACTTTGACGATTTGTTCGAAAAGTCCGGTGTTTGTTGCATCGATGAACTGGCTGAATTTGCCAAGAGTTTTAACAACGAGATGAATGGTGTGCTTGTATTTTCCGAAAAAGAAGTATCATCCAATGTATGCCTCGAACTGTTTAATACAGCGATCATCACCGGCAAATTAGGCAAAACTGCCCAGGGTATTGTTGCCTTAAAAGAGAAGAACAATTCGCAGGGCATCATCGACATGGGCGCATGCCACAAAGTAGCTCCAGGATTCCAGCCTTATGACGATCCACAGGTAATCCAAAAGCTGAAAATGAAGTGGGGTATGGACGATATCCCAACAAATATCAACAGCCCATATAAACTACTGAAGGAAAATAAACTGAAAAATATTTTCATTTTTGGTGAAGATCCAGTTGCTTGTGCAATCAACAAACCGGAAGTTGAAGGCTGGTTTGATAAACTCGATTTCATGATGGTCCAGGATTATTTCCTTACCGAAACTGCCCAAAAAGCTGACCTTATATTGCCTGCGTCCCTACCCTTTGAAATTGGGGGAAGTTTTACAAATACACAAAAGTACCTTCAGAAATTTGATGCAGAAATGGAATCGGCAATTGAGGAAATTTCACCGCAGCAATTGATCAACCTGATGGAAAAACTTGGCGTAAATGGTTTTGCCAATATGGAGGAAGCACTTTGGGAGGTATTTACTTTACTACCACCACCTGCTGATCCCGAAACAAGGAAATATCAACTGCACTCAACCGGTCGCGACAACTACAACCGACAGTTCAATCATGGTTGTGATATTGTGAATAAAAGATTTGATGACGAATTTGAAGCCGCATTTAAAAAAGAAGAATAGAAGATCTATTATTGCAATTTACAAAGGCCTGACTGGAACAGAAACAGTTGGGCCTTTGTTATTATTGAAAACATAGAAATCTTTCTGCCCAGTATTTCCTTTTTTTTGGGGGGGGTACGACAAATTGCATTATATTTCATTTATTTGTTTTTATGAATCCCTGCCTGCCGGCCCGCCTGCCAAAGCGAAGCGGCGGACAGGCAAGGCTGGCTCTACGAGGATTTCGTTTATTCTTTTCTGGTAGTTTGTTACAATTCTGCAACCTACGAGGTTTTATTCTTACCCAAGCAATTTCAGAGAAATGTCCGTAGGACATACATAATTGTAGTAAAAATTGAGCCACAAGCATTGCCCAACCCCGTATGGGGTTGCATATTACGGAAACGTTTAATTTTCATCTTATTGGTGATGAAATAGTTTTATACAATTTGTTGTGCACCCCCCTTTGGGAAATTTCAATAATCCTACCTTTGCACAGATAAATTCCATAAATGTCGATTCTCAAACAATTAAATACCTGGCCCATCTCGAATTCACACATATTTATTGTGTTGTCTGGCCTCTTGTTTGTTTCGATAAATGTTGATGCAGGAGAGAAAGGCCAAAACATTTTAAGCAACTATTCGTTTGGGGCTGATATTCATTACGGATATGTAATTGCCCACCACCCCGAAATGTGGGCCTTAACTGATGGTTATTTTCCATCCTATGAATTCAGTCTCTTAAAGCAAACGAATGGCAAACGGGCATGGCAATATCTTTACCGCTATCCTCAAATTGGCATTTCGTATCGAATATCAAATTTTGGCGGATCCAACTACCTTGGGCGTGAACATTCACTGGAGCCCTTTATAATTTTCCCTATCGTTAAAAACGAAAAATTTCAGCTTGGTTTCAAAACCGGGTTGGGAGTTGGATACCTTTCGAAAAAATTCGACAGGCTCGAAAATTATAAAAACCTTGCCATTGGTTCCCACTTCAATGCATCCATTTCATTTGAATTGAAGTGCAGGTTTAAATTGGGCGAACGCGTTTTTTTAAATGCAGGTATATCAATGGCCCACCTGTCGAATGGTACTGTAAAAACACCAAATTACGGTCTGAACATCCCTACCATTTTTACCGGGTTAACTTTTAAACTGAATACGAAGCCCGTAAAATATCTTGTACCCGATTCCATTCCTTACAACAAATGGAAGAAAAATTTCAGGATGATGTTTTGGGCTGCATCCAAACAAATCGACCAAAACTGGAATAATCAATATATGGTGTATGTGCTTACGGCTGACTTTTCGCAATACTATTGTAACAGCAACCGCTATTTAATTGGCCTCGACCTGATTTATGATGAGTCAGTGAAATATGCTTTAGAACTAGAAGGTGAAAAAATAGAAAACAATAAAGAAACCATTAAACTGGGATTAAACCTCGGACACGAATTTGTGCTCGATAAACTCTCCCTGTATTTTGCGCTCGGGTATTATATTTATAGCATCGATACCACTAAGGGAAAGATTTATGATAAGATTGCCGTAAATTATACCATCACGAGAAACCTGATGATTGGTGTTGCACTTAGCGCCCATTATGCTCAGGCTGATTATTTAAGCGTTGGAATTGGATTTAATTTGTAATGACGAAAACAGCTATACATATTACCTTTTATTTATTTTTAGGAGGATTACTCCTTAGCATCATGTCGTGCGGCAAAAGCGAATTCGGCGACTGCCTGAGCGGACGTGGAAAAACCATAACCGAAAACAGGGGACTACTCTCTTTTGATAATATTTCGGTACATGATAATATCAGCCTAAAAATCTTACAGGGTAAGACGTACAAGGCGAGCATTAGTACCGGCGAAAATATAATTTCATCCATCACAACTTCCATTGATAACAACATCCTTTACATCCGAAATGAAAGCCCTTGCATGGCTTTAACCGATCCATGGAACAAGGTTGAAGTGGAACTAACAATACCCAAATTTGATACGCTGTTTATTTATACTGCAGGTGAAGTAATTATGGCCGATACATTTCATGTGGACAGTGCCTGGGTAAGGATTGAAGAAAGTTCGGGGAATATTGACCTGACCTTTGACATTTACAAATTAAATATCCATTATCAAACCGGCACCTCCGATATTCGGATTTTTGGAACCTGCAACGACGGCTTATTCTATACAGCGGCCTATGGCTTGCTTGACACCAGGGAATTTCAATCAAAACATGTCACCATCAACAATGGAAGTTCCAATGATTGCTATGTACTTAGTGGCACTTCAACCCTTGATGCAAAGATTACCAGCATGGGGAATATTTACTACCAGGGCAATCCAATAAACCTGATTGAAGTGATTGAAGGCAGTGGGAAAGTTATCAAGCTTGAATAATGACTGATGTTCAGATTCTAAAAATCTATAATCATAACAACCAGTGAAAGATATTGTATATCATAATCTGGAAAAATGGAAGATTGGAAAAATGGTTCATAATCTTTTACCATCCTTCCAATTTTCCAACATTCCATTTACTGACAGGCTTTAAAAAGCTGATAATATCAAACTGTTAACAAATTCCTTTAATCGATCTCAGCCTAATATGCCCTCGCAAAAATCACACGCTCCTTGCTTGGCTTGCCCGAAAAAATACATAAGCCTTCCTCCTGTGGATTGTCCAACGGTATAGCACGAATTGTTGCTTTAGTAGCTTCTTTGATCTTCTTTTCGGTTTCTTCGCTACCATCCCAGTGGGCATAAACAAACCCACCTTTTTCTACCTGTTCCTTAAAAGCATCCCAGGTATCAACCCTGAAACTATTATTTTCACGGAATGAGTAGGCCTTCTGGTAAAGATTATCCTGGATTTGCTCAAGCAAATGCTCAATTTTATTTTCGATGTCGGTCATCTGGTAGGTCTCTTTTTCCAGCGTATCACGACGCGCAAGTTCCACAGTTCCATTTTCAATATCCCTTGGGCCAATAGCCAGGCGTATCGGAACGCCTTTAAATTCATATTCAGCAAATTTCCAACCGGGCTTCTGGGTATCACGGTCATCATATTTCACTGAAATTCCTTTTGCTTTAAGTGCATCCATAATGACGTTTGCCTTTTTAGAAATGGCCTCAAGTTGCTCGGGCTTTCTGTATATCGGAACAATGGCTACCTGGATAGGTGCAAGATTTGGAGGCAATACCAGCCCGTTATCATCGGAGTGCGCCATCACGAGTGCCCCCATCAATCGTGTTGAAACACCCCATGATGTTGCCCACACATATTCTTGCTTATTTTCTTTGCTTACGTATTTCACATCAAAAGCTTTGGCAAAATTCTGTCCAAGAAAGTGTGAAGTACCAGCCTGCAAAGCTTTTCCATCCTGCATCAATGCCTCGATACAATAAGTATCCACAGCACCCGCAAACCTTTCGGCAGGTGATTTCAACCCCCTGATAACAGGAATAGCCATCCATTTCTCAGCAAAATCAGCATATACTTTCAGCATTTTTTCGGTTTCTTCAATTGCTTCCGCCTCAGTGGCATGGGCAGTATGGCCTTCCTGCCAAAGAAATTCTGTAGTACGCAAAAACAAACGGGTACGCATTTCCCACCGTACAACATTCGCCCACTGGTTAACCAAGATAGGCAAATCACGATAAGACTGTATCCACTTACGATAGGTATCCCAAATAATGGTTTCAGATGTTGGCCTTACAATCAATTCTTCTTCAAGTTTTGCATCTTCATCTACAACTACACCAGACCCATCTTCAGCATTTTTCAGCCTATAATGTGTTACTACTGCACACTCTTTTGCAAAGCCTTCAACATGGGAAGCCTCTTTGCTAAAAAATGATTTTGGTATGAATAATGGAAAGTAGGCATTGGAGTGACCGGTATCCTTAAACATTTTATCAAGGGCAGCCTGCATCTTTTCCCAAATAGCATATCCATAGGGTTTAATTACCATGCATCCCCTAACTGCTGAGCTTTCAGCAAGATCTGCTTTGATTACCAGA
>Ga0208900_1001812_pt1 | contig 10662 bp, 9 predicted proteins | sample AntAceMetag02UKK_FD_184763 | JGI IMG/M metagenome (GOLD analysis project Ga0208900, IMG submission 184763) | Saline lake microbial communities from Ace Lake, Antarctica - Antarctic Ace Lake Metagenome 02UKK (SPAdes) (version 2) | ecosystem: Environmental > Aquatic > Non-marine Saline and Alkaline... | reverse complement strand
CATAACTCAAGGAATTTAAACTCCAAAATTCAATAAACCTAAAATCCAAATCCTGCGTTTAAAATAAGGAACTAAAATTATCTTTCGACAGCCTAGGATGGACCCCCCCCCCGGAATGCCCCAGGGAGATATCCCCCACACCACCCTTGGAACGGATAAAGAATGTCTCAGGCAAATTGAAGGGCTCTCTGTGATCTTAAAGAACATTCCCCGGCCTTTAATCCTGGTCCTGGATGATTTTGAATCCTTGGAAGAAACCGCTTCAGGGTTTCAACTGATCAAATCTCTTCTTGATAAACACTTTGATAAACTGAAGATATTCATTCTCTCTCGAAGTATGCCCCCCCTTCATCTACCCCGGTTCAAGATGGAGCAGAACAGTGTGATTTTAACCAATGAGGATCTGGCATTTAACATTGGGGAGACCCGACAGTTTTTTTCCAGAAAAAACAACATAAACCCCGGGGACATTGAAAAAATACAAAAAATCACCCACGGATGGGCCGGGGGGCTGACCCTGGTTTCAGAATCCATGGCCCGGTTCAAGGATATTGCCAACCTGCCAGATCGCTTATCATGGGAGGTGTTCAGTTTTTTTTCCCAGGAGATTTACCAGACCCTTGCCCCGGCCCTGCAAACTTTTTTAATGAAAACCGCCGTACTTGACACCATTGATCCAGAGGTGGCAAATCATATTTCAGACTCCCATGATGCTCTGGATATTTTAAAGGAACTTGAAAAAAGGAACCTCTTTATCCAGCGAATTGATTTTGGCGGTAAATGGCCTTCTTTTAAATATCATAAACTGTTTCGGGAATTTTTATTGCAGGAGCTTTTAAAAACACAAGTGACTGAAACAGTTGAACAGCTCAACCTAAAAGCGGGTGAATTTTACTGGAATAAAAAAAACCATGAGCTGGCCATGGATTATTTAATTAAAGCCAATGCCTTTTCTAAAATTGCTGGCATTATCAAAATCAAAGGAACGGATTATCTAATCAAGCAGAAGATGTCACGGTTAAAAAAATGGATGGATTCTTTACCCAATGAGATGACCCAGAATGATCCCTGGCTTTTATTTTTCCTCACCATGACCCGGCGCATCCAGGGCGGGAAGAAAAATATCCGGGATCTTAAAAAGGCCTTTTCGCTTTTTGAAAAAAACCAGGATATTCGTGGGGCTCTGCTTTCCGTGGGATATCTCATTGAAGCGGCGGTGTTTATCCGCCAGCCCTCCCGAAAAATTCTGGAATGGATACAAAAGGGAGAAAAGCAACTCCAGGCCCTGGGCCGTAAAAACCGATATCCCTGGGCTCGGTCCCTTTTATGGCAGCAGATGGGGCTGGGTTACATTGCCGGAAACGGTAATATCCCCAAGGGGATTTCCGCCTGCAAAAATGCCATTTTGTTGGGACGACAGATAAATAATGGAGACCTTGTCCTCAATGCGTCCATTACCCTGACCTTTGGATATGTCCAGGCAGGGGATTTTGCCAATGCCCGGCACATGCTCTCAAAAATAAAAAACCTCACCAGTGAGGGCAGGCATCCGGAGTACCGGGCTTTAAAAGGAATTGTAGGCATTGATTTTGCCCTGAAAAACGGACAGTTTGATGCGGCCAGGGATCTTTTGGCCCGGTCTGAGTCTGACATTGAAAAATTTGGTCTAATTTTTCTTTATCCCGGTTTTGTTGAGGCAAAGGCACTTTTCCTTTTGTACACGGGCCAGTTTAACGATGCCCGGCAGATGGCAGAACACCTCAATGATTTTTCGCTGCTGGAAGGAAATGCGTTTTACAAAGGCATTTCCCACCGAATCAAAGCCCTGAGTCACCTCCGGGAGCACGCCTGTATCCTGGCAGACGAAGAAATTAATAAGGCATTAAACGCCCTGGATCAGGTCCCCAAAGGAGATATCCATTATTTTTTCACCCAGCAACTGGCAGGAATTATTTTATTTCACAACAAATCCTATCCTGAAGCCCAAGGTCGGCTGGAACCCGTTTTAAAATATTTCCAAGGTATATCTTCGGATCTGTGCGCCTGTGAAACTGCTTTAATTCTGGGCTTAAACGCCTGGGAACTGGGTGATCCAGACACCGCTTTTCACCACCTGAAACAGGGGTATGAAAAGGCCAGCCGAGAAAAGTATCCATTTTTCCCCCTGATCGGTGAATCGCTGTTGATCAGGGTACTTGTGCTACTCACAGCCCATGGGGAGATCGACCCATTGCTCCCCTACCCCCTCTCCCTTATGCAAAACAAAGATCCCATGCAGGTGCTTGCCCCCATGGACGACATGTCAGTTGGGTGCATCAAAACCAACAAAAATAAACTTCTGGAAAACCTGCGCCCTTTGTATAAACACCTGCTGCCCGGAATCAAAATTGAAACATTGGGGCAATTCACCATTCAATGCAATGGTAACATACTGGAACATAAAACATTTGGGGGCTCAAAACCCATTCTGCTTCTGAAGGCCATTGTATGCCACGGCTCAAAGGATATTCCCAAGGAAATCCTCATTGATAACCTGTGGCCAGATGCCACGGCAAAGGCCGGGGAGAAAAATTTTAAAATAAACCTGCATCGCCTTAGAAAGGCCCTGGAGCCCGAGCACAGAAAAGAATTTGGCTATTCCTATATTATCCACAAAGCAGGATTGATTTCCCTGGATGGGGAACTTGTGACCCTTGATGTGGACGAATTCGTGGCCTTTGGTGCCCGGGCCGTGGCACAGGAGCAAGAAGAGCAGTTTGAAACCGCCCTTGGGTCTTATGATCATGCCATGGAATTATACAAAGGGGATTATTTCAGCGAAGAACCCTATGTGGAATGGATGGCCCGGAAACGGGAACTTTTCAGGGCCAGATTCATGGAATTGATGCAGAAAAAAGCAAGTATCCATGAAGAATTGGATCAGAGGGACAAGGCCATCAACACCTGGCACCGTATTCTCGGTGTGGATGCCTGCTTTGAAAGCGCATACCGGAACCTGATGATTCTCTATGCCGATGGCGGAGAAAAAAACAAGGCCCTGGAGACTTTCAAACGCTGCCAAGACACGTTACAAAAAGAGCTGGCAACCCAGCCCGAGGCCCGGACTTTGGGGGTGTATGATCAAATTTTATCCAGGTAAAACGAAAAAATGGGGTCAGGCTTGGCTTATGTGCATTATTTTTCAACAAATCCAGCCAACATTGATAATCCCTTCGCCAATTTTCTTTCAGTCCATATCTAAACCCATATGTTAAAATTAGGATGCATTGTGAACACATTATATGGTGTTGAGGCAGGCTAATTTAAAACCAATTTTAAATTTGGCGAAGGTGTTGATTGATAACCCATATTTTTTTAAACAGGCGCTTGGAACTCAAGGTTGAAAACTGGCCCCTGCATGGCCATAATCAAGGAAGTTTTTCCAATTCATTCACAATAATCTCAAGATCAGGACGGACATTGATATCACCCACATGGACAAACCGAAGTCTCCCTGTTTTATCGATGATAAAAAGGGCTCTGTCTGCCATGCCGTCGGATCTCAGTACCCCATAACGACGACTGACATCCCCATGGGGCCAGAAATCCGAGAGCACATCAAACCACAGTTCTCCCATCTCCCCGGTCCAGGCAAAAAGCGTGGGGATATTATCCACGCTGATGCCAAGGATAATGGTATCATATTCTTTAAATATCTCTTGGGTAATGTTATATCCCGGCCATTGATCAGAGCATACTGGGGTCCATGCCGCCGGAATAAAGGAGAGCATGACATTTTTTTTCCCCCGAAAATCCTTTAACGAAATAGATTTTCCGGAGATGGCAGGCAGTTCAAAATCAGGAGCCATGTCTCCAACCTGCAAGGTGAGATGACTGTCCACGGGTAATAATTCCCCTGGATCAAAAATCCTGTTACCAAATCCCCGGGAACCGGCCATGACAGTGCCGGTGAAACCCGTTAAAAGCAACAGACATAAAAGGATGCGATATATCTTGAACATGGCTGTTTTTTCACTCCGGTTTTTTAAGACCCATCGCAACCCGGCGACATCTGGGAAGGATCAGGTAATTATAGTAAGGGACTTCGCAAGAATAAAACTACCCACTTTCAAATCTGATGTCCCGTATTTACGTGCATGTCGACAGTGAAAACGGGTAGAGTATTTGTTTCGAAGTCCCTAAGCGTCCGATGATCAACTGGGATCATTTTGCTTCTTTTAAAAGGCTTTCAAGAAACGCTTGCGGATGGGGCGCATCACCGGGACCAGAATAGAACATCTCCAGATTACCCTTTTCGTTGCGTTTTAACCCAAAAAAATGGGGAGTTCGGACCTCCCCGATTTTTTTATGAATGGTAAAATTGCCATCACTGAAAAGCGGGAATTCAATGGCATATTTTTTCCTGAAAAACTCAACTTCAAAGGCAGAATTTCCCGCACCAATGCCCAGAAACCGAATACTCTTGTCCTGGGATGGCAGGCCTTGAATCAGGGAGAAAAGCGTATTCACATTGGCCGCCTCACGCTGGCAGATGGGACAATACATGGAAAATATTTCAATGATGACAATATCCGCCTTGATCTGCTCCAGAAAAAAAGAGTTTCCATTCAACAGTCCAAGATATTGTCTATGAACGTCACTTTCCGGAGCAGACAATGAAAAATCAAGTGCTGGCTCAGCCTCACTGGCCTGCCCAAGGGCTTGGCCGCAGCAAAGCGTCAGAGACAGCAGGGTCAAACATATCAAGTTAAAGTATCTCATGGTAAATTTTCCCTTACAAATGCTTGAAAATTTGGACTATCCACTTAAGCCGGGATATTCTCAAGGATTTTTATGTGAATAATTAGCTTTCAACCCCTTAATTTAAGGCTATTAAGACGCTTGATTCTAAAGGCTGTCCCACCTTAAGTGGGTAGTCAAAATTTGGGCTTGATCACTCCATCAACCAATTTTATCAGATACATCAACTGAAGACAAAAAAAATCCTCAAAGGCGTGGTTTTGGATACCCCAGATCTGATTCCCGAACGGCAATTGTCAGGCACTATTACCCAAGGATGAGGCATTGGTATATCCTTTTTCCCGGGCCTTGATATCAAGGTGAAGGGAGGAAACCATCTCAAGACCAGGGACAAATGGACGATCCATTTTTCTTAAATCCACCACCTTTATATATTGATGGCAATGATCACAGAGGTTGACTCGGTACTCCTCCTCTTCATTACTGAAAAAATAAAGCTGCTGATCCTTGTCATTGTTTTCACAAAACACACACCCCATCCTTCCCACGACCCATTGATGGCTACAAAAAGAACATTTTAGATGCCGTTTTCCATCCTCATCAAAAAAGGCCATATCCGGTTGATTTCCACAAATGGGACAATACCCTTTTTTCATTTCCGGCAGGGGTGTCAGATAGGCTTCAAGCTGTTCTGAACAGGCTTTAATGCTGGGTACCATGCTGGAATAAGTGAAAAAAACCAATTCTGAAACCTGCCCGCCTGATTTTTCTGCCTGCTGTTCCAGAACAGCATCCTGATTGTTCAAAATGGCTGTTATCACTGTTTCCAGTTCAAATTTATCTTCCTGTAATGCCTTTTTCAACACCTGTGCCCCTTTGGACAACTCCGGAGCCAGATCATGGGCCAAATCACAGAGTCTCAAAAACAACACGCCTGTTTCCTTCACATCAATTAAAAATTCTGATGGGTCGATCAGAGGCAGTTGGCTTTCTTGTTTCATGGCAAGAAGATCTGGACTGATGACAATGGGAAAAAGCTCAATTGCTGATCGGCTCTTTTCCTGGGCCAGAAACACCTGACTGTAAAAATCCAGAATGGGCTGGTAAACAGGTCTGATCTTTTTAATCACATCGGCGGTCTGTTTTATCTGGTCCATGGTATTCATATTTTTTCCTTGTTATGAGAATAAACACATGTTGGATTCCCCGTTTCCAGGGGAAATCCAACATGCACTGATTAAACCCGCATCAATTTGGCAAAGGGACCCATGATTTTTCGAAGGGCCACACTGCGACTGATACCGCTTTTGGCGGCACTGGCAACGGCATATTCTGAGTAAAGTTCAGGATCAAATCCCACAAGATAGATAACATTAACCTCATCGGGATTCAAAAGCTGAGCCTTGGGAAATTTATTCTTGGCCATTCCAAGCCTTTTCTGGGCAAGAGCAAGCATCTCGTCACGCTCCCCAAAGTTCATGGCACCGGTGGGGCAGGCCGTGACACAGGCTGGTTTCAATCCATTGTGCACCCGGTCGTTGCACATATCACACTTGGCAAGGGTGCCGTCAGCTGCCTTGCGGGGAATATCGTAGGGACAGGCCGCAATGATATCATCGGCATCCAGTTTCCTGGTTTCCAGGGTATAAATGATTGCCCCGGTGGCATCATCCCGGTAAATAGCGGATTCATCATAGGCCGCTTCAAGACAGGGTGCATCTTCACAATGCCGGCATTGATCCGGAAAAAACAGCCACTCCAGTCGTCCATTAATGATCTCTTCCTTCATGCGCACAAGCTTGTAAGTATCAAAGGAGAGATCCTGGGGATTTTGATGGCTCCCCACATTAATTGTCTCTTCAGCAGGAAGATCATGCCATTGCTTGCATGCCACCTGGCATGCCCTGCAGGCAGTACAGATGGTTGTATCTATAAAAATTGATTTAGACATGGTGTCATCCTCTCCTTACAGTTTTGTCACATTGACCATAAAGGCTTTGGTTTCAGGAATCCGGGTATTGGGATCTCCCGCCGACGGGGTCAAGAGATTGGCGCTCTCTTCTGCTCCAGTGGCAGGCCATCTCCAGCCATAATGCCAAGGGACACCCACCTGGTGCACGGTGGCATACCCAATGAGAAAGGGCTTGAACCGTTTGGTAACAATGGCGGTGCACTCCAGCTTGCCCCTTGCACTGGAGACCAGAACCCGCTCTCCGTTTTCAATAGCCCGAAGTTTTGCCAGTTCCTCACTCATCTCCACAAACACATTGGGCTCTAATTCCATGAGCCACTTCTGGGGACGGGTCATGAGGCCCGTCTGCCAATGCTCGGATACCCGGTAGGTGGTACCCACAAAGGGGAATCTGGGATCACAGGTGGCATGACTGTCATCTTTAGTGGAATACACCACCGCCGTAGGATTAACCATGTGGGAACTGAAGTAGTTCTTTTCCACCGGACATTCCAGGGGCTCGTAATGTTCCGGAAAAGGACCATCGGCCCGGCCGGGTCCAAAGATCTGTCCCAGCCCGTGTTTTCGCATGATAAAGGGCTGTTTGGCATCGGTGCGCTGGGAACCATCGGGATTTTCCAGGGGATACCATCCGCCGTCGGGCACATCGCCCAGCCATTTTTTGGAGGTATATTTACCGTCTTTTGACTCTCCGGCAAATTTAATGACCCATTGCTTGTCATCCCAGGGACGACCCTGGGTATCCACAGATGCCCGGTTATAAAGAATCCGTCGATTCACCGGCCAGCACCAGGCAAATTCCGGATACAGTCCAATATTGTTGGCAGCGTCTTTTTTGCTTCTCCTGGCAGACATATTGCCCTTTTCCGTGTAGGAGTTGCAATACAGCCAGTTACCCGAAGAGGTTGATCCATCGGCCTGGAGCCAGGCAAAACTGGGCACCAGGGTTCCCTTTTTGCAAAGCTTCCCTTTTACCGTAACGTCTTTTACGAAATATCCGTTAATCTCCTTGGCAGCCTTGTGCGGATCGTAGGCTCCGTTGGTCTCATAGTCCCATTTCAGGTTCAAGATGGGATGTTTAAAAACTCCGTCAGCGGCCTTATATTTCTCTTTGATTCTATGGCCAAGTTCCATGATGATATCACCGTCGGGACGGCTGTTGCCCAAGGGTTTCGGCCCCTGGTACCGCCATTGCATCCACCGGCCAGAGTTGGTGATACTGCCCTCTTTTTCCACGGAAACCGATGCCGGAAGCATAAATACTTCTGTGCCGATCTTAGAGGGGTCTGCACCGGGTCCCCGCCAGAAAGAACCCGTCTCATTGTCAAAGAGATTGACATTGACCATCCAGTCCAGCTTCTCCAGGGCCTTTCTGGTCTTGGATGCGTTGGAACCGGAGCAGGCAGGATTTTGACCCCAGGCAAAAAACCCTTCCATATCTCCTTTATACATGGCATCAAACAGATCAAACCAGGAGTATACGGCACCATCATCCACCTTGGGCAGCCAGGTGTATCCAAACTGATTTTCAGGTATGGCCTTGTCACCAAAAAATGATTTTAAAAGGCTGACGGAATACTTGGGATAATTCTGCCACCAGTTGGCAGACAGGGGATCATTGCTTTTGGGGGTAAATTTTTTATTGTAGGCATCAAGGCTGTCATTGGAAGCCCTGGGGGTTTTAAGATAGCCTGGCCAGATATGCCATAAAAGACAATGATCTGTGGAACCCTGGACATTGGACTCACCGCGAAGGGCGTTCACACCGCCACCGGCAACCCCCATGTTGCCAAGGAGCAACTGAATCATGGCCATGGATCGAATCATCTGGGTCCCCACCGTGTGCTGGGTCCAGCCCATGGCATACATGACGGTTCCGGCCTTGCCCGTTACACCGGTTTTGGCATAGGTCTCATACACCTTCAAAAGATCTGCTTTGGTGGTGCCGGTGACCTTAACCACGGTATCTACATCATACCGCTCATAATGTTTTTTCAGGAGCTGGAAAACAGAGTGTTTATCGCTCAGGGTTTTGTCAACCTTGGGGACGCCCTTGTCATCCATCTGAAAGGCCCAGGAGGATTTATCATACCCGCCCATGGAGGGGCCGTCCCCTTCATTCTTTTGATATCCGGAAAAGAGTCCGTCTTTGAATCCAAAGGATTTATCCACAAGAAAGGGGGCATTGGTATAGGCAGTGGTATATTCTTTATTATAGAGATTATTATCCAGAATATATTTGATCATGCCCCCGAGAAAGGCAATATCTGTTCCAGATCGCAAGGAGGCATAGATATCCGCCTTGGCTGAGGTTTTAGTGAACCGGGGATCCACACTGATCAGGGGTGCGCCCTTTTCCATGGCCTGGATAACATATTTAAAGGAGATGGGATGGTTTTCAGCAGCATTGCTGCCCATAATAAGAATACAATCACTATTTTTGATGTCAATCCAATGATTTGTCATGGCACCGCGTCCAAACGACTCTGCCAGAGCCGCTACAGTTGCGCTATGTCAGATACGGGCCTGGTGTTCCACGTAGACAAGCCCAAGGGAACGCATCAATGACTGGTAGATCCAGCACTCCTCATTGTCCATGGCTGCCGATCCCACCGAGGCAATACGGGTGGTGCGGTTGACGGTCTGGCCCTTGGCATTGGTTTTTTCAAACGTTTTATCCCGGGTTGCTTTAACCTTTTCAGCGATTTTATCCAGGGCCCAGTCCCAGGAAACCGTCTGCCATTTGTCCGAGTAGGGGGCCCGGTACATGGGTTCTGTGAGACGATTTTCGTTCTCTGTGAGCTGTTTAAGAGAAGAGCCCTTAGAACACAGAGATCCTCGGTTGATGACATGATCAGGGTCTCCTTCAATATTGATAACCCTACCATCGCCGCGTTTGCTGGTGTGTACAATGGCACCACATCCCACCGCACAATAGCAGCAGATGGTGGTGGTTTCCTTTGCATACCGGGTTTTTAGCATGCCTGCATGGGATTTAACCGGTTTAAGGTCAAATCCCAGCCCGCTGACAGCAATACCAGCAGCGGTGGCACCGGAAAACTTCATAAAATCTCTTCGATCGAGTTTCATGTAAACATATCTCCCTTTGTTAAAGATGAGGTCCATGCCTGGATGGTTCTCTCCATTATTGATTACATGGCAATAACACAAGGGGGTTACAGAAAGGTTACACAAAGGGTGTGAAAAACAAAATTAGCCTCATCACTCTAATGGATTCTCCTTCACACAAACTTTGATGTGGAGTAAAATTAAAAAATCATCAAATATGTAATTTCGGAATGCAACCTGCATGCCAATGTTTATTTTTTACGTCAAGTATTACAAAAACTGCCATTTCGGGTAGCCTTTTCCGTACCCTTGGAGATCCATTTCAGAAAACGCTTGAAAAAGCCTGCTTTCTGCTCTCCATTCCCTTTATCTTCCACCTTATTTTTTCCCTTAATATTTTTTTCCATGATTCCCCCTGGCTTAAGTATAACGGTTACGTTGCTTGACATTGTGATATTTTACCATTAATAAATAAGATTGAACATAAGGATTCCCAAATGATGCTTGAGCGGGAAACCAGGCACATGGCAAAAAGAGATGGCACAACAGGGTTTGACCAAACAGGAGAAGCAGTGGCGATAAAATCAAAGGCATGGCATGACAACATGAATGAAACTCGGGTTCACATCGCAATTGAAGCCCGCTATCTCTTTCTTCTGGAAATTTTTAAAGACTACCCTGCCCTTGGCCAGGAATTAACCCTGTTTTTAAAAGAGCTGTGCAACCCCATGAGAAACTGGCACTTTCTGGTGACAGAGGCCCGAAAATTTTGTCTGGACAACCTTAATATCCTTCGGTCCCACCCCTTTGAAACAAGGGCCGTGGCCGGTTTCATTGATATCTTTCACCGGGGAGTGGAGTGTGCCAACATCCGGGAAACC
>Ga0208900_1001811_pt1 | contig 10662 bp, 11 predicted proteins | sample AntAceMetag02UKK_FD_184763 | JGI IMG/M metagenome (GOLD analysis project Ga0208900, IMG submission 184763) | Saline lake microbial communities from Ace Lake, Antarctica - Antarctic Ace Lake Metagenome 02UKK (SPAdes) (version 2) | ecosystem: Environmental > Aquatic > Non-marine Saline and... | reverse complement strand
CATTCAATAGTTCTAAAGAGTTATAAACCTGGTTTAAATCATTGCTATTATTGACTTCATCTATTTTGATTTCTCTTGGATTTATACTTTTTTTAATGATTTCTATTGCTTCTGTGGTTAAGTGAATTACACGATTCTTCTTTATTATCAAGCCTTTTAGACTAGGTTTTAACCTTTTAATCTTTTTATAAACTGTCATTTGAGACACTTCTAATAATTCCGCTACCTGCTTTACTTTTAGTTCTTTCATTAACCTTCTTTCTCCCTGTTTAATGGTTTAATATATTTCTTCTATCGGTTTTTTTAGATGGTTGGTTTATTCTTTCTTTTTATCTGTGGACGGTATTAAAATTTGAAATGGAAGGGGGACCAATTTAGTACCTAATAAGTACAAATTCAGTACCTCTTTTTTCTTATTTTATTAAAAAAACGACAACTTTTCACGTAGTTGTTTAAAGAGTTTAAAGAGTTTAAAGAGTTTATGTATTCTGTCCCCCTTTTGTTTGCGGCACTTTTCGGAAACAGAGGTGACATTATTTGGTACCCTAGGTGACATTATTTGGTACCCTAGGTGACATTATTTGGTACCCTAGGTGACATTATTTGGTACCCTAGGTGACATTATTTTTGCAAATCAATGTCACCTGTGATATTGTTAATTTAACTTTAATTTTCGCAGGTGTTTTTATGAAAGAAAAATCTTTAATTATAAAAAAAGCAAGTGCTTTAATTCAAACGAATGCAAAAGAATTAACTCTTACACAAAGAAAAATAATTAACCTGTTTGTTTATATTGCTCAAAAGAAAGGTGATAAAGAGGAATATTGTATTAAAACTTCTACTTTAAAAAAAATATGTGGTATATCGAGGAAGGGGAACGATGATTTAAAAAAGCAATTAAGAAATCTAATGGGAATTGTTATTGAATTTAATTATCTCGAAAAAGATAATGAAGATTGGGAAATCAATTCTCTTCTTTCTAGTGCAGGAATATCTAAAGGTAGTAATTATACTGATTTTGAGTTTTCAAAGCGTTTAAAAAGAAAAATTCTTTCTCCTAAGATGTATGTTCCTCTGAATATTAAATTAATTTCAAATTTGAAATGTACATACGCCATTATTTTATATGAATTTCTAAAAGACTATTTTAACGCTCCCGCAATTCCTACTTTGACCGTTCAACAATTTCGGGAGCTTATGGGGATTTCTGAAAATAAATATAATGAATTTAAATATTTAAATCGAAGTGTCATTAAAAAAGCGATTAATGAAATTAATGAAAAAACAGATATTTTTTGTGAAAACCCTATCTTTAAAAAGGATGTGGAATCTTGTGAAATAAGTCATATTACCTTTAGAGTTTACAAAAATAAAAAGTTTAAATTATCTAATCCGATCTCTATTATTGAAAATAACCAACTTTCCTTACTAGAAGGTAACAAAGAGATTCCAGCGGAAATATTAAAAAGTCTTCCACAAAAATACCAGATCAATTCGATTTATCGTCAAATCGAGCCATATTTTAATGATCTGAACTTTCTGGTATCAAATATAGAGTATGCGAATAAAAACTGTGATAAGAACTATCCAGCGTATTTAAAACTGGCTTTAAAGAATGATTATGCAAAAGTAAATAGGGAAGTAAAAGAAAAGAAAGATAAGATCGTCCAGGATAAGGAAGACCATATTCAGGAAAAGAAAAATCAGGAAAAATTACTGAAACAGAAAGTCTGGGATTATTTTAATTCACTTCCGGAAGGAGAGCAGTTTGAATTCAGATCCGATGCTGAAGAAAAGATGAGTGCTGCTTTGAAGATCGTTAAGATTCCAGAACGGAAAATTGATATTATTAATGCTCAGATTGAGAAGGATGTTATATTGTTTATGAGGGGGCTTAGGTGAAAAGGTTGATTTTATTTGCATTCATCACATTATTTTTAAACAATTTATTTGGTTCTGGTTTATCGAGACTTGGAGATCTACTACAGAGCACTCGTGCTTCAGCCGTACAGAAACAAGCCGTCATTGACCAAAGAACTTTTGAATTGCAAAAAATGATTTTGAAAAATAAGCTTCAGCGAAACGGAAATCAACGTAATAATACTACTCGACAGAATGCTGTACCTTTGAATACGGTCATTAAAAAATTAATCCGAAAGGTAAATGAAATAAATCTTTCTAATTATCCGGAAAATAGAAAAATAAAAAATCGTATCTGGAGTTTTGTCTTTCATAATGGGGGGGCTCTAAACAAACGTAAGAAAAAAGCTATACAGATTTTAAAAGCGTATTATTTTTATAAAGCTATTCCTACTTCTCCAACAAAGAAAAAATATTATGATAAATATGCTCCGGATTTTTTATCTCTTTTGAAAGCAATATGTGTTGATGCGTATAATAGGTGAATAAATCGCTAATCTTTCTGAATTTAGATCTGCATAAGATTGTTTGTATCGACCCAGTGGAAGCGAAGCTGTCCTGAGAGGCAAGGCAAACACAGGAGGCCTTTGATGTCACGGGATTTCAGAAAATACCGATTTTTATTTTTCAAGCAGTCCTTCAGAAACAAATTTCTATCATTGGATGAAAAAACATGGTATTAAAAAAATACGCCTGAAAAAGTGTGATTAATGAAAATGCCCTATTTTAGAGAGCTGATTTCTAGGATCGACGTTTTTTGTCCAGTTGCTATTATGACCCCTTTTTACTTTTATTATGTTTTAGGGGGTCTATTATAAAATGAATACTATATTAAATATTGAGATAATCATACCAATATAGGGTATATCAGATAATTAGTAATGTGGAGTTGTAATAGGTGAGTAAATTCAGAGAAAAACTTAGTGAAGAGATAAAAGAAATTAAAAAGATACTTATAGTAGCTGTACCTTATATAATTGGTTTAATTTGTATGATAATTATAATTCATCTTTTTTTGTTAACAATAAAAATATACAAATCAGCGTATTATTTTCCACTAATAATTATTAGCACCTGTTTGATACTTTATTCAAATCGTATAATTAAATTTTTTGGTTTAAAACAAGATGGAAGGAATGGTATTGGTTTTTTTATTGCAATCATGATGTTTTTTCAAATCATTAATTATCCTATATTTAGAGATTTCATCGGAAATAACTTTATCCCAACATATGAAGTAAAATACAAATATTTTACAGCTTATTATGAAGATGGAAATTCCTATAGAGATCAAGACACATGGGGTGAGTACACTACAAGTAGTTTTTTATATTATGTTTTACTATGGTTGATCGGTGTTTTTTTCTTTTTAACAAATTTTATTTTTTCATTAGCTCTGTATGAAAAGTATTTAAAATCTGACGCAAACATTATGATAGATGAATTCTCATCATTATTAAGAGATTCATCTGAAGATAATATGTGTATAGTAATTGAAGAGAACGGTAAACGTTGCGAGAAAGAGATGTGTATAGCAATTGAAGAGAACGGTAAACGTTGTGAGAAAGAAAGATCCTTGTATTATAAACTTTATACAAATCATAAAACACCTTTTTGCGAGAGACATATACAGTTATTTGCAGAAAATAATTTAATTAAAACCATTGTAGATAAAGAAAAGGCAGTCGTATCAATTGCCCTTGTACTACGATCTTATATTCGTCTCATTTGGTGGCTCTGCTTTTTACTTCCTTTTTCTGTTTTGGAAGAATTGATGATGACAAAAAAAGAACGTGAAAAGAGCGACAAAGCTAATAAAGAAATGAAAATTAAAGCTTATACAAATAAAATAAAACAGAATGTGAAACTTCATAAATTTAAATTCGCTGCATATTTAAAGCCAAAAAAAAATAAGGGGAAAGCTCTGTTTTTAATAAATTTATGGTGTTTTGATGATATTTTAATGATGATGAAAAGTAATGAACATGATGAAATTATTGATAAACTTATTTTGGATATTGGAAAAATGGTGGATAATAATCAAAATTCAAACGAGCCTACCTTTAGAGAATTAGTAAATGATACTTTCCCATTATTTACAGAAAAACAAAGAATAAGTAATAAACCTGGAAAGTGGGATTCAGAGTTACAATGGAGAGAACCTAAGGCTTATGAAGAAGAGTACGCATTAGGATTTGTTATTTTGAATTATCTAAATGTTAATGTTGGTAGTGATTTTAAGATTGCGCGTAGGTTTCAAAATAAAATCGTTGAAGTACAGATAGAATATAAAACATTATTGGAAAAAACATCTGGAACAAGCGGTTAAATTAGTAGCTCCCCAAACCAGAGTACTTGTGCTCCTGGAACGGTTAAACCCCGAAACTGACCGTTCACCAAGTACTTCTTGCCAGTTGAACCCAAATTGAAATCGTTCGAAACCCTTCAAAACCGACTACTACGCAGAAGGGCTAATTTTGTTTCCCAAATGGTCATTTTTGACCTTTCACCGCCATTTTAAGTATGTGATACAATATAGAAAATTATCATATTTCCAAAGGAGTATCACATGCCAAAGAAAAAGGAAGAAAACCTGGAATTACTTCTCGCCCTTCTAATGCGGATCGCTTCACCACTCAAATCCATTCCGGTTCAAACTGCTGACGCAATGTATTTCATAAGACCTGAAAATATTGCTTTTATCACGACCGATGAAAAACGCCTTGCAATCTATGATCTGGACGGAAACAGTTGGACCAGGTTTGATACCCTCACTGGACTGGAAGAGAAACTCAAAAAGGATCCCCGATTTTTCCATTCTCATAAATCCTTCTGTATCAACACCTATGCGGTGAAATCACTTTACAAGGAAGAAGATAAAGGATCCTGGAAAGTTACGTTTCACGGTTCGATCCAGGAGGAAGCGATTGTCTCAACTGGAAATCTCCAGGCATTCAAGAAACTAATGGAGCTTGAATAAATGCAAGTCGGGGCAATTACTCATAAACTCAAAACTGGGAAACTAGTTTCTTTGATCACAGAGAATGGTTTCCTGTTTTCAAATACTTCTGAATTGATTGCTTTTAAATCAGATCATGGAAATGCAATTTGCTCAATCGGGGATAAAAAATATACTGCTGCAAAATCCTATACTGACATGGTAAAACTTGTTTCAACACTTCCTGGATGGTTCCATACTGCATCTGGCCTGAGAGTCAACTTGAATCATATTGCTTCTGTTATTGCTAAAAACGATAAGGAATATACACTTGTTTCCCACAACGGTTTGAAATTTGATTTGAACAAATCCTTTTATGAAAAGGTGCAGAAGTATTATGATGTTAAGACTTTACAGCATGTGACACCTTTTTCACTTCCTCAATACTGGATGATGGACATGAATATCAGGCACATTGATAAAGACATCATGTACATGAAAATTCCAGAATTGTTCGAAGAATTTTCAACAGAAGCTGGTGACACTATCGTTGTTAGTGACTTGATTGTGAACTTTCTTTACCAGCAGGTAGAGTATATTCGAGACGGTGAAGACAGCCCAATTGAAGGCGGAAATGTTAGATCATTATGGTATATGATCAAACCAACTCTGAGCCGGCTTGATCTTCTCGATGGAACAAACCATTATAAAACCGTATCCAGCAGACTTGCTGAAATGGTAGAACACCGGATTCTTTCATATGGTGAATTTGAACTTTATGAATATGGATTGTGGAATGTGGGTTTGTATAATCCTCATATTATTTTTCTTGCAGAAAAAAGATCACATTACCAGTTTTTACAGCAAATGCAGGATCATGCTGGAGTAACTATTATTTCTTCCGAAGGACAGCCCAGCATGATGACCTGTGAATATTTCTGTGAAGCTTTCAAAAAGAAAGTCCCGGAATATTGGAAACATGATCGTATTGTAATTATAAATATCATGGATTATGATCCACATGGTTACATGATCCTGGACACTTTTATTGATAATCTCAGAGTGTTTGGTATCAAACACCCGATTGAGATTAAACTTTCACTTCCGGAAAACTACACAGATTTAGAAATCGAATTTCAACACATCAACCTGGAGAAGGATGATGATGACGATGTAGGAAATACTATTTTAAACAAATGGATGAAAAAAACAGAAGGAATTAATGGCAATAAATGGGGCATGGAAGTTGATGTCATGATGTTAGACAGGCCGAGAGTAAGAGAATTATTCCTGGATGCAGCTGCGTCCTGGTTTAAGATCCAGCCACCGGTTCGGCGCAGAGTTTGGGAAGAAATCCATGGAAGAGGGATTCATATATAAACCTAAGATATTGCCGTGTGGGGAAGTATAATGTATAGTTATGAGTGAAATATTAAAATCCACAAAGGGGAAAATATGGCTACACTGAAAGACGCATTAAAAAAAATAGATGAGTACACGAAAAATTATCGGAAAATAGGTCTTCCTGCATTTCAAATAAGTGGTGTGTATTCTTTGTTCCCTGAAAAATCTAAAGAAAAATTTGATATTCGTTGGCCTGAACCTTGGCCAAATGGATGGGAACGAGGTATCTATCTTATTTTAGGCGATGAATTGAAATTGTTATATGTTGGGAAAGCATCATTGAATAGTGCAATTGGTAGTAGGTTAGGAAGCTATTTTTCATATTCAGAGGATAGAAAAGGCTGTAACGTCAAGAGAAAATGGAGTGAAAACCCTATATATGTTGTTACCCTCGCAGTGCCGAAAAATATGTCTTTTGAAGCGTCAGCATTGGAAGAATTCTTAATTTTAGAATTCAAAGATGAATTACCTGATAATTCAATTGGTACAAAGTGAAATATACAAAAAAACCAACAAATTACTCCAATGGTGCCAGTAAAATTGACCCATTGAGTCACACGTTAGGCGGACTACAATATGGAGAATTATATGATGAATGACATTGAAATAGCGGTTAAAGAAATAATTATGGGGTTCTCGCCTGCTATTGCGGCCGGTACTTTTAACAGTCGTGCTGAACGAACGCGACTCATTAAAGAAGCGTTTCATACCTTGGCTCCGAAATATGATTTTTTATCTGTCGATGGGGAATGGCTATATGATATTTGTTGGTACAAATCATCACGCGGAGAAGGTGGTAATCTTATCCGTCTCCCCCTTGTGGCAGAATGTGAATGGGCGCCTGATCCTGAAATGGACGGCGACTTTCAAAAATTGATTCAAGCCCGTGCAGATTTACGCGTCTGGATATTCCAAGCTGGTTCGCCGCAAACTGTAAAGCAGTATTTTGCCGCGTGCAAACAACAAGTATGCGATTTTGCGGAAACACTCCCTGGCGACAGATACTTGTTAGCTGGTCTTGATTCTGAAAACCAGCAATTTCTCTTTGAACATTATGTTGCGCCTCATTGCGGAACAGACACATAACCATGCTCTTTTTTTGATCAGATATCTTCCCCATGAACAATTGAAATTTAAAGGAATTATTACTATTGACTAATTCCCGGTGAAAAGCCAGGTTCCCACGCAAACAATATCCGACCACAAAAAGAATTAATTTATGTTTTTTTAAGACCGCACCGTCCTGATTCCAGTACAGCACATCATTTGCCGTCCCCTTCTTCCCCTCCCCCCTTTCAAAACCCCCCACACCCCATCTCAACACCCCTAATTAATTAGTCCGCTATCATGGAAATCGGGAATACTGATTTGAGCGGAAATTATTAAAGGAAGGAGGAGCTGAAGGGGGGATTAGGGGAAGATGCTATGGGACTCCCATTTCCGTCATTCACCCTCACCTCTGACGGAAATCAACTAATGCACTGTCCGGGAAACAGGCCGGGGCTTGGTTATCGTATCTATTTTGCTGGTGGAAATTAAGACGCAATGATAACGCATCGTCTCCGCAACATCCGTGTTGCTGCGCTTGATGCTCCGATCATTGCTGGGATTTGTGGTCTGGGTTTGCCTCTGGGGGTTTTCTCCTGGCTGATGTGATTCCACCCACCACCCAAGGCACGCTATGCCATTATCCTGAAAAGCAAAGTTATTATTGTTATTTGTTATACTTTATGATAAACTCGGATGTATACAGTATAAAGCGAAAAGCGAGGGTAATTTTATGGTAAAAAAAGAAGGGGATAAAGAATTAGTAATTATTGAAAATATACAAGAAAAGATATATACAGTAAGAGGCGTCAATGTCATGCTGGATCGTGATTTAGCAGAACTTTACGGTGTAAAAACAATGCATCTAAATCAGCAACGATCTAGAAATAAAGCAAAATTTCCAGAAGATTTTGCATTTCAACTTACTACAAAGGAATTTAAAGAGGTTATCACAAAATGTGATAACCTCAAATTTTCTTCAAAATGTCCGTGGGTTTATACATTACGCGGAGCAAATCAACTTGCTACTGTTTTGAAAAGTCAAACAGCAACAGAACGTTCCATTTTTATTATTCGCGCATTCTCTGAATTAGAAGAAAAAGGTTTAATTCTTCCTGAAGGTAGTGGTTTAGATGCATTGGAACTTTATAGCAAACAACTACAGCAACAAGCTAACGCTATTGTTGCTTTAGTAAGTAATGCTAAAAAGGCTGAAGTAGAAAGGAAAGAACTTCGCTCTAATATGTCTTTGATTGAAAACGAAGTTCAAAAAACACAATATATTGTTTCTGAAATAGATAGAAAGGCTGCACTTTCAAGAATTCATCAATTAGGTACAATTGTTGGTTTGCTCTCGGGTGGTGGTCACCGTGCCTTTATGAAAGTTTGGGGTGGTTATCGTGGGAAATGGGGTTTTAAATATAAAGATACTCCAATGAATAAAATCGAACCTGCTGAAAATGATTTTTTATTACAAATCGTCACATTAATTGATAGGTTTCCTGAAATAGCACGGTCTTTAGAAGTCCATCATGTATCATTTTTAGCAACATATGACATCAATGTGAATATATAGAATGGTAGATGATCAATTATCTCTATTTTCTGTACAAAAGAACACTGCTTGGAAAAAACATCTTCCGGCACTTGGGAAATTATTAAAACAACCTGAACTTGTTCAATGTAGCGAATGCCCAAAAAAGCTTGAGTCTCTTTATGCAAAAGAAATGTGCCGTAGTTGTTATAACAGGACTTATTCAAATAGTGTTCAAGGTAAAGACGCTAGAAAAAAGGCTATAAAAAAGTATCGATGTACAAAAAACGGTAGAAAAAAAACAAGAGAAGCAAATCGAAGACATAAAGTTAAAATAAGATCAGCTATTTAATAATTCTTTTTTTCATTGGTCTGCCATTTTGGCAGACCAATGAAAAATGATTCTTATTATTCTAAAACCATCTATTATGTATCATTCAAATCTGGGGTTCCAGTTTTGAATGTACTCAATAACGCTTATATTCTTTTCTCTATTTGGCTTTTCGTTGATTTGGCGAAAGATACAAAACGTCCTTGTGTATCTTATTGCATACCTTGACGACTTATATAAACTTATGTATACTTATTAAAGAGGGGGTGAAAATAAATGGCTAGTGAAAAGATTCGTATAAGTACAAATGTTATGAAGATTCAACATGAAAAACTTAAAGAAATATCACGACGTTTAGATATTCCTATGACTAATTTGATCAGAAGAGGCATTTCCTGGATTTTAAATGAGTATGAAACTGCTATGGAAACAAATGAAGATTTACTTTGTATCCCCAATATTACAGAACGTCTTGAAAAAGCAGATGAAGACATGATTGAAGGAAAAGCAACTAAATGGGATGGTAATTTTTAATGTTCGACATCTACTTATCAACAGAAGTAAAGAGGTTTCATAAGAAAATCAAAAACGAAAAACTTAAAAAGATACTACGTGAATGTTACAATTCTCTAAAAAAGGAGCCTTTTAAGGGCGCTAATATCAGGAAAATGGTAGGTCAATTCAGAGGGTTATATCGTTACAGAAAAGGTAATCTCAGAATTGTTTATGAAATTTTAAAGGACAAGAAAATCGTTTATATCAAGATCATAGATGATCGTAAAAATATTTACAAATAATGAAAAGTCTCTATTTTAAAGGGTTGATTTCTAGGATCGACGTTTTTTGTCCATTTGCTATCACAATCTTATTTAATATGGATAAGAATGATCTTTAAATATTACTTGGGAAATCAAAATCGGTATTCTCTGAAATGGCATACCGCCAAATGGCTCCCAACACTACCTTGCCTCTCAGGACAGCTTCGCTTCCACTGGGCCGTAACGTTGTTTTTTGTCCACTTGCTATTACGACCCCATTATGCTCTTTTTCTTAATTTATAAGGATGGAACATTTTGACATAAATTTTATATAGTGCAGATCTCCCCTGGGTAGGATCTTCATTTTTCTTATTTTTCTCTATTTCTTTATCAACTTTTGTTTCTACAAATTCTTTGATTGAAATTACTTTATCTGTTTTCTTTGTTTCTTCTTTTTTGGTTTCTGTGGGTGTTTTATTTTCAATCAACTTCCTGGTTTGATCCAGATCCTGGGTAAGCTTCATAATTATTGTCTGTAGTTTTTCTTCACTTTCTGCTTGTCTATCAATTAATTTGTTTATGATTTCATTTTTCTCTCTTGAAGTTTGACTCATCAATTTATCTTTTTCTTGTAATTGATTTTTTAAGTATTCATTTTGCTGTTTAAAGCTTTCATTCAATAGTTCTAAAGAGTTATAAACCTGGTTTAAATCATTGCTATTATTGACTT
>Ga0208900_1001810_pt1 | contig 10670 bp, 6 predicted proteins | sample AntAceMetag02UKK_FD_184763 | JGI IMG/M metagenome (GOLD analysis project Ga0208900, IMG submission 184763) | Saline lake microbial communities from Ace Lake, Antarctica - Antarctic Ace Lake Metagenome 02UKK (SPAdes) (version 2) | ecosystem: Environmental > Aquatic > Non-marine Saline and Alkaline... | reverse complement strand
ATATTTGCTATCGATCGAACTATCGAACAACAATTATAGTGCCGGTCATATGACTTGATACGAGAAATTGGCATTATTTTAACATAACTATCTATTTTGATTGAAAAAATATTTTTCAGCGAGTATCGGCTCATGTGACCGGCACTATAGGTGTATTGAATTATATTTTATTTGATTTGATTCGAATTTGCAAATTGTAGTGTGTTGTGCTGCATATTTTCGATATTACCCCATTATAAATGAGGGTGAAATAATGATTTGGGGGCATATCTCTTAAGATGATTGAAGAAAACATGCCATTTAACGTAACAAATATGATTTGAAATGAAATTTAAAGATTTAGATCTTAAAACCATCGAACCAGTAGTCTTAAATTTCGACTTGAGTAAACGGTGGGTTAAAAACCCTTGAGTCCTTTGTCCGTTTTAGGTATTAATACAGTATCATTGCTTCGACGGATTTTTATGGCTTTGGAATTAAAAAATTAGGATCAACTCAGGAATTAGGAAAAAATAGCAGTTTTCGGTCGGACACTAAATAACTCATGAGTTGTAATTTCTATGAGTTTGCCAAGACATTATTTTATAACTTATTGAAATGATTAGAACTGAAATTTTTGTTTTCATTTTTTAGCTAATAATAAATTCAACAGGTTATGAGAACTTACAACTCACGAGTAAAGAAGAGAGGAAGATAATGTCGGTGGACTTGAATAAGCTAAAGGTATTTTATACTTTGGCAGGAGCAAAATCCTATACCCGATGTGCGGATAAGCTTTGCTTAACCCAGTCTGCGATCAGCCATTCTATCAAAAAATTGGAAACTGACCTTGGATTTGACTTGGTAGATCGGGCAAGCCGGCAGTTCAGACTGACCAGCCAAGGAGAATTTCTTTGCACCCGGTGTACTGGAATCTTTGACTGCATTGAAGAAACGCTTGATCACCTGTCGGAGGAAGCATATTTGCCAATATCCATGACTCTGGGAGCGCCGGTGGAGTTCGGATCTTCTGTCCTCATTAAAGGACTGGTTCCTTTCCTTAAAAAATATAATTATATCCATCTGGATTTTGTTTTTACGGCCGACCTTCTGAAACTACTTCTGGTAGATAAGTTGAATTTGATTGTAGACTGTGTACCCCATATCCATGAGGATCTGGTAGCCATCCCACTGTTCAGAGAAGAATATGTTGTCATTGTCACGCCCCAGTATATCAAAGAAAAAAAGATAGCAACCATAAGGGACTTGAGGCGTTGCAATCTGCTCTCATTTGATAAGAATCTGGGGTGGTGGAAAAATTTTATCAATGCGCTGAGTGAAGACGCCGGTTTCGAGTTTGATTGCATCACCAGAATTTCCAATGTCAGGGGAATTATCAACGGGACCTTGGAATCTTTTGGAGTGGGGTTTGTGCCTAAATATACAGTGCTCAGAGAATTGAAACAGGGAGATCTGGTTGAACTTTTTCCTGAAATAGGGGTTTTAAATGATCAAATTAATATTTACTTGAAGAAGCGCAACTATGGAAAAAAAGTATTCAGGGATTTGATAGACCATATCAAATCCCTGACGTTCCGCTAAGGGGTCACTCAAAAATAAGTTAGCACTTTTGGGCGTTGATTCGCCTGTCGTTCAGGATTTTAAAATTCAGGCATATCGGGAACGTACCGAATTTTCACAATGCAGCAGGACAAGATGAATGGGCACATTCCTATTTTTCCGGTCGGAGTTCTAATTCTTCGATTTGTAAAGATATAATTTTTGAACCGGAACTGGCACCCACGGAACAAATTAACTAAGCCCATACCCAAGGTGCCCGCCTCCATTACTTGTCTGGAATAAATGGTAGGTAGCTCCTATCATTTGCTTCCCCATTGCCAAGCATTGCGCAATTTTTCTGGGTGCATAGATTATTTTCAACAAAGGAAAAATACAGACCATTAAAAAAACTCTGCTGAAAGAAAAATAACAATAGAATCTACAGATGGCAGCATTTTTTTTAAAAGGCATATTCAATTTTACCGAAACATTTGCACAGCACGATTTTAATCGAAGGCTTATGTTCTTTTCAATAAACATATAAACGGCATGGGGATTGGACTCAAAATTTTTATCAGACAGGCGATCCCGCATAATGAACGCCAATGTGTTCTCTTCTATAAAATGCCGCCGTCAACAAATGGTAGCGTCAACATTGCCATTCTTGTCAGCTATTGAAAAAATGCCCGTTCCTGATGTTGCCCCCTGTGTCAGGTCTGCGGATATGTCACGGATAAAAAGGTTCCCAAAAAATGTCCGATTTGCAGTGCACCGCCGGAAAAATTCAAGACTGTTGACAAATAAGGCTCTGCCTCATTTTTGTTCGTAAGGCAATTCTTTCATTAATTTTAAAACAGCCATCTCTTTTGCTTTTGCTTCCACTTCAATAGTTATTTTCATCGACAGCCAGATTCGGGGGAAATCATTCACATTTATGAAATCATGATGCTTTCTTCTATCCGGCGCCTCCCATCCGTTAATGGGGGATGATATGTGAACAAGCGGTTCGCGATTCCAGGTATCCGCAGCCAGACGTGTTGCTTCATCGACAGACAGATTATCTTTAAAACACCGGTGGTGATGAACATCATAGACCAATGGAATGCCCATATCCCTGCAGACCGCTAAAAGATCTTCCGGAGAATAACTTTTATCGTCATTTTCCAGGGTCAGCCGTTTTCTAACAGAGTCTGACAGATTGTCAATCACTTTGCGAAGCCGGCTCAAGGCGGAGGGTTTGTCATTATAAACACCACCGGCATGGATGTTGATCACATCGGCATTTACCCATTTCGAGACTTCTGCCTGGTAATCCAGATCTGCTATGGACCGTTTTACAACATCCGGATTGTTAGAAGATAACACAATAAATTGGTCTGGATGAAAAGTGGTTCGTATTTCATTCTTTTTGCTAAACTCGCCGCAGGCCGAAAAATTTTTTATAATCTGATCTGCCTTTGGCAAATCCTTAATATTGTATCCTACCTGAGGGTGCGTCTTTAATGGCAGGATCTGGCTGTTGATCCTGAAGCAGCCAATATGATTTTTATGGCAGAAGGTCAGTGCCATCAATAAACTGTTGGCGTTGTGCAAACAAATATCTGATAATCGGATCCTTTGTTCCTCAACTGAAAACTTTAAAAGATGCGTTGCTGTTGTCCGTCTGAATTTTATGGGTTGTTCTTTAAAAATACAGCATAATCCGAATCTTATAGAACCATTTGTCATGGGGAGACCTCTATTTTTTCCATTTGCTCATATCAGTTCACCTGTTTTGAATAAATTGTCTATACTATGAATCTGACAGGGTGTATGTTTTTGTTATTTTAGGTGTGAATCTTTCGGGGTGGGTCATAAATTTCAATCCTGATGCGTTTACCATTCCTTTGAGCATGCTGGTAAACACATATTGATGAAATGGACAAAGGACATACCAATAGAGGAGACCCATTAATCCCCTGGGTAAAAATCTGGACAGTAGCACAATTTCGCATTGATCATTTCCCAAATCATTAATAAGTACCCACACATATGTTTTCCGGTATTCCACAACCATATATCATTGATATTTATGGATTTTATTTTGAGGAATATATGCATGGGTACTTATTAATCTCAAGCAAGGCTTCCCCCGGTGTTTTCATTTTTGCAAGCAACAACAATTTTGAGGAGTTCTCCAGGCTTAGAACCCTCCAGAAATCAAGGGCGTCCCCCACTTGACGCTTTTCTTTTGAACGCCTCCAACGGGACAAGCCAACCCCACCGGTAAAAACATCGATAAACCCACGAATTTCCCACAAAAGATCGGCACCATAATAACCGGTTTTTCCACCAAGTTTTAAAACGGGTTTCCATATCTTTTTTTAAGTCAAATCAAGACAAGTATAGCTTATTTTTGTTTTGGCAGAAACTTTTTATAAAAAAAGTTCTAACCCCATGAAATTATTACAAGCAGTTCAAAACGCTCTCAATTGTTAAAGGGTGTATTTTCTTTGGATTTAATATTTTTTATATTTTATCTCCAATTTTCATGTATAGTGACTTAGGAACCAGTCTTAAATAACTTGCCCTTTTCAGAACACACGACCGTTGAAGGATAGTGTTCCCCAATTTTTAAATGGGGATGTTATTGCGGATTCATTCCTTAACAATGTCTTCAGCTTTTTAGGGGGAGGATTGATTTTGAAAAATTGATAGGATGAGACCAAAATTGAAAAGTGCGAAAGATTATGTAAAATAAATTATTGACAGTACCACGCCTTCATTTATTAAATTTTATTTTGATGTTTGGGTTGCACTCTGCTTCGAAATGAAACTGTTTGAAAATGGTGAAAAAAATGAATTCTTTAGAAAATGAAGAAAGAAATCAAAATAAAAGAAAAAACACATTACGGCAAATAGAATGGCTTTTAGAAAAGAAAAACATTCCCTCCCATGAAAAAAAAGTTAATTATGAACCTTACTATGGAGACGTTACAGAATTAAACACATGCCGGGTGATCATGGACTCCGTTGGGAAAGATACCCTTAAAGAAATTGCTGAAGATGCAATTGATTTGCTGGGGACCTCTGTAGCAATCTATGAAGCTAACGGGGACTATGCATTCGGTATGTTTTCTTCAGGTTGGTGTCAGCTTATGGACGCTGCTTCTCGTGAACTCTGTCAGACGGATGATAATCGAAAAGCGTTGGATTGTGGCGGTTGGCTTTGCCATGATAACTGCTGGAACTACTCAGCAAAAGCAGCTATCGAATCCGGCCAGAGTACCGATATTCAGTGTGTAGGTGGAATCAATTTGTATGGGGAGCCGATTTATGCTGGGGGCCGCATTGTTGGCGTTATCAATATTGGATATGGGACTCCTCCAAAGGAAGCAAGTCGACTGAAAGAACTGGCGAAGGCCTTTGACATTGACTTTGAAAAGCTCAACGAACAGGCGATATCCTATGATTCGAGGCCAGATTTTTTGTTGACTATAGCCAAACGCCGACTCAAAACCTCTGCCAAATTAATTGGAGAAATTGTTGAGAAAGCGGAAGCCCAAAAGGAGCTGATTAAAAATGAATCTCTTTTTCGGGGTCTGTACAACAATATGACCAGTGGCTCTGCCATCTATGAAGTTATTAATGACGGATCAAAAGGGTCTGATTTTATAATTAAAAATTTTAACCAAAAAAGCCTGGAGATTGAGGGTCAAACTTTAGAACAGATTGTCGGAAAGAGTCTTCTTGACCTGAGACCGAACATTGATGACTATGGATTAATTCCTGTGATGAAAAAGGTTTGGGAAACAGGAAAACCCGACTATTTACCTGTAAAAATTTATCAGGATGAAAGATTTTTAAGTTACTATGAAAATTATATTTTCAAGATTCCGACCGGCGAAATAGTAACCATTTATAACGATGTGACTGAACAAAAAAATGCAGAAAAAGCATTAAGGGAAAGCGAAGAACAATTCCGTTATCTTTCCGATGGCTCCATGGAGGCGATTTTTTTTACAAAAGATGGATTTTGCCTTGAAGCAAACCAGATCGCTGTTGAACTTTTTGGCTATGACTATCGATCAGAATTCATAGGGATATTCGGAACAAACATAATTGCTCCAGAAAGCCATGGCATTGTAAAATCAAACATGTTGGCTGACAAATTCGAACCTTACGAAGCTATTGGAATGCGTAAAGACGGCACCAGATTTCCTATTTCCATTCGATCGAAGGCAATGCCGTATAAGGATGCAGGGATTGTCCGTGTCACATCGATTACTGATATCAGCAAGATCAAACAGTCCGAGAGAGCTTTGAGGGAGAGCGAGGAAGATTTAATGGAATCTCAACGAATTGCCCATGTGGGCAGTTGGCGTTTGGATCTTGCGAGTAACCAGGTCGTTTGGTCGGAAGAACTTTATAAAATGTATGGTTTTGATCCGATGTCCCCGCCACCCCCTTATACCGAACATCAGAAACTGTTCACCCCTGAGAGTTGGAACAAATTGAACTTAGCCCTGAATAACACTAAGGATACTGGAATACCCTACGAGCTTGAGTTGGAAACATTGACAGAGGATGGAAGCCGGCGGGGATGGATGTGGTTACACGGAGAGGCCGTTCGTGATGCAAGAGGCGACACTGTTGGATTAAGGGGAGCAGCTCAGGATATCACAGAGCGCAAACAGATAGATGAGGCGCTGAAAGCCAGTGAAAAAAAGTATCAATCATTGTTTCAGAATGCCCAAGTAGCGCTGTTCAGAAATAGACTTTCTGACGGCAAGCTTCTTGAAATAAATGAACGATATGCAAAAATGGCCGGGTATTCAACTATTGAAGACTGTATGGCTGAGTTCAATGCGGCTGATGCATGGGTTGATCCCAACGAGCGTAAGGAACTTTTGAGGACTTTACAAGAAAATGGGTTTGTCAGCGATTACGAGACGAAAATTATTCGCAAGGGTGGAAGCCATATCTGGATATCCTTTTCGGCAACGATTTTTCCTGAGCAGGGATTTCTCGAAGGATCAATAGTCGAGATAACCGAACGTAAGAGATCCGAGATTGAGCGGAAGAAATTGCAGGCCCAGTTGGCTCATGCCCATAAAATTGAATCCGTGGGCCGTTTGGCAGGGGGAGTGGCCCATGATTTTAACAATATGCTGAGTGTCATCCTTGGTAATACGGAAATACTCATGGAAGATATTGATCCGTCAAACCCTCTTGTCACAAATTTAGAAGAGATATTTAAGGCTGCCGAACGTTCCGCCAACTTGACCAGACAATTGTTAGCCTTTGCACGCAAACAGACGATTGATCCCAAAGTCCTAAACCTGAACCATGTCCTTGATGATCTGCTCAAAATGCTAAAGCGTCTGATCGGAGAGGACATTGATTTGACCTGGCAGCCTTCCCAAAACCTGTGGACTGTCAAAATAGATCCTTCCCAGATTGATCAGATATTGGCGAACCTCTGTGTGAATGCCCGGGATGCAATCAAGAGCGTGGGAAAAGTTACTATAGAAATAAATAATATCTCCTTTGATGAAGCTTATTGCAAAGAACATGCGGGCTTTAATCCTGGTAATTACGTAATGATGGCCGTCAGTGATAATGGCTCCGGTATGGATCAAAAAACCCTTGATAATCTTTTTGAACCGTTTTTTACCACAAAAGATATCGGCCAAGGAACCGGTCTTGGGTTGGCAACAGTCTATGGTATTGTAAAACAGAACGATGGCTTTATAAACGTTTACAGTGAACCCGGTGAAGGGACTACTTTTAAAATTTATCTTCCTGTTTATTCAGAAATGGCCGTTCCCAAACAAAACACTTTTAAGAAAACATCCCTGACAGGTAATGAAACGATCCTATTAGTGGAGGATGAAAAGCCCATCCTGAGGATGACCAAGATGATGCTGGAACGACTGGGTTACACGGTATTGACAGCTTCTGCGCCGAAGGAAGCCATATCAATTGTGGAAGCCTCTAATATTAATACAATTCATCTGCTTCTGACGGATGTGGTCATGCCCGAAATGAACGGCCGAGATCTGTCGAAAAAACTCCTCAGCATGTACCCTGACCTTAAATGTTTGTTTATGTCGGGTTACACTGCCAACGTTATTGCCCATCACGGTGTCCTGGATACAGGAGTTCAGTTTATAAACAAACCATTCTCAACACAAGATTTGTCCATAAAAGTGAGAGAGGTGCTGGATCAGACCAAGGGTGTATCGTTATAGTTATCCTATCTCAAAGGTTGATGCCCGGACTGGGGGATGAAGCGCTCGGTAAATTGGGAGGTTTGACTCGTCAGGCTGTTCAAATTTTAATGATGGGGAATGACAAAAAAAGCTTTTATTTTCCAATAATTTTGACCAAAACACGTTTTTTCCTTCTACCGTCAAATTCACCATAGAAAATCTGTTCCCATGTGCCGAAATCAAGCTTGCCTTCCGTGATTGCAACAACACTTTCTCTACCCATGATCTGTCTTTTCATATGGGCATCGGCATTGTCTTCACCTACATTGTGTCTGTATTGAGAAACTGGCGCATGGGGTGCTAATTTTTCAAGCCAGAGGTCATAATCATGGTGTAATCCGGATTCATCATCATTAATAAATACAGAGGCTGTTATATGCATTGCGTTTATAAGAACAAGTCCTTCAGCTATACCGCTTTCATTAATGCATTCTTGAATATCAGGTGTGATGTTGATGAAAGCCCTTCTTGTTGGAATCTCAAACCATAGTTCTTTTCCATATGTTTTCATAAAATTCATTCCTTTTTTAAAATTTAGGGTTTGATCATAACGTCGGCCACCTTGTGGTGGGATTTTTAAAATCTAAAGATAAATATTATTATTTCGGGCCTTTATAATGGGTATTAATTTATTTTCCGTATAGTGATCCATCTTATGATACCCCTCTGCATTTGCGACATTATACATCGGGCATATTTTTTTACACACCGTAAAAGATTCTGACATTATTATTGTTATTATGATTGAAATTCCTTTTAATATCTCAAAAGGAATAAAATGGCTATTTTAAATTTAATATTTAATATTTCAGACATTTGTATTTTTAATTTTTTAAACATTAATGCATTCATCTACATTGGTATAGTAATTGTATTGTAAGCTTATCATACGAACAATCGAGAAAAAAACACCTCGATTGTTCATCTCCGGTTTGATGATTGAACCATAAGATAAAAAAAATTAAAGGAGACATTATGTCTACTAAAACAATTAAAATGATTATTCCAATTGTTGTTTTGTTTGTACTTTGGTTTATTCCAGTGCCTGAAGGATTGACGATAAAGGCATGGCATTTTATGGCCATTTTTCTTGCGGTTGTAATCGGCCTTATTGTTGAACCCGTTCCGGCTGCGCTGGTGGGTTTTACAGGTATTTCCCTTGTCGCCGTTCTTGGCTTGATGGGATCAGCCGGAGATAATATAAAGTGGGCGCTTTCTGGTTTTTCAAACTCGGTAATATGGCTGATTTTTGCAGCATTCATGTTCGCCATGGGGTATAAGAAAACAGGCTTGGGTAAAAGAATATCATTAATCATGATTAAGTATATGGGCAAAAGTTCACTGGGACTTGGTTATGCTGTTGCTTTTTCAGATTTGGTTCTATCACCGTTTATGCCTTCAAATACGGCCAGAAGTGCGGGTACAATTTATCCCGTGGCCTCGAATATTCCGCTTGTTTTTAATTCAACACCAGACAATGAGCCCAGAAAACTGGGGGCGTATATATCCTGGGTTGCCATTGCAAGTACATGTGTCACCAGTTCTATGTTTCTGACAGCACTTGCCCCAAATTTGCTTGCAGTGGACATGATAAATCAAGGTACTGGAAATATAATCTCCTGGACAACCTGGGCCAGCATAATGCTTCCATTAATGCTCCCATTGTTTATTGCTACCCCATGGTTAGTTTATGTTATCTATCCACCAACCCAGAAAACATCCCCGGAAGCACCGGCATGGGCAGCAAAACAATTAAAAGAATTGGGTACAATTTCAGGGAAAGAGATATTAATGGCAGTTCTTGCCATCATTGCACTATCCCTTTGGATATTTGGTAAAAAAATTGGCATTCACTCAACAACTGCTGCCATAGCCGTTGTTTCTGCTATGATTTTATTAAACGTAATTAGCTGGGATGATGTTATCTCAAATAAAATTGCATTTAATGTTTTAATTTGGTTTGCTTCACTTGTCGCCATGGCTTCAGGGCTTAAAAAGGTTGGTATTTTGGAGTGGATTGGAAAAAGTGCTGAAGTGTATTTGGCACCTCTGTCTCCCACAATGTTAATGATTTCCATGTTAGTGATGTTTTTTATATTACATTACTTTTTTGCCAGTACAACCGCTCACACAACGGCTTTGATGCCTATCTTTCTGGCCATCGCAGTAAAACTGATTGCGCCGGAACAAATGATTCCATTCAGTATCCTGTTGGCAGGAAGTTTAGGCCTGATGGGAATTATAACGCCTTATGCAACAGGCCCTTCTCCCATGTGGTATGGTGCCGGTTATATTTCGCAAGGCAGATGGTGGGCTTTAGGCGCTATATTTGGGGCGCTGTATCTATCCTTTATCATCATCGGTTCTTTAATATTTATTTAAAACCGACTCAAGAAGAGAGCCTTGCAAGGCTCTCTTCAGCGATCTCGCGGTTTTAGCGATCCGCAGCAGTATAAAGGTACGGTCACCCTGGAATCCATGATTGATAAGGTTATGGAGATATTGATCTGCGGGCCTATAAAAACCGATTTGCTGGATTTTGAGGCAATGAAAAAATTACATTATTCATCCAGAACATAAAAGGCAGACCCCCAATCCAGGGCCTGCCTTTAATTTGTTCCATCAGATTTTGAGATACTTCCGGTTGAGTTCAGAAGGATTGCTTTCGGTTACTCATGTAAAACTTTAACCATGGGGATTGAGATATCAATTCAGTTACCGAAGGTATCTCTGACGAAATCTTATTGATCCAGATATCTTATCCAGCCACATCAATGCCAGGGTCACACCCCAGATTCTTGTCCGGGTTATCGCACTCAAGGTTGTGATGACGGGTGTCTACATGGCCTTCTTCTCTTTCATTTTCGGATTCGATGT
>Ga0208900_1001808_pt1 | contig 10676 bp, 9 predicted proteins | sample AntAceMetag02UKK_FD_184763 | JGI IMG/M metagenome (GOLD analysis project Ga0208900, IMG submission 184763) | Saline lake microbial communities from Ace Lake, Antarctica - Antarctic Ace Lake Metagenome 02UKK (SPAdes) (version 2) | ecosystem: Environmental > Aquatic > Non-marine Saline and Alkaline... | reverse complement strand
ATTGTAAATATCCTTAAGTTGCACCCTTTCAGCAATATTTTGGATGATCAAGGTGATTTTGAAATTGCCCGGCTTATTCTCAATTTCGGCAATTGGCTGGATAACCCCTCGGGTTAGTATGGTATTGAGGATTTTCAGTCCACGGTCGAGGCTGTATTTTCGCAAGGAATTGTTAGTAGCATCGCCGCCGTATTTTACTTTCCACAGCATATCAAAGTCACCTATGAAATCAAGTCTTTTTTGATCGTTGAGGTTCAGCTTAAAATCAAAAAATAATTCCCTGTTATCGGCGATGATCTTTTTTTCGGCATCTATTTCAACTTGATCTTTAAAAATTGCAAAATCGAAGGGAGCGATAAGATCCTCGTGTAGCCACGGCCTTCCTTTAGTAAACTCATATTTAAATGTAGCTTCCTTCGGGAAAAACGAAACCAGCACCATGAGGCTAACAATTAAAAGCACACCCTTGTAGATGTTGGAATAATTAGTCCGTAAATAGTTCCAGATTTTACTCATTTTGTAATTTGCAATAGTTCGCAAAAATATACATTATTTGTCTTACTACGGGTGTACGACAAATTTCCACCTGTCGAATTAGTTATCATCGAATTATCACCTGCCCAAGGCAGGTAAAATTCGTGAAATTCGTTCCATTCGATGAAAAATTAAATCATTTGAAGATAGCATTGTGATATTTGTTGTGTACCCCTTACTACTTGTGGCCAGATAAAATCGGAAGTATGACAAGTTTTTAAATTGAATCCGGGGATGCAAAATTGAATGATTCATCAGTGATTATCCGTGTAATCCGTGTCATCCGTGTTCCATAAACACCATTTTTACAAAATCCATTTTCCAATAATTGCTTAACATTGCGAAAAAAACAAAATGGAACAGTTTGGTTTTTGTGCGCTTGCGCTTGTCCCTGTTAGGGCTGAGGCCTCTGAAAAGTCGGAGATGGTGAACCAGCTTTTGTTTGGAGAAACCTACGAAGTAATCGACAAATTTAATGGATGGAAGGTGGTTAGGGGAAGTTTAGACAACTACGAAGGGTTTATTGACGAGAAACAATCTTTGAGCATTTCAGGTAAGGAGTATGAACGCTTGCAGGCAGCCCAACGTATCTTTCCAAAAGAACTGGTATCGAGACTTAGCGAAACCACTGCCAAAAACTATTTTAATATTTTGTTTGGAAGTTCCCTCCCCGGTTATGCGGATGGAGTTGTAAAGGTAGGTAAGCTGGAATACAGCTACAAAGGGGAATTTACCCGACCAACTGAGATTGTTAAATGTGAGGAACTTGTTTACACTGCCAAAAAATACCTGGGCTCGCCCTACTTATGGGGAGGCCGCTCTCCATTTGGGATTGACTGCTCAGGACTGATGCAGGTGGTTTTTAATGTTCATGGCGTATCGCTTCACCGCGATGCATCCTACCAGGCAAAACAAGGAACAACGCTCAACCTGGTTTCTGAAGCCCAGCCCGGTGACCTTGCATTTTTTGATAACGATGAGGAACAGATTGTACACGTGGGCATGTTTATCGAAGACGAAAAAATTATTCATGCCTCCGGCCATGTTAAGATTGACAGGATTGATCATCAGGGGATTTTTAACGAAGAGCTAAAAAAATATACGCATAGGTTGAGGTTGGTGAAGCGGGTTGTTGGGGTGTAAGGTGAAAAAGGTATAGGGTTTATAGGGTGGATAAGGAAAGGGACATAGTGGAAATAAGGGAAATAGATATAAGATTCAAGGATTCAAAAATTCAAAGATTCAGGATTCAAGGATTCGATGATTCAAGGATTCGATGATTCAGATTTTTGATATGAGATGTCTGGAATGGAATAAGGAATATCATAAAATGAACATCGAATAGGTTTTATCAAAATAAAAGGTTATTGGTTTATTTGTTTCCCTTTCACTATCAACACTTTTCGTTTAACTTTTATTTTTAGCCCACTATAGGCTCTAACATTTCAAGACTAACCAACATGTTGTTAGTTTTACAATATGTCAGGAGCATATCCCGCGAAGCGGCTTTAATTTTCCACATAAGTGGTGCAATGCACAAATTTGCACATCAGCAAATTTTCAAATTTATGTAGACACTTTAGGCACTCAAGTTCACTTTAGGCACTTTAGTTCACTCTATGCACTTTAGTTCACTCTAGGCACTCCAAATATTTTTCTTCAGCTCCTTCAATATTTTTTCAATTGTCCGGTCTTCAAATCTTCCGGCCAATAAGCCATCGCAGAACCTATTATTTCTGATAAATGATGTCAGGGTTTTTAATAATGTTACTGTGTCTAAATTGCTGAAATTTCCTTTTTCGACAATCTCTTTTCCTTCATCCCATGCCGGCCAGTCAAATGGTATTATCAAATCCAGTTCTTCCATTATGTCTAAAAACAGGAAAACTATCGGGTCATCAAATTCAGGTGTTATGGTATAACAATCAGCATCATTTTTATCTTCAATGATGTCGCCACCTTTTGAGAATTCTTTGATTGATTCAATTTGTGGGATGAGGGCAAATAACTTTTCCAAATCATAGCTTTTTAATCATTTTATCAAAATCACTTTCAAACAACCGGTCTTGAATGGGTTTGTAACTGTCATATTCTTTTTCGGCAAATGCCTTTGCTATTTCAGTACTGACTTTTCCAGCATTTTGCAGTATCTCTTTTTGGTTAAATTGCAGAAAGGCATTTAATTTTTCCGCCCAATCTTTCATCGTCATCACAATCCCCCGTTCAGCCTGGTCTTCGGCATAATCTAAGTACATTGTTACAATGCGGTTTAAGGGTTTTAGTTCTTCTTCACTAAGGTAATTCTTGGCAATGCTAACATCCGATTTTCTGATTTTTCCCTTGGGTGAATTTTTCCAGGAAGTTAAACCCATCTTTACCTTTTTATGGTCCGCTCTCGAAACAATTATCTCGGCTGCTGTTTGTTTTGTTATGGCCCAATGCAGTTTATTTTGAACCGTAACAAAAAACGCTTTTGTAGTTTCCGATTCATACTCGTAATCAATGCTGCACTCAGCATAGATATCAGTAATTTGTTGGTATAGTCGCCTTTCGCTGCTGCGAATATCCCTGATTTTTTCTAACTGCTCTTTAAAATAATCTTCACCAAAAAGTGGCTGTGGGTTTTTTAAGCGTTCCACATCCATGGTATAACCCTTAATAATAAATTCTTTAAGAACCGAAGTAGCCCAAATTCTAAATTGTGTTGCCCGTTTTGAATTTACACGGTAGCCAACTGCAATAATTGCATCGAGGTTGTAAAACCTTGTTTTTATATTCTGGCTTTTATCCTTAATAGCACCGTGTTGAGTGGATATTTCCAAAATGGAAACAACCACTTTTTCATCTAACTCTCCACTCTCAAAAATATTTTTCAGATGCTTCGAAACTGCTGGCACACGTACATCAAACAACTCTGCAATTTTTTTCTGTGGCATCCAGATGGTCTCATTCTGTAAAAGCACCTCTACTTTTACATCGCCATTGGCTGTTTTATAAAGTAAAAACTCACGATTGGGTTTGTATTTTTCTAAATCCATATTTCCTGATATTCGTGTTGATTAAGCATCTTCCTGCTCATTCACATTACAATTACTTCTATGCTTTCCAATGATTCTCCCCGTCAGTATTTACTGGTAGGGCAGCCTACTCTATTACCCAGCTTAATTTATTTCTTTGAAATATAGGAGTCTATCCTAACGCCAACATTTTGCTGTAAGTTATTGTACCAGAATGCATAATCAAATCTGTGATACACCCCTTCAGACCATCGGCCCATATGAACAAGATCTATCTTCTCTGATGTCGGTATTTTCATATCGGTAACAATTAAAACCCCCTTTTGAATATCCAAATGCGCAGCGGCAAAATTTGGGATTTCCTCGATAAGCTCACCATTAGTATCATCAAAAAATTTAGCACCAAGATTTGCACTCCTGTCTGCGGGAGTAGCATCAATTTTCCAATTAAGGGGATTTATTGCCACTGCACCGGGCAGTAAAACCGGAGAAGGCCCTGCATCTGCCCCTTCGGTATTAAAAGTAACAATTACACCAGTATCGTCTTCACCTTGGGCAAGCTTCATCCATGGATATTTTTCCAAATCCTCTTTCGTTATAGTGTAGCCAATCAGGTAAGCTGCCACAAGACGCTTTTGTAGGGCAGGATCATTAAACCGTTTGCGCATCAGGTTAATAAGCGTCATTGTACCTTGGCTATGACTGGCGAGAATAAACGGCCTATCGGGATTAAGGTGCTCCAGATAATAGTCGAATGCCCTTTCGATATCCCCGGCACCAATTTGGAAAACAGGATCTTGATATGCATCTATCCCCCCGTTGCCAGCAATCATACCTTGCATTGCTGCCGATTGCTGGCGGTAAAATGGCGCAAATAAATTGGCATGTGCTGAGTACGCTCCTGCCTGGGCTACCATCAGTCCCCGGGCATTTTCCCTGAGCGAAGAGTCGGAAATATCCATATTTTGAGGATCCTCTCCCGTATAAATCGTTGGATAGACGTAGAACACATCAACGTCTTTTTCTATTGATGATGGTAGTGAAACCCAATTATATGAATCAGCATAATTTAAGTTTTGCTTGGGTTCCGATGAATTAGTACTATTATTATTGTTCATGCAAGAAACTGTTATCGTTAAAACCACTACAAAAAAAACTATTTTATAATTTTTCATTATTGCCCTATTTTTTTTATTAACAGCGTAATTTTCATTCTTCTTTTAATTTATTTAACATTGAAAGAAATTTATCGTACTCAATAGCTTCAATAGTAAAAAGGTCATTCTTTTGATCAAGCAAAACGGCTTCTACCATTTTGAACATTTTATTTTGATATAACTTGAAATCAGTTTGATTCATTTGAATTATGTTGGCTAAGGTTAAGTATATGAAATGTAGGAGACTTCGTTGCACTTTCCTGTTAAGTTACACAAAAGTTGAAGCGGGCTGCATCCCCTGAATTTACTACTATTACGGTGTTGACCCAGATTTTTATCTCTAAAACCATACAAATTTTTTGTTCCCGTAAAAGTAGGAAAAATCTAATTCGGCAAGATGTGTTGGAAGGGAAATGATTATATTTGGAAGAAATCTGAATAGTGAATGGTGATCGGTAAATGGTAATCGGTAGTGGGTAATCGGTAAATGGTAATAGGAACCTCGTTCTGGGCTAAGGTTCAAAACTCATTTACTAAAATTACCAAAAGAATGGCAAAAGTGCTGAGGCATGTGAAATAACCAAGTGCCTTCAAATCTAACTTCATAATACGGGTGCTTCTCCATAGAATTATGAATAATACCAGGAGTACTATCGCTACGGTGAGGTACGCGTTTATATTGAGCATTGAGGATATCCTAGCTTCATCCTGCAAGGCTATTCCGCCAAAAATAATCGAGAAAAAGCGCGAGAAGACTGCAAAAAATACAAATGAATAAGCGTAAATGGATTTCGTTTTCTGCGTAAGCAATAGAAATATAAAGGCTTGGAGAATCGTAAAGAAGGGGCCTCCTATGGCAGACCAAAGCGCACTGGATTGGTTTATGAAGTGGCCACTTTTGGGAGCGGAATTGTTTAAACTCATTGTCATGTCGTTTCCTAAAACTTCCCCAAAAACCCAATGCCCGAATTCGTGAAAGAAATAAGTGAAAAAAGCTATGGGTATAAATGACAATGCAACTTTCCAATTAATTTGGCTCTCCTTTAAATCATTATTTATTCTGTTGATGAAAGACATATTCATTTTTCAATTCTCTGGTTAGTAGATTTTTTTTGTAAAAGTAGGCATTACTCCACAATCCCAACCCATCCCCCACCCGTGGCAAGACCACTTTTAAGCCTTGTTAAAGGATCAACCTGCTTTTACAGCAGACCAGATATTTATTGATAGTTTGCCATGTGTTTTCACTTTTGAATTATGCAAATTAAAAAAACTATTTTGAGATGTCTGTATTGGTAAGTTCCGTATTTAATTGTCCCTCAGTTTTTGATAGGATTGTTGGCACAAGCTTTTCGGAGAAACCCGAAAGGAAGCACCATATAACAATCAACGCAATACTTTTTACATCTAAATTTAATTCGCTTGTGGCATCAGTATCAATCGAAAAATCGGGAAATGCTACACCGCTCAACAATCCTGATTGTAAAAAATAGAAAAAGATTAAACCCGCACCAAACCCGGTAATTATTTTAGATAAGACATAGCTTTTTTGCTGCAACAAGTGCAAACCGTTTAACGAACTCTTGTTTATACGCCGTCTTAGGCCGGTTAACATACTAAATGCAGCACCCATTGCTCCTGAAGTTACGGCAGTAAAAATGTCGATGGCCCTGCCTTTACCCTCTCCAATATGATATAGATAGTCCAATAGTGAGGGGAAAAAATAAGGCAAAAAGAATAAAATGAAAGTTGCTATAAAGGCATAACTGGCAAGGTGCCAAGCGTTATTGATATACCTTTGTTTTAATCGCAACTTAATAGCATTCGACTGCAGATCCTGAAAAAGTTGTTTAAGCAGCACTCGTTTGGCATTGTCAGTTTCTGACGAAACAAGCCGGGACTTGTAATATTTTTCAGCATTGGCCCCCAGCTCTTCAGCTTCAAATATATTATTCTTAATTGTAGCGTCTAAGATATCACCATGCAGTAATGGCACCAATAGTTGTTCAATCTGGTCAGCAGATGTCCAGGTTTTATCCCCTGATATCAATTCCTCAATTTGTTTCCTAATAGTTGTATTTTGTTTGCTAGTCCTATCCAGGTTAAGAATTTGCTGGTAAGTAGCACTTATTGATACATACTTATGCTCAAGGAACTTGTTTACTTTTCTTTTTACCATGGGTATTTTGGGTGTTTGTGTTTTCCATAAAATCATTCAAACAAGCGGTGGGGCAAAATTGTAGCATCCTGAAAAATTGATAACGATGATTAGAATTGGGGTATTCCATATTTAATCCCCCCGAATGGTTTTTGCCCGGACAAAACAATGTTTTGCTCAGAAACGTCAATCGATATGTCTAAACAAAAAAATTTAATTTTTGTTTAGTTACTCCAAATGCCAGATCTTGGGATGATTAAAAAAGCATGGCTAAATCCTAAGAGACAAGATGATTAAATCTATGGAAGGCAAAAATTTTAGGAATTATCATCGTTAGGGCAGGCAGTTAGCCCTACCATGAAATTAATGGAAGATAAAAAACTACAGGGTAGGGGCATAAATGCCATTAATGCATCTGTTTGGTGTATTATCCCAGACGTAAATGTCGGGTTACGGAAATACCCCGGCAATCTCTAAGAAAAATCCGTAGCAAAGGGGTTTATCCCTGTGTCCGGATTATGAGATGTATCAACAGGGCGTTTACGCCCTTATTTCTTATTCAATAATCCCAACCCATCCACCACCCGGGGCAAACGAAATTTTAAATCTTGAATTCGGATCAACCTGCTTTTCTGAGTATTTTAAATCATTTGCGTTTTTACCGGCATTTGCGCCGTCTTGCCATATTTTTATGATGTGCGCTCCGGGTGAAAGGAAATCAAAATCGATAACAAATTCCCGTTCTGTCCAGTCGGTCATTGCACCAATATACCATTGCTCACCTGAGCAGCGGGCCATCACAAGATAGTCCCCAACCTTCGCTTTCAATACTTTTGTTTCATCCCAGGTTGTTGGCACTGCTTTTAAGAACTCCATTGTTTCCGGTTCACGGTAATAATTTGAAGGGCTGTCGGCCAACATTTGCAAGGGGCTTTCGAAAATCACATACATGGCCAATTGATGGCAGCGTGTGCCCTGGCCCATGGGGCGGGCCCAGCAGGGCTGAAATTGTTTTTCGGTACAATTAATCATTGCGCCCGGTGTGTAATCCATTGGGCCGGCTAACATGCGGGTGAAGGGAAGTATAAGATCGTGGTCAGGTGTAACTGATTCGGCCCATTTGTTGTTTTCCAGTCCATGCACACCTTCGCGGGTGAGCACATTGGGGTAAGTTCTTCGCAATCCGGTCGGTTTGTACGAACCGTGGAAATCGACAAGCAGTTTTCGATTGGATGCTGCTTCAGCAACTCTTTCATAATAGTTCACCATCAACTGATCGTCGCGCTGCATAAAGTCAACTTTAATTCCTTTGGCTCCCCAGGTCTGGAATTGATCCAGAGCCTCATCAAGTTGCCGGTCCAATGCAAGCCAAACAACCCATAAAATAATACCTACATCTTTCTTCTCTGCATAAACAAACAATTCTTCCAGGTTGATATCAGGGTTCACATCCAGCAAATCCTCTGTGTTCGACCAACCTTCATCCAGGATGATGTAGGGAATATTGTATTCAGCAGCAAAATCGATGTAATATTTGTAGGTATCCGTATTTAGCCCCGATTCAAAATCTACACCATAAATGTTTAGTGCATTCCACCAGTCCCAAGCTACTTTACCGGGCTCAATCCAAAAGAAATCTGCCAGTTTATTTGGAGTAGCTAATTTGTAAACCATATCGCTTTCAATTAATCCGGCATCATTGTCAGTAATAATCATTGCCCGCCAAGGGAATTCTCGCTGCCCTTTAGTTTCGGCAATATATTCAGCAGCCTCCTCAACGATCATCGTACGGTCATTCGTTTGTTTTTCCTGAAGCGGATAAGGCGGAAAAAGACTTGTAAGAACAGGCTCGTTTTCATTTGTTCCGGTGAGGTACATTCCCGGATAATCCAATAAATCCGATTCGGTGATGGCAATTCGTATTCCATCTGCTTTGCAAACGAGAGCAGGCATGCAACTCATTTGCCCTAACACAATATCTTTTACCGCAAGAAACGGATATTGGCGCTCGGAATGGGTAAGAAAACTTTCCTCTTCGGGGAAATAGATTGAATCGCTTTCGGAAAGATAAAAGCTGGATTGTTCGTTCACTACAACTATATCCTTTTTAAAAATAGTTTGCCAGCGATAAGCCACACCATCATTGTAAGCCCTGAAAATAAGCTTATAATTTTCTTTGAATTCGATGGTCAGTTCATTACAATGGTTACTTACTTTTGCCCTTTTCTCCTTTACAACAGGGATGATTGTTTCATTTATTTCATCAGTAGAGGATTTCTTGATTTTTCCATTTTGCCCCAAAACAATCCCGCTTTTAAAGGTCATCGAAATTGGCGAAGGGTGAACAATCTCCTTTTGATCGAATGAAACAGAATAAGAGGTAACCTCACCAATATCAACATTGACGGAAATGCGTTGGTTGGGTGAGGTTAGCTGGAAGCTTTTTTGAGCCGCTGCTGGAGAACAAATTAATACCAGCAGAATTAATGCTGACGAGATAGGATTTCTAAGCATAGCAAAAGTTTTAGGTTTTCAAGGAGCGAAAGTACGACTTTTAGTTAATTTGGATAAATCGCTTTAGTATCACTATTTGGCATGATTTCTGATCGGTGGCAGGAAATAATTATTATTAACGAAAACTATTTAGATGTTTGGTGAAAATAGGAGAATTGAGACACACTGTCATTAATGGTCATTTGTTGTCAATTATAGTACATTGCAATATTAAAAATGTGCTTTACTAAAAATGACGCGCGAAGCGCTATTGACCATCAAATGACAGCGAAGCAAATGACTTTTATTGAGATTGGTTTCAATAAAGAAAAACCCTTACTTCTTTACCAACTAAATAGTTACAAAAAACTAAAGCATGATATTACAAACAAACCTGAAACACCTGACATCAGGAAAACAACTGAATGAATTAATTAGTGAAAAAGAAAACGTTATGGTATGCTGTGGCCGTATGGGGCCAATGTGCATCCCCGTTTACCAGGCAATGAAAAACCTTGAAGGCGACTACCAGCAGGTTGAATTTTATGACATGTTGTTCGATAACCCTGAATCAATTGCCATCAGAAATCTGCCCGAATGTCAGGGTTTCATGGGACTCCCATTTACCGTTTATTTCAAGAATGGAAAAGTAGCTGCCGCCACCGGGAGCATCCAATCACATGAGCAGATCAAAACAGTTTTGGATACGCGATTGGTAAGTGTTTAATAGTGGCTGACATTTAACTTAAATAAGCTACTTTGGACTGAAAAATTCAAAATTCAAAAATCAAAAATCAAAAATCAAAATCCAAAACTCAAATAAATCCCAATATCAAAATTTCAATATTCAAAGCAGTTGCAGGCTATTGACATTTGCTCATTGAAATTTATTTGCCCGCCTTGCCGCGAGGCAGGTCATTTGAGATTTGTGCTTTGGTGCTTTACGATGAAGTACGGATAACTTTATTGATAGGCAATTAGTGGGCTTAGTAAAAACTAAGGGTAGAATTTTACTTTTTTCTCATTGTTATTCAAAAAACAATACATTTGCCGCAGTAAAACAAATCGTTCATACGGCATAAATTTATTATTCTTCGGGGCAGGGTGAATGCAGCAATGCTGTATAATTCCCGACCGGCGGTTAAAGTCCGCGACTCCCTTTAAAGGATGTTGTAAGGTTATCGATCAAGTAACTAAATTAATTTGAAAATTTGCTGGTGTGCAAATTTGAAAATTAAAGCCGCTTCGCGGGATCTATTCCTGACATCTTGTGAAACTAACAACATGTTGGTTAGTTTTGAAATGTTAGAGCCTCAA
>Ga0208900_1001807_pt1 | contig 10678 bp, 10 predicted proteins | sample AntAceMetag02UKK_FD_184763 | JGI IMG/M metagenome (GOLD analysis project Ga0208900, IMG submission 184763) | Saline lake microbial communities from Ace Lake, Antarctica - Antarctic Ace Lake Metagenome 02UKK (SPAdes) (version 2) | ecosystem: Environmental > Aquatic > Non-marine Saline and... | reverse complement strand
ACGGCAGGATGCCAGGAAAAAAGGGGATGTTGCCAAAAGTAAAGAGCTTCCATCGGTGGCCGTCTTGCTTTCCGGGCTACTTACTTTTATTGTTTTTGGAACCTATATGTATGCCCAGATTCAAAATGTCATGGTAGAGGCATTCCAGCTTCCCCACATAAAGGAGTTATCTCTGAATGATTTTTTTGATTTCTCATGGGATATGGTGATGGCTTTTTTCATAATTATGGCACCGTTGTTTTTAGTTATCTTTATTGTGGCCATACTGTCCAATGTAATGCAGGTGGGGTTTATGATGAACCCGGAGAGTATCATGCCTAAATTTTCCAAATTGGACCCCTTTAAGGGTATTGGCAGATTGTTTTCTACTCAGTCGGTGATGGAAGCTATAAAGTCTGTGACAAAGCTTCTCATTGTAGGATGGATTGGCTATATCACCATCAAAGGGGAAATGGATCAGATTTTTCTATTGGGAGAATTGGCCTTTGAGGATATCGTCTCCTATATCTTCCTTAGCACCTTTAAACTTTTTATTCGATGCACCATGGCCATGATTGTCATTGTGGTGATAGATTATGCGTTCCAGAAATGGCAGTTTGAAAAAAAACTTAAGATGAGTAAGAAAGAGATCAAGGATGAGTCCAAAGAATCAGAGGGAGATCCCATGGTGAAATCCCGAATTCGTAACATTCAAATGCAGATGGCCCAGAAAAGAATGATGCAGGATGTGCCTGATGCGGATGTGGTGATCACCAATCCCACCCATTATGCAGTGGCATTAAAGTACGATGATCACAGCATGGGAGCCCCCCGGGTGCTGGCAAAGGGCAAGGGAGAAATCGCCAAAAAGATCAAGGCCCTGTCAGTGGAACATTCCATATTGCTGTATGAAAATCGAGAACTTGCCAGGAATCTATATAAAATGGTGGAAATAAACCAGGAAGTACCGCCATTATTGTACCAAGCCGTGGCAGAGGTGCTGGCATATGTTTATAAGCAAAAGCAGGGCGTTTAGTGTTTGTTTTTAAATTTCCATTCCCAAGGGGCGACTAAATACGTTATGGAGAATATATTCAATTCAAAATTTTTGCAGGTGGAAGGGGGTGAAATCCTTGCTGCCCTGGGTGTGGTGACCATATTGATGGTCATGATTATCCCCCTGCCGTCAATATTGCTGGATTTTTTATTGGCCTTAAATATCACCGTTGCCGTCACCATTCTGTTGATTGCCATGTCAACGGAAAAATCCTTAGATTTTGCCATTTTCCCCTCCCTTCTTCTGGTGACAACGCTTTTTCGGTTGTCATTGAACGTGGCATCCACCCGGCTGATTCTTCTCCATGGTAATGAGGGAATGGCTGCTGCGGGAAAGGTGATTAAATCCTTTGGCAGCGTTGTGATGGGGGGCAATTATGTGGTTGGAATGATAGTCTTTATCGTTCTGGTTCTCATAAATTTTATGGTTATTACCAAGGGGGCTACCCGGGTTGCTGAAGTGGCTGCCAGGTTTACCCTGGATGCCATGCCGGGCAAACAGATGGCAGTGGATGCGGACTTGAACGCCGGGTTAATTGATGAAAATCAGGCAAAGGAGCGCCGGAGTATCATTACCCGGGAGGCCGAATTCAACGGGGCCATGGATGGTGCTTCCAAATTTGTCAGGGGAGATGCCATTGCCGGGATTATTATCACCCTTATTAATGTTCTGGGGGGCTTGATTATTGGTGTTTCTCAGCAGAACATGAATTTTATCGATGCGGCTCAGAATTATACCCTTCTCACCGTGGGAGATGGGCTGGTATCCCAGATTCCGGCCCTGATCATTTCCACGGCATCCGGTATTGTCGTCACCCGATCGAACTCGGAAGGAACCATGGGAGCCGATTTTGCAAAGCAGTTTGTTAAATATCCCAAGGCTGTAAATATGGCGGCCCTGATGGTCTTTCTCTTTGGATTGATTCCCGGGTTACCCCATATTTCTTTTATTCTGCTTTCCATGGTTATCGCCAGCATCAGCTTTCTGTCCAGAGTCGATAAGAACGCTGAGGAAACAAAAGACGTTAAAGATCTTGTGCCGGATGCGGCCCCGGCAGGTCCGGAACCGGTGGAGCACCTGTTGACAGTGGATACCCTGGAGGTGGAGGTGGGTTATGGCTTGATCAGTCTGGTGGATAAGGAGCAGGGCGGGGAGTTTCTGGATCGGGTGCATTCCCTTCGGCGTCAATTTGCCCAGGAAATGGGAATCATTATCCCCCCCATTCATATCCGGGACAACCTTCAGATAAAGTCAAACCGTTACAATATTTTGATTAAAGGGGTGTCCATTGCCTCATCAGAGTTGATGGTGAATCATTATATGGCCATGGACCCCGGCGACTCCACCAGAAAAATTGAAGGTATCAGTACAAAGGAGCCCGCCTTTAATCTTCCGGCTGTATGGATTCCAGATGCCAGAAAAGAGGAGGCAAAGCTTGCCGGATATACGGTGGTGGATAGCGTCACCATCATGACCACCCATCTCACCGAGGTGATTCGAAAATATGCTTCGGAGCTTCTGGGCAGACAGGATGTTCAAAGTTTGCTGGATAATCTGGCCACCCGCTATCCCAAAGTGGTGGAAGAGCTGGTTCCCAAACAACTAACATTGGGCGGGGTTCAAAAGGTGTTGCAAAACCTTTTGCAGGAGCATGTTTCCATTAAAGATATGCTGACCATTGTGGAAACTCTGGCCGACTATGCCCCTATTTCCAAAGATCCTGATCTTCTCACTGAGTATGTTCGTCATAAACTTTCAAGATCCATCATGTCACCCCATCTTAGTGAAGAGGGTATTTTGAATCTGATCACCCTGGCCCCGGAAGTGGAAAATCTTTTATTGAAAGGACTTCAAAAAACAGATCATGGGGTTTATCTATCCCTGGATCCCAAGGTGAGTGAGCCCATCATTCAGTCTGTGAAAAATCAAACGGAAAAAGCCATGATCAATAATATTCAGCCCATTATCATGACCTCTCCGGTGATTCGTCGGCATTTTAGAAAATTAATCGAAACCTTTGTGCCTTCTGTGATGGTCATGTCCCAGAGTGAATTATTAAATGATATTCGATTCAAATCCATTGGCGAGGTAAGTCTACGTGACGCAACAGTATAAATATTGTGCTGCCACCATTGAAGAAGCCACAAGATTGATTCGAAATTCCCTGGGTGCCGATGCCATGATCATCTCAACGGATCGATTAAGGGGACGGGATGGAAAGGAGTTTTTTGAAATATGCGCTGTGCCAGGAGATTATCCCCTTGAGAAACCGGATCTGAAAGCCTTTGTGCCAGGAACTCAGCCCCATGAAAAACCGGATTCGGGGGCCTTTGGAGACATTAAAAATGAGCTTGTATCCATAAAAGAGATGATGGGACTCATGTCAACCTCCCCTATGGCCATTCCCATGTCTCATCTGGTAAAAAATCCCATGCTCATGCAGCTTTATGCAAGAATGATGGATCAGGGTATTGAGGAGGTATGGATTAAAGAAATACTGACCCAAGCAGGTGTTTTTGATAACATGCAACCCCTGTCGGCAGAAAAGATCAAAAAGCAGGTGGTCACGGCCTTGATGCAAACCATGGATGTAAAAGATCCCTTTGCCACACTGAAACAACCGCAAATTATTGCGGCATTTGTGGGAACAACTGGGGTGGGTAAGACAACCACCATTGCAAAGATTGCAGCAAACCTCATGGTGCAGCAAAGAAAAAAAGTGGGCTTGATTTCCATTGATACTTACCGTATCGGTGCCATGGAGCAGCTAAAAAACTATGCTGACATTCTGGGGGTTCCTTGTTTCCAGGCATTTACACGAAGAGACCTGCTTCTGGCCCTTGGACGGATGCGGGCCATGGAAGTTGTTCTCATTGACACTGCAGGAAGAAGTCAGTATGACATGCCACGGTTGGAAGGGTTGAAAAAAATGATCGGAGATCATGCATCCATTGACACTCATCTTCTGTTGAGTGTGGGGATGGCAGCATCTGAAATGAAGACCACGGCCCAGAGTTTCAGTGGCTTGAATTTTAAAACTTATATTTTTACCAAGCTGGATGAAGCCCGGATGATGGGTAATATTGTGAATCAGATGGCAACATATAAAATCCCCATATCCTATGTGACGGCCGGGCAGAATGTCCCGGAGGATATTGAGCGGGCTGACCGGAAAAAACTGGTCACCCTGCTGCTGGGAAAGAATAACAGGATGAACCCTTGAACAGGTTAAATAATCGGAGAATTTAATGATGGATCAGGCTGCAAATTTGAGAAAAATGGTAAAAGGGGAATCTGAAAAGATTGCCGGTTTGATGGAGGATAATAGTGCCGGAGCAGTTAGGTCTGGAAATGCGCCCCGGGTTATTTCTGTCACCAGTGGTAAGGGGGGGGTGGGAAAAACCAACATAGTTGGAAACCTTGCCATTGCCCTCCAGCGCATGGGTAAAAAGGTGTTAATATTTGATGCAGATCTTGGATTGGCCAATATTGATATTATTTTTGGGATTCATCCCATGGATAGCATTGATGCCGTTATCCGGGGGGAAAAAAAGATATCTGAAATCATTGTTCAAGGACCCGAAGGCGTCTCTATCATACCTGCAAGTTCCGGCATTGAAGAGGTTGCCAATTTAACAGAGGGACAAAAACTCAACATGCTCAGTGAGTTTGATGATCTGAATGATCAATTTGATATCATGTTGATTGACACGGGTGCCGGTATTTCTTCCAATGTGGTCTATTTTAACCTGGCAGCCCAGGAACGTATTGTGGTGGTTACCCCGGAACCCACATCCATTACCGATGCCTATGCTCTTTTAAAGGTGATGTTCAGCCGCTATGGCACCAAGGAATTTTCCATTTTACTGAACATGGTAAAGGATGGAAAGGAAGCCAAAGCCGTGTTTAAAAATTTGAGTAATGTAGCAGATAAGTTTCTGGTGGGTATTTCCCTTGATTATGCAGGATTTATCCCCGGAGACGAGACTCTGAAAAAGGCGGTGATTGAACGTCGACCGATTATATGCGAGTATCCAAGAGCAGTGGCCAGTCAGTATATTAGGATTCTGGCAGAGCATTTACTCAACCAAGCGGACAGGCCTGTGGACGGAAATATTAAATTTTTCTGGAAAAAACTGGTAAACGGAGCGGATTGATAAAAAAATGAAGGCACAGATTCGTAAATATTCCCAGGCTGCCCGGTCGTGCGTTGATAAACGCATGGTGGGAGATAAATCCAGGGAGGACCTCATTCGTGAATTTGCGCCGATGATAAAATATGTTGCAGATCGTATGGCCATGCGCCTTCCCTCGGGTGTTTCCAGGGAAGATTTGCTCAGTGCCGGTGTATTGGGTTTAAATGATGCTATTAATAAATTTAAAACCGAAAAAGGCGTAAAATTTAAAACCTATGCTTCCTACCGTATAAAGGGAGCCATGGTGGATGAATTGAGAAAAATGGGATGGGCCTCCCGGTCCGTTATTCGAGATAATCAGCAAATCAACAACATAAAAGATGCGTTGCAGTTGAGATTGGGGAGGGCCCCCAATGATAGTGAAATGGCAGAACAATTGGGAATAAAGCTTGATGCCTACCATAAAATGCTCTGGCGAACCCGAAGAATTTCCCTTGTGAGTCTTGATGAACCCCTTTCCGATGGCAATACCCCCCGCATGGCTTCCCAGAAATCAGAAGCCCCCTCCCCATTTGAAGCATTAAAAACCCAAGAATTCAAACAGGCTATTGCTGGAGAAATTGCAACGCTTTCCCAAAAAGAACAGATGGTTATATCTCTTTATTATTATGATGAACTGACATTAAAAGAGATCGGAAAGGTGCTGGACTTAACGGAGTCACGAATTTCGCAAATCCATTCAAAGGTAATTTCAAAATTGAGAATCAGACTTCAAGCCAATACTAATCAGGCGTGAAAGATATGGATGAAAACAATGATAAATTCACAGGGGATGAGCTCAGCGAAGAAGATGATTCTGGAGATGAGTCGTTTGTTGGGGATGAGTTGGATGAAAATGCCCCTGAAGATGAGCTGGATGGAGTTGAGCTGGATGGAGTTGAGCTGGATGGGGATGAGCTGGATGGAGATGACAATTCCAGAAAAAAGAGCCATGCCCATGTTTCCCCTGAAATTGTGCCTTCTCCGCCCATATCTCCTGGAAAATCAAGGAAGAAAAAAGCAATTCAGAAATGGGTGTGGGGCATGGGAGCACTGATTATGATACTTCTCATGGGAGTTGGGGGATTTTTTTTCATCCAGAACAGGCACCATGACCGGACTGCAGACCAGAATTTTTCAACGGTAAAAGTGGCGATTCCCCCTAAGCGAGAGATATGGCTTAACGATTTCCTGATTCCATTGAGACCAGAACATCTGTATACCTGCGTTAGCTTTTCTGTGGTGATTCGATCCTGGGATAAAGCCTTTCTTCAAAGGCAGCCCCATGAAAAACAGTGGATTCGAGGGGTTCTTTATGATATCCTTATAGATAAGATTCAAATGGAGGAGGAGACCCCTTCATTGGATAAATTCAAAGAATGGATGATTCAAGCCGTGAGGTATGAGCTACCAACCAGTCAGATTGATACGGTGGATATCCATAATTTCCTGGTATTGTAAGGCAATTACCACCCCAAATATACCAGCCCGTTTGGATTTTTATCCAGCTTTTGTGTTGGGTTTTTCCATACTTGGCGATGGGGTGGCCAGGCCCAAATTACTGGAGGGTAAAACATGCCAAATATTTCTGATATGAACATCGTTCTGGGTCAAGGCAGTGCCATCAAACAGATGGGTACATCCACGGAACAAAATGCTGCGTTGAATGGTCAATTCATTGCCCAGACTTCTGATGAGCTTAAAAAAAAAGAGAAAGCCCGGGTAAAAAATATTGAAGATACCTATAAAACTCAGATAGGCTCAGATAATAAAAAAAGACAATTGCCATCCCCATCCAGCAAACATGCCTCCCCCCCTGAAAAACATAAAGCCACCAACACTTCCGGGGGGATTTTTGTAGATATCAAGATTTAATTATGCCCTTTGCAAATTTGAGTGATATTGTTCTGGTGTTGGTTTTGATGGATGTTTTGATTGTCATTGTATTTGTTGTCTTCCTTTGGAAAAGCAGATCCTTGAATATCGAAGAAGGCCTTCAAAAAAAAATTGAAGTGTTTGAATCACTGCTTGGGGATGTGGATCATATGTCTATCCATTTGAAAAAAGATATGGCCAAAAAATATCTTCTTTTAAAACAGCTAAATGAAAAAATTGACCAACGGGTTGCACGGTTAGAAAAATTGTTGGAAAAAGCAGATAAAACAATCGTTGCCATGGAGAACAATGAAAGACCTGCAACCAGTGAAAAAAAGGCGTTGACGGAACTAAATCAAGAAGATCAAATTCTCCAGATGGTCAATGACGGTGTGGAAATGGAAGAAATTGCCGGACGTCTATCCATTCCCAGAGGAACGGTTAAACTTGTTATGGAATTGAAAAAAGTAAACCGAAATTAAAAAGGGCTATGGTTTGATATCCATCAATACAGCATCCCGTTTATTTCATGGATTGTCGGTATCTTCCTCTTCACCCCATGAGTATGACGCTCTAAATGATTTGAATCTGTCCCCCGATGATATTGTCAAAGGACGGGTATTAAAACAATTTCCATCGGGGGATATTTTATTATTAATACGGGGAAAACAGATTAGAGCCCAGACACGGGTTCCATTGCAAACAGGTATGCGCATATCTTTAAAGCTTTCTTCTGAGAACGGTGTGCCCACATTAAAGCTCATTGAAGTTCAGGAAGCCCAGGGCAGGGCTGTGAACCTGCCCACCATTCGTGGGGCCATTGATAATAATATCTGGGCTTGCCTATATGATGCCCTTGATGAGTCCGTCCTGTCATCAAAGGATCGCACAGATATTAAAACCTTGATGGAAAAAATATCACAAATGCTTCTCACTCGCCCAGGAGGAGAGGGGCTCAAGGCATTGATAGATGCTTCGGGGCTCACCTGGGAAAATAAACTTGCTCAAGCATTAACACAGACCTCAATGACCGCCGACATCATGAATTCTTTAACCCACGGGGATCTTAAGGGATTGATCTCAAAGATACTAATGAACACCAAAGAATCTGATACGGTGTTGCAACCACTGCTCTCCGCATTGGACAACATTCAACTTCTTAATATTCATGGGAATGATCGGGCACGAATGCTTTTTTTACCCCTTCCATTGCAGTTCCTCCAGGGCACCATGGGGGTGGCACAGCTACTGCTCCAATTTCCCCGGGAAGATTCGTCACAGGAAGGAGGGAAAAAAAAAGACAGGCAGTATGGGGTTGTTATGCTTTTAGAGTTATCAACACTGGGGCCCATTCGTACAGAATTGGTTTTAACCGGAACAAAGCTCCAGGGAAGATTTCTTGTGGAGCAGAAAAATGCTCTTGAATGCATTGAAACCCATATTCCTTCTTTCATGGACATGCTCAAGGAACGAGGATTCACCATTGAACACATGGGGTGTCAACGGGTGGAATCTTCCATTGTAAAACAAAGTCTTGTGAATGAAATTCTTCCCCAGGAGGGCAGTTCCATCTGTGTTGTGGCCTGAATGAAAAGAAAAAAACAAATACCTGGTGCAGTGGCATTATCCTATGAGTCCACAATGGGAAGTGCCCCCAGGATTACTGCCAAGGGCAGAGGTGTGCTGGCGGATAAAATCATTGAGCTGGCCAGGGATAAGCACATTCATATTCACAATGATCCGGATTTGCTGGAAATGTTATCTCAATTGGATTTAAAACAGGAAATTCCTACCTCCCTGTATGAAGTTGTTGCAGAATTACTGGCATTCATTTATCTATTGAATTCAGAAGAGTCAAAAAAATGACAGGCATACATCTTCATTCCGTCAATATAACATTTTTTAAAAAGATTACCCTCCATGTCGCCTGTTAATTGTCTTCAATGCCAGCATTATTATGTCACATGGGATAAGAAGCATCCCCACGGGTGTCGTAAGATGGGGTTTAAGAGTCATCAGATTCCCAATTTGGTGGTGCGTAGAGACAGCTCCAGAGATTGCCTGTTGTTTAAACCCAGAGCCGTAAAGCCTACCTGAATTACCTGCCTGCTTAGATCACCCCCTTTCTTTAAAAAAACAAAGGGGAAAAAATGCCCTGCCTGGGAATTTTTTCCCAACAATGAATGATGAAAATGGCATTATGCCGCCCCCCCCGACGGGCAATGGGCCCGGCCCGGAACCGTAGACGGCCCAATTGGCCGGTTCCTATTACCCATCGGGGGGGGCTCTGCTGAGGTTGCCCGGAAGTTTTGTTTTCTAATAAAACTGCCACGGGCAGACCGTATTCTGGCCTCGGCCTGCCCACAACGAAGCGTGAAAGAATGTTAGACACGTCTACTCTTTCATATAAAAAATGATGGTTGAACTATATAAATGGCATGAATATTGCTTTTAAAATTATATATGTTTTCACTATTAGATATAGGATATGGAGAGTACCTCAGAAACAATAAGCGTTTTTGACAGATGCCTTAAAGAAACGTATTTGAGCATTAGAAACGTGATTTCAGCTTTATTATTCCAGGATTTTATTGGAAAAAAGTATTAATAAGGAGGCATTTTGATCTCAGGATTATTCAGTAGCATTGATAGTGCTCTGGTCCAAGAAAGTAGGTTTGACGCCATTGCCAATAATATAGCCAATGTCAACACCAATGGGTTTAAAAAGGATGATGTGGTATCTGAGCGTTCGTCCTTTGCCTTTGAATTACAACAAAAATCAATCACTGATTTCACTGTAGGTAGTATCATTGAAACGGGAAATTCGCTGGATGTGGCCCTGGATTCTCCGGGTTTTTTTAAAATTGAGACAGATCAGGGGGAACGTTACACGCAAAATGGGGCCTTTGTTCTGGATGAGCAGGGGTACTTGGTCACTGAAAACGGGAAAAAAGTCATGGGAGAAAACGGCCCCATGGAACTCGGTGGTGGCGTTATTTCCATTGGGGGTGATGGTACGGTTTCCGTCAATGGACAATTCATTGATCGATTGGCCGTGGTTGACTTTGATAATCCCCAGTATCTTGTAAAAGAGGGAGATTCCATCTATTCCCACACCGGCACGGATAATAATATCATCCAGATTCAAAACCCCACGGTAAGACAGGGATTTCTGGAAAAATCAAATGTAAATCCCACAGAAGAGATGGTGAAAATGATGGAAATGTTCAGGTGCCATGAGTCTACTCAGCAGGTTATTCAGACCTTTGGTGAAATAACGGATAAAATGATGTCAGGTTTTGGACTGGAATAACGGATGATGATTTTATCAAATGGGGGGATACTATGATACGAGGAATGTGGTCGGCAGCATCAGGAATGGCTGCACAGCAGACAACAATTGATGTTATTTCCAACAACCTTGCCAATGTGAATACCACCAGTTTCAAAAAAAGTCGTGCCGAGTTTCAGGATCTCATGTACCAGACCCTGAATCAGGGTGGTGCTGAAACCGCTGGTGGAGATCAGATTCCCACGGGTACCCAGGTGGGTATGGGCACTGAGACCCTGGGGGTTCAAAAGATGTTCTCGC
>Ga0208900_1001806_pt1 | contig 10681 bp, 5 predicted proteins | sample AntAceMetag02UKK_FD_184763 | JGI IMG/M metagenome (GOLD analysis project Ga0208900, IMG submission 184763) | Saline lake microbial communities from Ace Lake, Antarctica - Antarctic Ace Lake Metagenome 02UKK (SPAdes) (version 2) | ecosystem: Environmental > Aquatic > Non-marine Saline and Alkaline... | reverse complement strand
GTTTTGTATTGACCAATACGCCGGTGGCGATGCGTTTTGGCGAGTTGGATGAACTTGCCAAAAAAACCGGCTCAATAATTATTCCGGCGGATGCCAGCAGCGAAAAAGATTTGGAAGAACTGGTGAAAAAGACCATGGATCATTTTGGTGGCAAAATTGATTTTATCCTGCATGCCATTGGTATGTCGATGAACGTACGTAAAGGCAATGTTTATAACGAACTCAACTATAATTACCTCGCTAAAACCCTTGATGTTTCTGCAATTTCTTTTCATAAAGTATTGCAGGTTGCTTATCGGCTTGATGCAATCAATGAATGGGGATCAGTGGTTGCTTTGTCGTATGTGGCCGCCCAACGTACACTTTACCGTTACAACGATATGGCTGATGCCAAGGCTTTGCTCGAGTCGATTGCCCGGAGTTTTGGATATATTTATGGACGGGAACGCAAGGTGAGGGTGAATACAATTTCACAATCTCCCACCAGGACAACTGCAGGTAGCGGTGTTAAGGGAATGGATGCGCTGTTAGATTTCACCGAACGTATGTCACCATTAGGCAATGCTGATGCTACAGAATGTGCTGAATATTGTGTTACCCTATTTTCAGATCTTACCAAAAAAGTGACCATGCAAAACCTTTTCCATGATGGTGGTTTCTCCAGCATGGGTATGAGCAACCGTGCCATGCAAATGTACAACAGAAGTTTGGAGTGTGATGATTGTCCTGAGGAGGAGGAGGAGATGAATTTGGATTAGTAGGTTTTGAGAATGGATTAAATCTGTGCTAATCAGAGAAATCTGTGGCAATTAATTGTTATCCATAATATTTTCGATTGGAAGCACCCTTCCCGCATCTAAATCCAGCATCGCGTTAATCAACATGAATTGAGAATATTTGGATAGACCCTCAATCTTAATTCTTTTGGGTTTTACTATTCCCACTTTCAGTAGGTATTCCCGTTTTGTACCCTTCAATAAAGGTTGGTCTGGGCTTACCCAATTTGTTCCATCAAATAAAATAATATTGGAATAAGAGGTATCAGTGATGAGTCCATTTTTTACAATCAGGATATCATCACAAGTCCCTTTTTTGGCCAGAAGTTTATCGATGCTCTTTCTGTTAGAATATTTGTATTGATAATCAATGTCATTGTCAATCACTAATTTCAGTGTTTCAACTAGCTTAGGCTGATAAACAATTAACTCAACTTTCCCGACTGACTTCCCATAATTTACCCGGCATTTAAAAACTCCTGTTTTTGCGAAGCTAGGAATCTCAAGTCTTGATTTCAGGGAAATCGAATCCATCATTCCCAAAAGCCCGTGCCTCGACTTGTCCATCCTTTCCTGATGAAAGGGCAGATTTTTCAAAATGCCGTTTTCAACTTTAATGGTTTCAATTAATGGGTACATAAATCTTTTGGATAAGTTCTTCATATTCTTTCCTGGCATCGCTCATCGAGGTGATCCCCCCGCCACTTTTAAAATAAAGCTGATTATTTTCCTTTTCGATAAAACGGATCACTACAGCGCTGTCCAGGTTTTTTCCATCATAATAACCAAAAATACCGGTATAAAAATTCCTGTTATAATTTTCAACCCGCTTGATAATTTCCACGGTCTTTGGTTTTGGTGCGCCTGTTATCGATCCGGCCGGAAGAAGCTTTAAAAGTATATCACCCAGGGTTGAAGTATAGCTTTCTGGAAGTTGCCCTGAAATTTTTGAACTCATTTGAAGCAATTCACCTTTGTGGGTTTTTACTTTTTCGATGTACCGGAATTGATCAACTTTAACATCCTCAGCAACCATACTCAGGTCGTTTCTTATCAAATCGACGATGGTGTAGTGTTCGGCAAGTTCTTTCTCATCTTCCAGAAGTTTTCTTTCAGCATCAGGTATTGTAGCGTCAATAGTCCCCTTCATAGGATAAGAAGAAATAACACCATCTTCAATTTTCACAAAACACTCGGGGCTGAAAACCGTAAATTCATCCCGGAAGTAAAGCTTGTACTTAGCTTTGCTGAATTGAAAAATTTCCTTCAGCGAAAGGTTAGTTTCAATTTTACTCTTGAATGTCAGGTTGAGCAAATAGGTATTTCCGTGCCCAATCTCATGTTGGACATGTTCAAATGCTTTTCTATACGTTTTAAAATTAGGTGGAATCGAGGTGAAGATAAATGGTTCACTGGCAAGGCCAATTTCTTTAGGAACCATTCCAGGCACCTGAAAAGAAATATCTTCCGGGATATTGTTGGCAGGAAACAAAAGCGGATTTTTCATGTCAAAATCAATCGCGAACAAAAAAGCTCGCCCCCGTGAAGCTAAAGCATTTACCTTTGCAATGAAATCAGTTTTTGTATAAGGCGGCGCTAACAATGAAAGTACTTTTGGTTGATAATCACGATTCGTTCACCTATAACCTGGTGAACATTATCCGCAAAAATAAGCAAGTCGGGCTTGAAGTGCTAAAGAATGATGAAATAAAAATTTCGGAAGTAGCTGGCTTCGATAAGATTTTGTTTTCACCAGGCCCTGATATCCCACGACAGAGTGATATGATGTGGCAAATTCTTGATCGCTACAAAAATGAAAAAAGCATTCTTGGAGTTTGCCTGGGTATGCAAGCCATAGGTTTGTACTTTGGTGCTAAACTCACCAACTTGCAAAAGGTTTTTCATGGTGTTACCCGACAAATCGAAATTCTTGATCCAGATGAAAAACTGTACAAAAACATAGAATCACCATTCACTGGTGGGCTCTATCATTCCTGGATTGTTGACGAAAATGGGTTTCCGCAAGACTTGAAAATCACATCAAAAAGTGAATATGGATTCATCATGTCGTTGCGACACATAGTATATGATATTGCCGGTGTGCAATTCCATCCCGAATCGGTGATGACAAAGGTGGGGGGGAGGATGATTGAGAATTGGTTGGGGGTGTAGATGCTTGAAAAACTAACGTTGGTAACATGTAATGTTTTGTTGCTAATAAACTGTTTATTATCGTTGCAAGTTGCAGGTTACAGGTTGCAACCTGATCCATGCCTGAATAGTGGTGACTGTTTTTAATCGGCTTATTGTAAAATCATTTTGAAAATAGTTAGATACTTCCTTCAATAAATTGTGATACTTTTTTTTATTATTCTAAACCTAACTTGCTCCCCCAAAAAGCTGGGTTATACATTACGGCGATAATTATCAATGCATTGCACGAGAAAAATTTTGGAGTTTGTGCTTTAGATAAAAATCAACCAGCCAAACCTTATTAATTGAACTCATAAAACATGGCACATGTTTTATGATATTTTGAATAGCTTATTGTATTTGAATACACTGCAGTGCGGTTAAAAAAAATAGAAATGTTTAAAAGCCATTACCAGTCGAACCCTGCCTCGCGACAAGGCGGGCTCTACGAGGTATTGAATGTTTGGAGGTAACTTCTTTCTCTACAATATTAAATCGCCTACGGCGAACCCGTTTCGCAGCGAGGCGAGTTCCGCGTAGCGGATAAAGTACTGTAGAAAAAGATGTTAGATTTTCTGAGTTATTCCCCTAGGGGATGAACAGTTTTTGCCGGACACCAATGATTTGAATACAGAAAATGATTACAAGTCTTGTGATGGCTTACAATAAAGGCCACGAGTTTTATCCCGCGGTCTCTTACTGTTCAGTTAAATGACTGCCAATGTCTTGCTTGATTAATTTATTTGGAAACGTTTATTGCCATAGTTTAGTCCTAAAAAGAAATTTGGAAATCCTCTGTTACTTTAAGTAAATATGACTTCCCCGAATACAAATTCTGAAGGGTAAATATCTCTTTTTCCGGCCAAAAAATTCCTGTTCCAATTGCTTCTTGTATTATTTCAATCTTTGACAGGTTTTCGCCAAATAAGACATTTATCTCAACCGGAACTTCGCTTAGGATTGGGATTAAATTCCAACCGGTATAGACTTCAACTGTTTTATCTGAAATCATATTTCCAGTTATTTCAAGCTGCACATTTTCTGTTACTTTAATAAAATATCCTGACTTATCAATCCAAAGATCAAGTGTGTTAATAGCTTCTGTTGGATAATACAGACCATTGAAATTTTGTAGTATGATAAACTCACTACTTATTTGATCAAATATTTCGTCAAATGTAAGTGTACTTGGAGTCAAATAGGATGAAAGTGAATTCCAACCATCAACCAAATTTATTGTCTGAGTAAATTCCTGTTGGGAGGATAATAGCTCAACAATAGCTGTACCCAATGGGGTAAATATTTCATCATATCCTTCGTATGGGAAAGTGAATTCGACGGGCTCAATCAATGATTCATTAGCCCAATATTTGAAAATAAAGCTATGCCCGGCCTGAAAACCATTTGGGCTGTCAGGGTCAATCCCGTCATCCATCGAACATATTACCTGTGTGAATTCCCCGGGTTGTATGGGTTCTTGCAAAACAATAGACCCAACACAGAATTCAGTATTTGATTCATCCAAATCAAAGATTCCAATTTCATCACCTGTCCCCAAAACTTCTCCATTATATGTCGCCTCTGTTACATAAATGTTCATTGGGTTGAATGGGGTTTCCCAAACAGGCTCAAATTGTTGTGCCAAAATGAATTGAAAAGAAACCAGGCAAAATATGGCGATTAGCAGTAAATGTTTATTTTTCATAGTCAAATGTTTTAAACAAAAAGAAGCATCAGCAGGACAAGTTTTCCCGCTGATGCAAAGAATTAAAACCTATTGTTATTTAATGAACAACTTTTTGTTCACTATAGAGATGCCTTTTTGGCTGGAATAGTTAATCTGCATAATATAGCTTCCTGGAATTAATGATGACCCATTAATGCTGATTTTTCCATTTCCAGCATAAAATTGCTGATTGTTGAGAACTAGTTCCTGCTGTCCTGCCATATTGTAAATCCTAATTGTAATATCTCCATTCATAGGAATAGTATAACATAACCAGGTTGAAGCATTGAATGGGTTCGGTGCTATTTCAAACAGAAGGTTATCAGATATCAATGCACCAATCTCCGTAAGCATTACATTTAATTCGCCAACAAAAGTTTCCAATGGCTGGAATGTCTCAATCCCGCTGATAAAATGGATATTACCCTCAAAAATAGCATTTGATTCATTTTGCCAAATGGACACTGAAGGTGTGTTTCCAGGTGTATATCCATCAATTTCTTCAGTTAGCGGATCATTCATGGAAACAGGGATTGAAATAAAATCAAATTGATCGATAACTGCAGCTCCTACACAAATTCCATTGTCATAAATTGCAATTTCATCACCCATTGCCAAATTGTCAAGTCCCGTTAATACAGCATTCATTGGCATGTAAGGATTGTTTTTATAGATAGGTTCAAAAAATTGCAGTTGTGCTTTTGGAGTTACAGCATCACTTTGGTATGGCGACATGCAATCAAAGTTTAAACTTGATATTGCATTTGCTTTAATATAGTAACCTTCACCCGGTTCAAATGCTTCGAAACCATAAACCCATTGTCCGGCAGGAGGCGGGAAAGGAAGGTGTTCGATGGCCTGTCCCTGGTCGTTTATAGCTTTTACAAGTATTCCTGCATTGATAAGAGGTTGAAGTATTGCCTCAGTTGATTGTGGATATTCGCATGGCATTCCTGTCATATTCCATCCTGCTCTTAATGGAATTTCCAGAGGGATTTCGACTGGCGGAGCTGTAATAGTTAAAGAAGTATTTTCATTCACATTTACATAATAGCCCTGTTCTATAACCCAGTCGCCAATTGTGTTCGACCATTGACCGTTTGTTGGAGGAAAGGGTAAGTGTTCAACACTACCGCCATCCTGATTTATTACTTTTACAAGTTCTTCTGCCGCAATTAGTGGGTTTACAATGGAGAGCATGTTCATATCCTCCGGGAGTGTCCGCATGGAGCTAAGGTTCCAACCTTCCACAAAATAAAGGGTCTGCGTAATTACTGTCACACCCACAAGTTCCACGGTAGCCGTTCCAAGGGGTATAAAAACTTCATCGTATCCCGGATAGGGAAAGGTTGTACTAACAAGTTCGACCAAGCCTATGGACTGGCTATACAATTTAAAAATCATCTCATTTCCTGATTGGAAACCATTGGTTGAAACTATCCCATCATCCATCGATGCAATGATGGTTAAATAGGTTCCGTTTGCAAGTTCTTCAACCAATATGCCTGCTCCAACGCAAATATCATTGCCATCTTCAGGATCAACATCAAATACACCAATTTCATCTCCTGCTACCATATTCAATTCGTCGATGGTTGCTTTGGTAACATAAATATTCATGGGGCTGAACGGAGTCGTCCAAACGGTTTCAAAGTAAGACTCACCTGAATTAGGTAATGTTGTAAATTCTTTTTCCTCCCCATAAGCAGTCGCAACACTGTTTGTTGCATAAGCCCGCACAGAATAGTTTGTATTGTAACTAAGGCCGTTAATGCTACTGTTGAATGTACCTGTCCCTGTACCATCAACAGTATGATTATCGTTAGTTGTTGGACTTCCTGATATGTTCCAGCAAACTCCCCGGAGTGTGACCTCAGCACCACCATCATCAGTAACATTACCACCTGCTTGGGCAGAAGATTGGGTAATGCCTGATATGTTTGACGTTGATACTGTTGGTAATTCCGCTTGTACGCTTGACATAAAATCATAAACAACATACGGGTCATTAAAACCAGACATAGGAGCAAAATTTGAATTTATCCATCCTGAAAGGCTTGTTTCATATTCAATGATTTCCTGTGAAGAGGCATCATAAATTTGCAGCGTGAAATCCTCTCCTGGTGCCATTCCATTGCCACTGCCATCATCACCATAAATAATAAAATTGATGTAAGCACTACCTGCATTGATTGTTAAATTGCCAGCTCCAACGCAACTACCATCCGGGTCGAAGGCAGCAATAATATCTCCGGCAACAGCCATTGAGCCATTAATTTTAGCAAGCCCAAGCATGGTACCTCCCTGGTTTGTTGAATAAAATATGAATGGACCAATAGTTGTCTGTGCATTTGCGTAGAATCCAAAGGTCACCAGTAAAGTGATTAGTATTAAAAATCTATTTTTCTTTTTCAAAATCTCTAAAATATATGGTGTGATTTTTTTCATTGTGTAATGTATTTTAAATGTTATGTAAAAATTGAATAGTTATGTTAATCTTTTATACAGCGCACAGACATGCCATGACCTTTGCTCGTTCCACTGCTCAAGATTCTTGATTCCGTGTATCCTAGTCTCCAGTACCAAGCCACTTGACTGGGAGGCTCATATTCTGTTGAAGTTCTTAAATAATTATTTTTGCCAATATCAAAAAAGTATCCATCAGCATGACAAATACCTGCACCAATTGCTGAAAAACCACTTTCATTAGTAGCTCCAAGATTGGGATCGTTCCAATATTTTGTGCCCGAATATTTTAATTTACCACCTACATTTGAACCTATCCAAGTTGACGAACTACTGCAGTCTACAGTTGGGTCAAGGTATTGTGACAATGCACAAAACTCATTGCTTGTTGGTACGTGCCAACCATCTTGACAAATTCCCACAGTTCCTTCAATAGTTGTATATTGCATCAACTCATCCCATTGATATAACCCGCCTAAAGTATCACAAGCTTCTCCATGATTTTCGTAACAAAATTTTTCAATTACGCCATTATCACTCATATTTACGTTACTATAAATTCTTACTCCTATGTTTAAGTTAGTCGCCATCCAGCATTGTTCACCAATCAACACAGTTTCATATTCCTGACCATCCCGGTTATCCAGAAGTAAGTCTCCACAGTTCCAATCACTGCTTGGGTAGGAAAAACATTCCACTTCCTCAGACAAGAGAACCCAGTATCCAAAGCTATTCTTCAGTTCTGTTAGGGTATTTAAGAATGGTAAACCATTTGGGTCGTAATATTTTCCTGCACCATTCTCAAACCCTGTAATCATCAGTAGCTTCCCAGCATTTGTTAATGCCCCAAAAGCCATTTCCGGGGACATGTTTTCTTCGGGCCAATAGCTTATCAGGTTCCAACCTTCCAATAGATCACAACAAGGGTTGTTTACAGCATAAGAAGCTCCTTCCGCTGTAAGTGAGCAATCTTCATTTACCTTTACCCAATGCCCCAAACAGGGCATCACTTCACTAAGTGTGTTTAGGAAAGGCAGGCCATTGGGGTCAAAATACTGTCCGGCACCCTGGTTGTATCCGGTTACATATTCCAGTTGGTTATTGCCAATTAACTCGGCAAATACATCAGCCGGTTCATTTTCTTCAATAATTACATCAAATGATATCAGGTTCCAACCCTCAAGCAGATTAATTACATCAGTTTGAGCAGGATTGGGAAGCACCTCGATATAATCTTCCTTGAGTTCTGTATCTTCATTTTCCCCATCAAAAACTGTTAAGGATACAGAATATAACCCGGGAGCGGTGTATTCATGTGATGGTGATTCTTCGTCACTGGTTGTTCCATCCCCAAAATCCCATTGCCAGGTGGTTGGCGTACCCGTCGACAAATCAGTGAAGTTAACTGTATGGGTTGCCTGTACTTGTCTTTCGTCAGCCTCAAAATCTGCATCTATTTCAGGCAGAATGAGTTCAATCTGATCTAAAACAACTTCAGATTCACCAATTTCATTTTTTACTTTAAAGTACACTGTTTTTTGGCCAATACCTTCTGATAAATTATCGATAGGAGATTCTGAATAAGTCTGCCATGAAGAGTTACTGAAATCTACATTTTCACTTGCTATATAGTGTGTTGGATTATTCCCGGCCGAATTGTCTAGGGTAACTTGAGTTGATGATGTGAATTCATCACCATTGTTAATTTCAAATTCATTAATAAAAGGCAAGCCGGATTCATAATAGATTTGATCAGATAGGACAGATGATTCACCTTCATCATTTTTAACTTTGAAATAGACTGTTTTCTGACCTGATCCATCGCTTAAGGTAAATGCAGGCCCTTCGAAATAAGTTTGCCAGGATACACTTACAAAGTATTGATCCTCGCTTGCCATGTAGTGAGTTGGGCTGTATATTGCAGTGTTGTTTAGGGTTACTTGTTGATTTTGTGTTATCGCTACATCATTATTTATTAACATGCTTATAACCGAAGGGATTGGGGATAATTCCTGATGCTCATAGCAGCATGTTCCTTGCAAGTCATGATTATCAGTGGGCCATGGTGAGTCTGCAATTCCTGTGGCAGTTGTTTCAATTGCATACATTCCTTCTGAACCGGGGATGTTATTCGTACAGACATATAGTGTACCATTTGGTCCGATAGTAATGCCTCTTACCCGGGCTTGTAGATTAATAGTCCAGAGGGTAACTCCAGTTTCTTTATTAACGGCATAGAGTACATTGGTTCTTGACCCAAAGTACAATACATCATCATTCCCTAGAACTGCTGCATCACCATAGTCATCAGTAATATCTTTCTGCCACTTAATTGATCCATTCGGATTGAAAGCATAGACATAAGCCATCCCATCTTCATCAGCTGTACCGTTAAAGGCTACTCCTTGATCGTCAATTACAGTAGTAGCTTTAAAGTTATCTAAACCTACCTTTGGCCAGCCCGAAATTCCATTGCCATTTGATTTGGAATAGCAACGTAACAAATCATCAGACTGATCCTCAAAATATATTCGATTATCAGTAAGTGACGGACTTTGCATTGCAATATTTTTGTTACCATAATTCAATGACAAAACAGTTTGGCCATTGTTTGTATTTAGAGCAAAAAAGGTAGCATCGAGATTGCCATTTCCATCTCTTGATATATAAACTAAGTTTCCAGATACAACAGGGTGGCTTTGGAAATCGTAAGAATCATCATAGATAAGATTTCTCCATCTATATTCACCATCGCCATTTAATGAAATGATGCTATTTTCGTGATTGTATTGTTCATATCCTCCTTCACAAGCAAGGTAAAGGTTGCCACTTGCATCCATTACAGGTTTATGTACAGCACCATGCCATGTGTCATAGTACCAAAGTAGATTTCCATCCAAATCAGCAGCAGCAACAATATCATTTCCTGTATCCAATTGAATTAAAGGTGCGTTATCACTAGCGATAGTGTAAATAGTTAATCCATCATGAGAAATTGTTGGACTTTTATTGTTTGTTTGCCAGCCAAACCCTTCTATTGTTAGTACAGTTTCTCCATTTACCGGATTCAACTTCACTAAATTGCCATCGTAGTTTACCCATAAAAAACCATATTTATCAAAAACAGGTTGGTCTTCAATAATATCATTCACTTGTTTACTCCAAATTATACTTCCTGGTCCTCCTGAAGAACTTGTAGTTGAAAATGATTGAATCTGAGAGGCTTCACCCAATCCGCTATCATTCCATCCATAAATCCTCCAATAATAGGTTGTTGATATTGCTAAAGTAGATGGCGGGAGTACATAGCTGCTTTGTTCAATTTGGTCGTTAGAAAATAGAATTGTTGAGAAATCGAATATTTCACTTATTTCAATTTTGTAAGATAGAGAAACACCATCTCCTGATTCCCACTCAAATGTTGGAGTTAATGACTGGCTTGTTGCAACATCCAAGGGGAAAAGTAAAGTCGGATTTCCCGGAGGTAATTCACCACCAGTTGTAAATATAATAGGGTCAC